>Ga0307986_10001618_pt1 | contig 16330 bp, 14 predicted proteins | sample EllFjometageno82_FD_203170 | JGI IMG/M metagenome (GOLD analysis project Ga0307986, IMG submission 203170) | Marine microbial communities from Ellis Fjord, Antarctic Ocean - #82 | ecosystem: Environmental > Aquatic > Marine > Unclassified | place: Southern Ocean | collected 2014-10-09
CCTTTTTTTTGTAAAAATAATGCATTGGAAATACCTTGAATGCCGGCACCTATAATCCCAATTTTTAATTTTTTGTTCATTAAGAATTATATAATTATTGTCAGTGATTTCTCTAGCGACAAATTATACAAATTAATTATTTAAGTGACTATCCAATTAGTTGCTTATGATTAATTTTAGCGCTCATTACAATGCTAAAACCGATCATAGTTGCTAACATTGAAGATCCTCCATAGGACATAATAGGTAAAGGTGATCCAACAATAGGTAATAAACCCAAAACCATAGACATATTAACAGTAATATAGAAAAAAATTGATGACGCGTAACCGTAACAAAAAAGTTTTGCAAAATAGCTTCTTGAAATTGCTCCTATCTTTAAAATTCTAATAATTATCACTATGTAAATTATTAAAAGAATAATTGAACCTATAAATCCAAATTGTTCTGCAAATAAAGTGAATATAAAATCTGTATGTTTTTCAGGTAAAAATTCTAAATAACTTTGAGTACCTTTTAAAAAACCTTTTCCAGTTAATCCACCTGATCCTACGGCTATTTTAGATTGAATTATTTGATATCCAGCTCCCAGGGGATCTCTATCAGGATTCAGAAAGGTTAAAATTCTCATTTTTTGATAAGGTTTTAAAAATGAGATAGCAAACGGCATTGAAATAATTAAAGTCAAAAATGAATAAAAAAAATATTTTATATTCACTCCCACAAGCCACAATACAGTAAAACCACTTAATGCTATTAATACAGATGTTCCCAAATCTGGCTGACTGATTACAAGCATAATGGGCAAAATCAAAATTACTAAAGCAATCAATGTGTTCTTAAAGGAATTTACACTATCTAATTGAATACGATGATAATATTTTGCAAGGCATAAAATAATTGCAATTTTCATAAGTTCAGAGGGTTGAAGATTTATAAAATATAAGTTTATCCATCTTTGAGATCCAGAAGCTTTAATGCCATACAAAGAAGCCCAAATTAAAAATAAAAAAATCATTAGATAAAAAAAATATCCTATCGTGTGCCAAAATTTTATAGGAAAAAAGGATAAACAAATCATCAATGGGAAAAAAATTAAAAATTTTAAAATATGACTTTGTGTATGATATAAAAATTCACCACCATCAGTTGCATACATTGAAAGTCCACTTATTATACCAAGTAATAAAATACAAGTTAGTAAAATATAATCAAAACTTTTTATTTTCTGAAATACTGAAAATTGATTACTTAAGGAGCTTTGTTGAAACTGAAACATTTATACTTTTAATTCCCCTTCTGTTCTAATTTTTTCTCTAAGCTTATGTCTATCTATTATTAATTTGAATAATTTTTTTGCAATAGGTGCAGCACTTGCACTACCTGATCCACCATGTTCAATAACGATACTAACTGCATATCTTGGATTTTTATAAGGTCCAAATGCAATATATAAAGCATGGTCTCTATCATTATATGGAATTTGTAATGTCTTTAAATCTAGTTTTCTTGCCTTCTCTGTTATTCTTTTAACTTGAGATGTTCCTGTTTTTCCAGCAAATTGATATTTAGGATTTTCAATTCTTGAAGAATAAGATGTTCCTCTAACTTCATTTGTTGAACTAAACATAGCATCTAAAACAAATTTTATATTTTCTGGATTTCTGTAAAGTGACTCATATTTTTTTTCATTAGTGAAGTTAAGAAGTTGTTCGCTTGCTACTAGCAAACCATTTTTTATTTCTTGAGCTGTCTCTGTATTTTTTTTAATTATATATTTAATTTTTTCAAAAGTATCTTGATTTTTTTCTACAGTTATTCTTGGATAAATTTTAAATCCACCATTTGCAAGTTGGGCTGTCATTAAACATAATTGTAGTGGAGTAGTTAGAATATATCCTTGGCCTATACCAGTAATCATAGTTTCTCCTAAAAGCCATCCTTTACCTAAATTATCTTTCTTCCATTTGGTGTTTGGAACTAAACCTTTTTTTTCATTATTAAAAATATCTTTTAATACTTTTGTTCCTAGGCCAAACTTTAAAGCAGTTTTGCTTAAGCGATCTACTCCAAGCTTTCTAGCAACTTCATAAAAATAAGTATCACATGACTGTTTTATGGCTCCTTTTAAATTAACAACTCCATGTCCCTTTTTTTTCCAACAATGATAGGTTTGCCCATACATTTCTACTTTACCTTTGCAGTCCACTTTAAAATTTGGAGAAATCACATCGTGCTCTAAAGCAGATAAAGCTACAATTGGTTTAATTGTTGAGCCAGGAGAATACAGTCCTGATAAAGTCTTATTAACTAAAGGTTTTAATGGGTTGTTATTTATTAATTGCCAATCATCTTTGCTAATACCAAATACAAATAAATTTGGATCAAAAGAAGGTGAGGAGTGCATGGCAATTATCTCTCCTGTAAAAATATCCATAACACTTATAGATCCAGCTTTATCTTTTAATTGTTCATATGCTAGTTTTTGCACCTCAGTATCTATTGTAAGTTTAACGGTTTTTCCTTGGGTGCCTTCTAGATAATCAAGTTGATTTATTCTTTTACCATAGGCATTTACTTCATACCTTTGAATACCGTTTGTTCCAATAAGATCATTTTCAAATGTTTTTTCTAAACCAGTTTTACCAACTCTTAATCCTGGGACATGGTTTTTTTTAATAACTTCATTAGTTAATAGATCTTTTTCATTTGCTAAGCCCAGATAGCCTAATACATGTGTATAGTTTTCTGAAAATGGATAATTCCTTGATACTGAAAAAACAGGTTTTGCACCAACCAACTCATATAAATAATAATTTATTTGTGTAAATTGTTCCCAAGTTAAATTTTCTGAAATAATTAAAGTTTCCCAGTCTTTTTGGTTGTTCTTTTTTTTTATTATTTTTGAAATCTCTTTGTCAGAAAGTTTTAAAATTCTACTTAATCTTAACATTAAATATTTAAAGTTTTCTACTTGCTCAGGAACGACATGTAGCTGATAAACTTGTAAATTGCCTGCAACAATATTTCCAAAATAATCTAAAAACTCACCTCTCACAGGTGGTTGCCTCCATTCTCTAAGTCTATTTTTATCTGATAAAGTTAAATATTTTTTATTTTCATTAATTTGAAGAGAAAATAATCTAGCTGTAATTCCAGTAAATATAATTATTTTTGCTACAGACATAATAAACATTCTTCTATTAATAGTATGTAGTTTTTGAAATCCCGAATCCTCTCTAAACATCAAATCTTCCAAATGTCATTTTTTCGTAAAATCTAAATAAATGAGCAAATACAAAATATAATGAAAAAGTAAAAAAAATATTTGTTAGTAAATATGTATATTCTACAGGGATAGAAAATATTACAGGTAAAAGAATATATGAAATAGAATTTACAACTAGAATCGTAACTAAAAAATATATCAAATCTTTTATTAAACTTGGTCTTAAAGTAATAGTTTTAAGATAAGAAGCAGAAACACATATCAATAAATATGATAAGCTACTTAATCCCATTGGTAAATTTGTTATAGCATCATTGATTAATCCTGCTAAGAAAATTAACCCATAGCCTAAAGTCATATTTTTTCTTAAGCCACAGTAAAATATTAAAATATATGTAAAATTAAATGAAAAATATTTTAAACCCAAATTATTAAAATCAAACTCATTCAAAACAGAAATAAAAAGTAATATTATTGGTGCATTTGATAATATTATTCTTGTAAAGTTTTGTTTGTTTATTCTTGTCATTTGATTTTTATTTTATCTTTTTTCAATTTTAATTTTAATTTTAATTTTTAGGTCCTTTATTTAAAACACAAGTTTTATATTCTGCAGTTCCAACTTTATAAAGTTTATTAAAAAATGTTTTTTTACATTTAGCACCATATTTAAGATCTAATTCTTTAAAAATTTTTTCTTCCTTGTTTTTTAATATAAACTCTTCTTCAGCTTTTATTCTTTTTTCTTTTTCATTTTTTAATCTTATTTCTTCATTTTTTAATCTTACTACTTCAGCTTTTCTAACTTGCTCAGCTTTTACTCTTGCTTCTTTTATAGCTTTTAATTCAGCCTCTTGCTCAGCTTTTATTTTTGATCCCTCATATGATAAAATTTTTACAAATCGTAATTGTGAAAAATCAGAAAAAAAATTAACTTTTTTTTCTTTATTTAAACTTCCGTTTACAATTTTTCCTACTGGTATGCCGGCTTTGAACAAACCTCCAGATCCTGATGTATAAACAATGGAATTATCTTCAATAATGTAATCTTTTTTGAAATATTGTATTTTTCCATCATCTTTTCCAGTACCTGATAGAATAGATTGAATTCCACTTGGTTCTATTGACACGGGAATTTTACTATTTAAATCTGACAATAATAAAATTCTTGATGTTAAAAAATTAACTTCAACAACTTTTCCTATTAGATATTCATCGTCTAAAACCACCATTCCTAATTTAATATTATGTTTACTTCCTTTATTGGTAATAACTGTTCTTGAAAAAGGACTTTTTTTATCAATTAATATCTTTGCAATTGTTTGGTTTGATATGACTAGATAATCATCAATTATACTTTTTAATCTATTATTTTCTAAAATAATAAATTCGTTTAATAGATATTTTGAATTTAAAACTTTTAATTCTATTTTATTTTTTTTATTTTCATCATAAAGCTTAAAGTGATCTTGAGTTATAAAGTAAGTATCTTTAAAAAATTTTTCTGGTCTTGAGATAATAAAAGAAGCCTTGTACACTCCATCTCTAATTATAGTTTTGGTATAATTAATAATTTTAAAATTAAAACTTGCTAAAGTTAATATAATTATAGAAAAAAATATTAAACCTAATAATGAAAATGTTTGCTGTGTTTCTTTTTTTAAAAATGCTGAACGTATAGCAATTACAAAATCATCTCTACTACCCTGCATCTTTTTTAATATTCAGACAACATAGTGGAAAATATCTCTTCTTGTTCCAAAGCTATGCCTGTCCCAATTGCAACACAAGCTATTGGATCCTCAGCTATATGTACTGGTAGACCTGTTTCTTTAGCAAACCTTTTATCAATATTTTTTAACAATGCCCCACCACCTGTTAAAGTTAATCCCATATCAACTAGATCAGCTGATAACTCTGGAGGTGTATTTTCTAACGCATCTTTAATTCCGTTAACCATTTCTTTTAAAACATCATTTAAAGCTTCCGCCGTATCTTCTTCAGTAATATTAACTTCTTTTGGTGTTCCTGACCTTAGATCTCTACCTTTAACTGGATAAGTATTACTATTTGAAACCATTGCAGTACCGATTTCTTTTTTGATTTTTTCAGCAGTACTGTCTCCTATCATAAGATTATATTCTTTTCTCATATAATTAATTAATGCTGTATCCATTGCATCACCAGCTATTCTTAATGATCTAGAATAAACAAGACCACCCAAACACATAACTGCAATTTCTGTTGTACCACCACCTATATCAACAACCATAGATCCTGTGGCTTCTGAAATTGGTAATCCAGCACCAATTGCTGCTGCTATAGGTTCTTCAATTAATTGAACTCGTCTTGCACCTGCTGCAAGCGCACTATCTTGAATTGCTTTTCTCTCTACTGGGGTTGAGCCAGTTGGAACGCAAATTAAAATTCTAGGACTTGCAAAGGTTCTATTTTTATGAACTTTTTTTATAAAGTGTTTAATCATTTCTTCTGTAACGATAAAATCTGCAATAACACCGTCTCTTAAGGGTCTTATAGCTTGAATATTTCCAGGTGTTCTTCCCAACATTGTTTTTGCTTCATCTCCAACAGCTAAAATAGTTTTTTTTCCTTTATTTTCAATAATTGCAACAACAGATGGTTCATTAAGCACAACGCCTTGTTTTTTTAATACAACAAGCGTGTTTGCAGTTCCAAGGTCTATAGCCATGTCTTGACTCCAAATATCAGTAAGTTTATTTAACCATTTCATTTTATATTCCTTTCATTTTTTTAATTTCATACTCCATTGGAGCTGTTTTTTTTCTCTTAATAATCATTTTATTTAAAGCTGCTAAATAGGCATTTGCTGATGCAACCATGGTATCTGTATCTGCTGCTTGACCAACTGTCGTTTTTCCATTTTCTTCAATTCGGACACTTACAGTTGCTTGTGCATCAGTTCCCTCTGTTACAGCATGAACTTGATAAAGTTGAAGTTTAACATCGTGTGGGTAAAGTTTTTTTATACATTTAAATGTTGCATCAACAGGTCCATCGCCAATTTCTGAAGTTTGTTTTACTTCTCCATAAACATCTAAGGTCATATCTGCTCTTTGAGGTTCACCAGTTCCAGCAAAAACCTTTAAAGATTTTAGGTTGATAACATTTTTATCTTGAACCATACTATCATCAACTAAAGCAGCAATATCTTCATCATAAACATGTTTTTTCTTATCAGCTAAAATTTTAAATTTACCAAATGCAGTTTGAATTACATCATCAGTCACATCAGCATAACCAAGATCATTTAATTTTTCTTTAAATGCATGTCTTCCAGAATGTTTGCCCATAACCAAAGATGTTTGCTTAACACCCACACTTTCTGGTGTCATAATTTCGTATGTATTTCTATTTTTAAGCATTCCATCCTGATGAATTCCTGCTTCATGAGCAAATGCATTTTTACCTACAATAGCTTTGTTAAATTGAACTGGAAAAGTTGCATTTGACACAATTTTAGAGGCTTTACTTAATAACTCTGTTTTAATTCCAGTTTCATATGGCATTAAATCATTTCTTGTTTTTATTGCCATAACAATTTCTTCAAGAGCAGCATTTCCTGCTCTCTCACCTATTCCATTGATTGTACACTCAACCTGTCTTGCACCAGCTGAAACTCCTGCCAAAGAATTAGCAACAGCTAAACCTAAATCATTATGACAATGAACTGATAAAATAGCTTTATCTATATTTGGTACTTTATTTTTTAATGTTGTAATAATTTTAGTAAATTCTGATGGAATTGTATAACCAACTGTGTCTGGAATATTTATTGTCTTTGCTCCACTATTAATTGCAAGTTCAACTATTTTACACATAAAATCCATGTCGGTTCTTGTTCCATCTTCACATGACCACTCAACGTCATCTGTAAGATTTCTTGCATAAGTTACACTTTCTTTTATAGCGTCAAAAACTTGTTCTGGAGATTTATTTAACTTAAATTTCATATGAAGTGGGCTGGTTGAAATAAATGTATGAATTCTAAATCTTGGAGCAGCTTTTAATGCTTCATGACATGCGTCTATATCTTTTTTACTTGATCTTGCTAATCCACATGGAATTGAATTTTTTAAAATTTTACTTATTGCTGTAACAGCTTCAAAATCTCCTGGTGATGCAATAGGAAATCCAGCTTCAATTATATCGATACCCATTTCATCAAAGGTTCGTGCAATTTGAGTTTTTTCCTCAAGACTCATTGATGCTCCAGGTGATTGCTCACCATCTCGCATCGTGGTATCAAATATAATAACTTTATCTTTGTCTTTCATAACCAATAATTTTTAAAAAATTATAATACAATCTATAATAGATATTGCAAAATAATTGTTATTTTTTGGGTATAATTTTGGACCGCTTTGGGTTTTTAGGAAAAATTAACTCTTATCACTATCTATTAATTTCTTTTTTCCAATCCAAGGCATCATTGCTCTAAGCTCTGCACCCACTTTTTCAATTGGATGATCTGCAAGATCTTTTCTCATTTTTAAAAAGTTTTTCTGTCCACCTTCACATTCTTTCATCCAATCTTTTGTAAATTTACCAGATTGAATATCTGCTAGAACTTCTTTCATTCTTTTTTTGCTTTCACTATCTACAACTTTTTTACCAGACACATACTCACCGTACTCTGCTGTATTTGAAATTGAGTAGTTCATGTTGGCAATTCCTCCTTCATAAATTAAATCTACTATCAATTTTACTTCATGAAGACATTCAAAGTATGCCATTTCAGGTTCATATCCAGCTTCCGTTAAAGTTTCAAAACCATTTTTAATTAATTCAACTAAACCACCACAAAGAACTGACTGCTCACCAAATAAATCTGTTTCACATTCATCTTTAAATGTTGTTTCAATAATACCAGATTTTCCACCGCCAATTGCTGAAGCATATGACAATGCAAGATCTCTTGCTTTGCCTGTTCCATCTTGATGAACTGCAAACAGGCATGGTACTCCACCACCTCTTTCAAACTCACTTCTAACTAAATGTCCAGGTCCCTTTGGTGCAACCATAAATACATCTAAATCTTTTCTTGCTTCAATAAGCTTGTAATGAATATTTAATCCATGAGCAAAAGCTATACTTGTTCCTGCTTTAATTCTTTGCTCAATATGATTTTTATAAATTGATGCTTGTAATTCATCTGGAGTAAGTATCATTGCAACTTCTGCCCATTCAGCAGCATCAGATAAGCTCATTACTTTTAATCCTTTAGATTCAGCTTTTACTTTACTTGCTGAGCCATCTCTAAGAGCAACCACAACTTCTTTAGCTCCACTATCTTTTAAATTTAATGCGTGAGCATGACCTTGACTTCCATAGCCAAAGATTGCTATTTTCTTATTCTTAATTAAATCTACGTCTGCATCTTTTTCATAAAACATTTTCATTTTTTTCTCCTTTATAATTAATTAAAAATTTCTGCACCTCTTGTCATTGCAACCGCTCCAGTTCTTGAGGTGCTAACAAGACCAAAAGGTTTTAAATTTTTTGTCACATTATCTATTTCTTTTCTTAATGCCGTTATTTGAATTACAATAGATTTGTTTGTCTTGTCTAATATAACCGGATTATGTTTTTTGCAAACATTTAAAGCTTTCTTAATTTTTACTGAATTTGATACAATTTTTAACAAAGCCATTTCTTTAAATATAATATTTTTATCATCTCTTTTAAAGTTTCCTACTTTATGAACTGGAACTAACTTTTTTAACTGTAATACAATTTGTTCAATAACCTGAGGTGTTCCAGTAGTTACAATTGTAATTCTAGAAAGATTATTTTTTTGATCAACTTCTGCTACAGCTAGTGATTCAATATTATAACCTCTACCAGAAAATAATCCCACCACTCTTGATAAAACACTTGCTTCATTATCAACCCAAACAACAATTATATGTGTATCAATTTTACCTAATTTACTAGGTGTGCTGTATGCTGATTTAGATTTTACCATTTAAACTAACGCTTTTCCTTTACCTGTGATCTTATTTTCTTCTTGGTCTTTCGGGCCTAATAACATCTGATTATGTGGTTTTCCTGATGGGATCATAGGAAAACAGTTCTCATTTTGGTCAACATGACAGTCAAAAATTACAGGTCCATTGGTATTAATCATTTCTTCAATTTTTTGATCTAATTCGTTCGGATCTTGTGCTCTAATTCCAACACATCCATAAGCTTCTGCTAATTTAACAAAATCTGGTAATGCTTTTGAATAGCTTTCAGAATAATTTTTTTCATGAAGAAGTTCCTGCCACTGTCTAACCATTCCCATATATTGATTATTTAAAATAAATATTTTTACAGGTAAATTGTATTGAACTGCTGTTGACATTTCTTGTATGTTCATCAAAATTGAAGCTTCACCTGCAATATCAACTACTAATTTTTCAGGGTGAGCAACTTGAACGCCTACAGCAGCAGGTAATCCATAACCCATAGTTCCAAGTCCACCTGATGTCATCCATCTGTTTGGTTTATTAAACTTATAATGTTGTGCTGCCCACATTTGATGCTGACCAACCTCTGTTGTTATGTAGGTGTCTTGATTTTTTGTTAATTCATAAAGTCTTTGTACAGCATATTGTGGCTTAATAATTTTATTACTATTAACAAAATTTAGAGATTGTTTTGTTCTCCATTTTTGAATTTGTTGCCACCATTTAGAAATTTTTTGTTTATTAGATTTTTCTAAATTTAAATTTTTATTTTTTAAAGTTTTTATAGTAGATTTAATGACATCACTAACATCACCAACAATAGAAAGATCAACCTTTACAATTTTATTTATTGATGATGGGTCAATATCTATATGAACTTTTTTTGATTTAGGTGAAAATTCGTCAATCTTGCCGGTAATACGATCATCAAATCTTGCACCTATATTAATTAATAAATCACAGTCATGCATTGCATTGTTAGCTTCATAAGTTCCATGCATTCCAAGCATTCCTAAGAATTGATTGTCATCTCCTGGGTAAGCACCTAAGCCCTGAAGAGTTGATGTGATTGGAAATCCAGTTACAGTAATAAGTTCTCTCAATTGTTCACTCGCCTTTGGGCCTGAATTAATTACTCCACCACCCGTATAAAAAACTGGTCTTGAAGATTTTTTCATTAAATCAACTAACTGATCAATATCACTTTGCTTAAATAGATTAAGAGATCTTTCTTTTAATTTTTTTTCTTTTTTAGGTTTAAAATATTTTGCTTTTGCAAACTGTACATCTTTTGGTATGTCAACTAGTACTGGCCCTGGTCTTCCAGTTGTTGCAACTTCAAACGCCTCATGCATTATTCTTGGAAGATCATTAATATCTTTAACTAACCAATTATGTTTTGTACATGGTCTAGTAATTCCTGTTGTATCACACTCTTGAAATGCATCTGTACCAATTAAATGAGTTGGTACTTGTCCTGAAATACAAACTAAAGGAACTGAATCCATATAAGCATCAGTTAATGCTGTAACAACATTTGTTGCTCCTGGTCCTGAAGTGACCAATACAACACCTGGTTTTCCTGTTGATCTTGCATAACCTTCTGCAGCGTGACCAGCTCCTTGCTCGTGTCTAACTAAAATATGTTTTATTGATGGGTGGTTTTTTAATTCATCATAAATTGGAAGCACAGCTCCACCAGGGTAACCAAAAATATGCTCTACTTTCTGGTCTTCAAGACACTTAAATACAATTTCTGCTCCAGAATATAAATTACCCATTTGGGCAATCTATTCGACTTTATGTTAATTGGTCAAGTTTAACGGATGATTTTTTTAATTTTTTTATATAGTCAGCAATCTTGACTGGATTAATTTTTTTCCAAGATGTCATCCTGCTTCTTGCCCATGTGGCTTGTCTTTTGGCGTATTGTCTTGTTTTAATGGAAATTAATTCTTGTGCTTGATTTAAATTAATTTTTTTAATTAGGTACTGTGTCAATTCGTCAATTCCTATTACCTTATTTACACTCAGATCTTTTTTAATTTTCATTTTAACAAATTTTTTTACCTCCTTTATTGCTCCTTCTTCGATCATCTTGCTTGTTCTTAAGGAAATTCTTTTAACCAAATCTTCTCTTTTAAAATCAATATATAATTTTAAAAATTCATCGTCTTTAAATTCAGACTTAGTTTTGTTTAACCATTCATACATAGAAATTTTTGTGAATGTCTTAATTTCAAAAGCTCTAATTGATCTTTGTGTATCGTTGGGATCAAATTTATCTTTAACTCTAGGATCAATTTTTAAAAGTTTTTTATAAAATTTTTTTTGTCCTTCTTTTTTTTGTGTTAATCTAATTTTTTTCCTAAGTTTCAAAGGAATTTTCGGAATTTTAACTAATCCACTAATTAAAGATTGAAAATATAAACCAGTCCCACCAACTAAAATTGGAATTTTTTTTCTCTTTTGAATTTCTTTAATTTTTTTAATTGCAGTTTTTAACCATTGACCTGTAGAAAATTTTTTATTTAAATTAATTATTCCAAATAAATGATGTTTAATTTTTTTTTGTTCTTTTATGTTTGGTCTAGCAGTTAAAATTTTTAGCATTTTATACACCTGCATACTATCGGCATTAATAATCTCACCATTAATTTTTTTTGCAATTTTAATAGCTAAATTAGATTTACCCGAAGCTGTAGGACCTGAAATTAAAATAATCTTGGACTGGATGTCCATTATTAGTCTAACTTAACACCAATATATCTTCTTTGGTTTTGATTGTTATAAATAACAACTAGAATTGTTTTTTCAGGAGATTTTAAAGCTATCTCAACAATAGTTTCTAAATCTTGTGAAGATCTAATTTTTTTCTTCTGAACTTCAATAATTATATCATTAATTTGTAAGTAATTGATTGGACTGTCAGTTTTTATATCTGTTATTACCAAGCCTGTTGTTTGGTTTGGGAGTTTTCTATCATTAATATCTTTTTTGGTTAATACTCTTGTTTTAATCTTTAAAGATTTACTTTCTGAAATTTCTGGTGATTCTTTATCCTCTGGTATCTTTTTTACTTTAAAGTCTTCTGAAGTTTCTAATCTTCCTAATTTAATTTTTTTAATAATCGCCTTCTTGTTTCTCCATACTTTAACATTTACAGTTTTACCAACCTCAGTTTGAGCAACAATTTTTGGCAGTTCATTCATCTCTTTAATCTTAACTCCATTAAATTCTAAGATGATATCTCCAGATTTAATTCCTCCTTTGGCTGAAGGACTATTTTCTGAAACACTCGCAACTAATGCACCTCTTGGTTCATCCAATTTTTCGATGTCTGCAATTTCTTTAGTTACAATTTGGATTCTCACACCTAACCAGCCTCTTTTTGTTTCACCAAATTTTATTAATTGCTCTACAACTTTTTTTGCACTATTGGATGGAATTGAAAAACCTATTCCGATTGATCCTGATTGCCCTAATATAGCACTGTTAATTCCAATTACTTCTCCTCCCATATTAAATAATGGACCTCCCGAATTTCCTACATTTATCGACGCATCAGTTTGAATAAAATCTTCATATCTTGACAGTCCAATATTTCTATTTCTTGCTGAAATAATTCCTGATGTAACTGTTCCTCCTAATCCAAATGGATTTCCAATAGCAATTACCCAATCACCAACTCTTGCTTTGTTTGAGTCTCCAAAATTCACTGGTTTAAATTTATCTTTTGAAATGATCTTTAGAACTGCGATGTCCATAAGAGGATCTTTGCCAATAAGTTTTGCTTCATACTCTTTATCTCCGTTTACTCTAATACTAATTTTATCTGCTCCATCGATGACATGATTGTTTGTTATAACTGTTCCATTTTCATCAATTATGAAGCCCGAACCTAATGCTCCACCTTTCCTTTCTTTCGGTGTTCCAAAATCTTTAAACATATCTTCGAATGGTGAACCCGGGGGAAACTTAAATGGAAAAGAAGGGTCTACTTGATTAACTACTTTAGTTGTTGTAGTTGAAATAAATACTACTGATGGCATTAATTCTTCAGCTAAATCAGCAAATGAATTTGGAGCGTCGTTAGCATTAACATGTGCTGCAAAGCCAATTGTTAAAATAATAATTAATAATGTTTTAATTTTTTTCATTTTAATTTTTAATATACCAAATAATAAAAAATCCTATTATTGAAAATATCAGTCCACCTGTTCTTAATTGACTATTATTTACTTGATTTAATTTTAACAACATATTTTTCATTTTTGATGGGAATAAGGCATATAAAATTCCTTCTATGAAAAGAAAAAGACCAAAAGCTATTATTAGCTCCTTCATATATGGAATTTAGTTTTTAGTATTTCCAAAAAACTTAAAGAACTCACTGTCTGGTGATAAAATTAAAGATGTTTCGCCACCAATTAATGCTGTTTCATAAGCCTGCATCGCTCTATAGAAAGCAAAAAACCCAGGATCTCTTCCAAATGCTTCTGCAAAAATTGCATTTCTTTCACCATCACCTTCACCCTTCATAATCTCAGAATCTTTATTAGCATTTGCCAATATCACTGAAACTTCTTTATCAGCAGTTGAGGTAATAGTTACTGCCATTTCAGCACCTCTAGCTCTAAATTCTTTTGCTTCTCTTTCTCTTTCTGTCTGCATTCTTCTATAAATGGCTTCACTGTTTGCTTGAGGCAGGTCTGCTCTCTTAATTCTAACATCTATTATTTTAATGCCAAAATTTCCAGCTTCTGCGTTTACAAGTTCTTGAATTAAAGACATTTGCTTACTTCTATCTTTTGAAAGCAATGTTTGTAATTCTTGTTGTCCCAATACATTTCTCAGTCTTGAATTTATAATTGTTGCTAATCTTGATCTTGCAACTCTTTCATTTCCAACTGAAATATAGAATTTTAAAGGATCTACAATTTGGAATCTTGCAAATGCATCAACAATTAATCTTTTTTGGTCTGATGCAATAACTTCTTCCGGTGGAGTATCAAGATTTAAAATTCTGCTATCTAAAAAAACTACATTTTGAATAAAAGGAATTTTAAAATTTAAGCCTGGTTCTAATATAATTTTCTTTGGATCACCAAATTGGAGAACGATGGCTTGATTAACCTCTTTAACTACAAAAACTGAGAAGAAGATTAATGCTACTATTACAAGAGTAATTGGTAATAAAATTTTTTTAATATTCATTATTCACTTGCTTTCTTTTTGCCTAGTTCAGGTAATGGTAAGTAAGGCACTACACCTGAGCCTGAGTTTTTATCAATAATTACTTTATCTATATCGGCTAACACTTTTTCCATAGTCTCTAAGTACATTCTGTCTTTAGTAACTTGTTTAGCTTTTGCATACTCATTATAAATAGAAACAAATCTGCTAGCTTCACCTTCTGATGCCGCAACAACTCTTTGCTTATACGCTTCCGCTGCTTGCATAATTTTTGCAGCTTCACCTCTTGCTCTTGGTATAACATCGTTAGCGTAGGCTTCAGCTTCATTTTTAGATCTTTCCATATCTGCTCTTGCAGCTTGCACATCTCTAAATGCATCAATTACTTGATCGGGTGGATCTGCTTTTTGTGTTTGAACTTGTGTTATTTGAATACCACTATTGTACTCATCCAGAATTGATTGAATAATTTCTTGTGTTTCTGTTTCAATTTTTGCTCTTCCTTCTGTCAAAATTTGTTGAATTCTACTTTTTGCAATAACTTCTCTCATTGCTGTTTCTGCGGCAGCTTTTACTGTTCCTTCTGGATCTTGAATTTCAAATAAAAATTTGCCCGCATCTTTGATTACCCAGAATACTGAAAAATCTATATTAACTATGTTTTCATCACCTGTTAACATTAAACTTTCTTGAGGAACATCAGCAACTCCTCCACCTTGAGAAAACCCACTATCTCTTTCAGATCTAAATCCAATATCAATTCTATTAACTTTTGTAACTTTTGGTGTTTCAACAGACTCTATTGGTAGTGGAATATGATAGTGTAATCCTGGTTGAGTAGTTTTTATAAACTTACCAAATCTAAGCACAACACCTTGTTCATCAGGTCCCACTCTGTACAGTCCGCTTGCTAGCCATATAAATGCTATAATAATTAAAATTAAACCAATTGGTTTACCTCCAGATGAACTTCCACCAGGTAAAAATCTATTTATCTTTTTTTGAATATCTCTAATAATCGCATCGATATCTGGAGGTGTAGGTCCTCTTCCTGAGCCATTGCCATTTCCTCCTGGGGGTGTTCCCCATGGACTTCCGCCTCTTCCTTGAAAATCATCTGACATATAGAAAGTATATAATGTCTTTGATGAAAAAAACAAGTAAAGATAAAAATATGACTGATAAAAAGCCAGAACTAAGTGACGCAATGAAAAAAAAATTAGAACCTAAGAAATTCATAAAAAACCCAATTTTAGGAACAAAATTTACGATAGCAATTTCAAGTGCTAAAGGAGGAGTTGGAAAATCTACTTTTGCAACAAATCTTGCTTTAGCATTAAAACAAATTGGATGTAGGGTTGGTTTGCTAGATGCAGATATTTACGGTCCATCAATTCCAAAAATGTTTGATATTAATGAAAAGCCAAAAAGTGATGGTCAAACTTTAACTCCTATTGTTAAATACGATATTCAATGTATGTCAATTGGCTTTCTTGCTGATCAACAAACTCCGATGATTTGGCGTGGACCTATGGTTACCAGTGCAATTAAAACTTTTACTCAAAAAGTTGGCTGGAAAGATTTAGATTTTATCATTGTTGATATGCCTCCAGGAACTGGTGATACACAATTAACTTTTTCTCAAGAAATTAAAATGGATGGAGCAATTATAGTTTCTACTCCTCAAGAAGTTGCTTTATTAGATGTTAAAAGAGGCATTAAAATGTTTGATAAACTTGGAGTTAAGATTTTAGGTTTAGTTGATAACATGAGTTACTTCACTGGAGATGATGGTAAAAAATACAAAATATTTGGTGAAGGTGGTGTTAAAAGAACTGCAGAAGAATTTGGTAAAGAGTTTTTAGGTGAAATTCCTATTAACCCTGAAGTTGGAAAATGTGGGGACGAGGGA
>Ga0307986_10001623_pt1 | contig 16318 bp, 21 predicted proteins | sample EllFjometageno82_FD_203170 | JGI IMG/M metagenome (GOLD analysis project Ga0307986, IMG submission 203170) | Marine microbial communities from Ellis Fjord, Antarctic Ocean - #82 | ecosystem: Environmental > Aquatic > Marine > Unclassified | place: Southern Ocean | collected 2014-10-09
TCTGCTGTTGCATCGGCATTAGTAGAAGAACCTACAATTAAATTAATATTTGCATTTCCTATTTCCCAAAAATGAACTCCTCTATTTCCCCATTCTTGAAATAAAATATTTAAAGATCTTCTAGCTGTTTTTAATTGGTGACCGGCTGAATTAACTAAACCAAGACGTTCGAAAGCATCTGCTATAATTTCGTCTATAGAGAATGTCTGGTCAAAAGTATATGTATCAGAAGTAACATTAGCCATTTATATTTCCTAACCATCATAGTAGATAGTTAAACTTAAGAAACTATTATTAGGCATATCTACCGTTAAGCCATCTTTAAATAAAATGCCTTCCGGAGCATTTGCTGGGTTAATAAAAGTTTTAGCTGCTAAAGGATTGTGAACTGCAAACGTTCTAGTTTCAGAAGTATTAGCTCCATTGTGAAAACTTGTTACTGTGTCAGCTGTTGCTGCAGTAGTTCCAAATAATCCTCTTAATCTAGTTCTGCCTGCAAAAGTTGCAATTGAACCTGTAGTTGAAACAACATTTCCTACTGAAGTATTATTTCCTACTGCACCATCAGGTGTAATAGATGTAATTGTTTTATAAGATTTAGCAGATGTAACTGTATTTGCATTTGGACCTGTTAAAGATTCAGATGACGCTGCTCCAGTAAAATCAGTTCCTACAATTGCAAAAGCAATATCAGATTCATTTCCAGCTGAAGTTATTGTTATTTTCATGCCAAGTGTAAATTGACCTAAAGTTACAACATTTGCTCCTGTTGATGTTAACACAAGTGCTGTTGCACCTGCTGTAGTTTGCAATGCTGCAATTGATGTAGCGCTTGCCGCTACGAATAATGTTTGTGCTTTTGGACTCACCATACTCATAATTTTTCTCCTATAAATCTAGGTTCCCGAAGGAACCTAGACTAATTTATTGTTTATTAGATAACGTATCCAGAACCGTCTGGAGAGTTATTAATATTTTGTAACCATTTAACTTTAAACGTAGAAGATCCAGTTGATAATGTATCATCAGTTGCTGCTGAGAAAATTACAACTTTATCTCTAAAGATAGGTGAAGTATCACCGTTACTTACGTTTAGTTGATTTAGTTTTTGATATGGATAAACAGTAGTACTTACTAAACCTGTAGCCGTTACTAATAACGGTGAAGGTGTAGAAGAATTACCAATTGCTTTCAAATCAGATAAACCAGCTCCACCAGTATTAGCACCTGCAAAGTAATTATACTCTGTAGAGTTAGCTGCTAAAGTGTTACCAGGGTTATCTAAAGGCACTTGGCCTAAGTTAGATCCAACCATAACATCAAGTCCTGCTGTGTTATAAGCTACATCATTAGAAAGTGTCATTTCAGTTATTCTTGAAAATTTAGGAATAACAATATTATTTGCTAAGTTAGGTGTAACTGTTGTTGCTGTTTGCGCCAACGGTGTAGAGTTAAAGTTAGATCTACATTGCCATGAAATAAAACATCCAAATACTACTCCTGCTTTAACAGCTCCTGCACTTTGAGCACTGAAAGTAATTGAAGTAACTGTTAAATAACTTTGAACAGTTTTAACTGAACTAGTATTTCCTGCCGCTGCAATTGTTTCAGATTGAACATTACCAAATATATCTGTTCCAACAATAATAATACTTTTTGCTGCATCATTTCCTGCTGAGTTAATAGATATTTGACCTGCTCCTTTAAAGCCACCCTTGTTAACTACAGTACCTGAAGTTGCATCAAGAACGTTAGTATGAGCTATAATTGTAGAACTACCATCTGCTGCTGTTTGAGCACTTGCAACAATTGAATCATCATTATTATATTCAAAGTCTGCAAAAGCGAATTGATAGGTTGCTGCTAGTTCAACGAATCCAACATTTCTTACGCCAGAACCGATGATACCTGTATTACTTGTTTGTATATTTCCAGACGATATTGGTCCAGAAAAGTTTGTTTTTGCCATTTTATATTCCTCCTAGAATATGTAAATATAGTCCTCTAGGGATGTCGACTATACGCGTCTATATTCACTTGTTTTATTGTTTATGTATAGTGGTTAAAATATATATGATTTTTATATGAAGTGCAAGAGATCTTGTAGTGAAGTGTGTATTTCAATGATGTAGCTTGTTTATTAAGTAGCTACGGAAACTTGTGGTGCGGAACCCTCTACTTTAGCAGTTTGACTAGCTTCTTTAGCTTCTGCCATTTTGATATGGCTTATTACTTCTCGAACCTTTTTATCGATTCTAACCATATCGAGAGTGTATCTATTTTCAGATAGATGTTCCTGCTCCCATTTTAACTCCAATGACCTCTTCTGTTTGTAAAGGTCTTGTAAGTGGCTCATCTTTGATCTCCTCAAATGTTAACCATGTTTTTGTCAAAGCATAAAACTCTGACTTGTCCCAATTTATATCATTTTTTCCTAGTTTGTCAATGATAGCATTTTCTAAAGATATAGCTTCGTCTTTTGCCGTAACTGTAAAATGAGCTGCGTAGCCAGAAGCTCTGATTTTTATTAAAAATTTTTTCATGAGTTTATTAAAGTAAAATTAAAATAAGGCGGTTTTAAGGCCGCCTTATTAAATTATTTATGCTTACGCACCTTCACAACCGAAGATACCTCTATAGTCAGATACGCCAAACACGTATCTTTCTCTAGCTTTGTATCTTACGTTTCCAGTATCAAAGTCCCCTTCCATTGAAGTTGTCAATGGTGTTCTTTGGAACATTTTCATACCGTTAGGTACATCAGTAATGATATACCAACTATCAGCATCAGTTAAAAAGTTATTAACTCTATAACCTTGTGGGATCATTCCCATGCTGTTGATAGCGTTGATGTCGTTATCAGCTGTTCCAGGTCTACCTTGAGATTTCATCAATCTCTCAGCGTTGAACTGGTTAGCAGAAGGAATAATCATTTTTACTCCTTTTGCAGCGATTCTTAAACCTCTTTCATCAGTGAAAGCAGCGATATCAATTAAAGCAGCTTCTAATGAAGTTTCGTTTAAGTCAGCTTGCGTAGTCAAAGTATTCGATACGTTCGTACCACTGATAGTAGTATGAGCTGTATTGAATAAAGATACTCCGTCACCAGAGTTGAACGTAGCTACACCTGGTAGACCGTTGTTCAATGGTTGAGCACCTTTTACTTCTTTAGCGTTCGACATAGATCTTGCAAGAGCTTTTGTGTATCTTGAAGCTAGTCTATCGTAGAGGTTATCTTCGATAGCTTCTTCTGTGATAGCAAATGCTAATGCGATCGTTTCGTTTGTGTAACGTGCAGTGTAAGTTTCTTGAGCTTCATCGAATGCAACCCCTTGACCTTCACCTTTTATTTGCGCGTTAGCGAATCCAGATAACATAACTTCCTCTTCGAAAGCTCTGTCACTTGATTCTGATGTATAAATTTCAGCATGCTGATTTTCATACCTTTTGTACTCCAGGCCAAATAAAGCATTTAAACCTGGTTCTAGTTCTTTAACTAGCTGTGATCGTGATATTGCCATGATTTATATCCTTATATTCCTGTTGCTAACGATCCAACAACGTACTGAGATAGATTTACTTTTACTATCACTGAGCAGAACGCTACTGTTTCATCTTGGTTTTCTGGATCTTCAGCTACTCTGACTAATCTTAATTGTTTAGCCGTAGTTGCTGCAGAAGCGATATCTAGTGATATACTAGAAGCTCCCGATCCAGCTGTTGAAGAAGCACTTGTTGCATAAGTCAAACCTACTTTAGATTGTCTTAGTGCTACAGTTCCTCCCAACGTTGCATTCGTTGCCATTAGATATTCCTGAAAAGGATCATCGTTGACAAACGCTGTTATTGTTTCACTATTACCTGGCGTCACCTGTGTATAAAAGTTTTGAAACGTTGGTTTCAAAGTTGTTGGTGCAGTATAAAATACTCCATTCAAAACTCCAACCATCGCTGTGCCAGCAATTGCAGATACTACGTATCCACCTACTGTCGCACTAACATTTATTCTCACTGGATCACCTTGGTACATAGCTGTCGCATATCCTGCCGCGATTTCGTATTTAGACTGTCCTTGAATAGAAGGTGTATTACCAACTCTCATTGACGGAATCATACCAAAACCGGCTGCGTTTCTATTTGCCATATTGTTTGTTCTCCATTGTGTTCACAACATCGTTGTGAACTATTGTTATTATTTAAATCGATGATAAATAAATTGCTTTATTTTTTTGTACCACCGAAGCTTACACGAGATTGTCGATCAACATTGATCGGCATACTCTTATGTTGTTCCCTAAGTAGATCGTTCTCAACTGCTTCGTCTTGACCTTCAGTAAGTTTTTTCTGATAGTCTTGTCTTTGCTTTGCAATTTCTTCGGGTATCCTTGCCAACAAAAGGCCGCCTACTCCAATGACCCCAGCGTATTTACCTTCAGCCACTATTGGATAATCTTGATCAGAATATTCATCAGCTCTCACTAATTCATATCCTTCTCTTAATCGACCGTAAATATTTTTACCGTCGTTGAATCCCATTGATTCAGCTCTTATCCATCTGTGTCTAAAGCCATCTGGCGCTTTTGGTGCATCTAAAGATGACGGTGGCTTGTACGTTTTTGGTCTTTCAGTCTTTGACCTAGTAACAGCCGCACGAGAAGTCGTATTTTCTGTTTTTTTCATATGCTTATGCCTCCTTCGTGAGTTTTAATTGTTTCGCATATTCTTCGAGTGGCACTCCTAATTTTTTAGCTATTGCTACCTGAGAGGAAGTGAGTCTCACAGTTTTGCGTCCCGGTTTAACACTTCTTTGTGCTGAAGCGACCGACTGAACGGCTCTGGACGAATTACTAGTATTACCAAATTTCTGTGGAAAGTCAACTCTTATTCTTTTGTCAACTTCTACATAATATTCATCAGACTTAGGATCATACCCTTCTTTTTCTACTAAATCCTTGTGAATTTCAAAAGCAGTAAAAGTCATAGCTCTATCTTGTCCGAACCATGTATTTTCAGATGCCCATCCTTCCGCTTTAGGATCAGAGATTTCTTGTCTAGGTAGTTCTCTTGGTGTCTGTCGTGGTAAATTTCCACCGTCAGAAAGTTTGACAGGCTCACCCTGATCAAATGTTTCTGCTTGTTTACGTTGTTCCAATTTAGCATTTTCAAAAGCAAGAGTTGCTATTTTTTTATTAGCTTCTACTTGTTCTTGTGCGTTACCGGATTCGATCGCAGCAGCTAATGCTTGTTGTGCCGACTCCATTCCGATTTTGATATTGGACTCAAATCTTTTAGTATAATCTGTATCTAATTTTTTATATCTAGTTTGTTCTTGAGTTCTTTGAGCTTCTAAAGAGGCTGCATATTGTGTAGCGGCTTCTTCTCTACGTTCTGCTTCTCTCATTTTCTTTGTGAGTTTAGCAATACGAGATTGTACACCTTTACTATAGTCAGCTAATTTATCATCTTCTCTTACTGATTCTTCTTTTACTGATTCTTCTTTTACTGGTTCTTTTGTTTCTTCAGCTACAAGTTCTTCTATAACTGTTCCATCTGGTTTAACTTCTGGTAAATCTACTTCCGTATCTGGAGAAGATGTATCAATGTCAACCATAGGCTCTTTTTTCTTTTCTTCTATTTCTGGCATAGTTCCTTCCTATGTTAATATTTATGCAAGATATCCGTAGGATCCTTGACTGTTGCTAAGACTTCGTCTTCATTGAGGAGTCTTACTTCCCCACCATCTATCTCAATCCTTGAGCCAGCATATCGAGCAAAGACTACCCAATCTCCAACCTTGCACCAAGGACCTTTTGGATAACGATCTTTATCAGCATAACAACCATCTCCCATCGCCAAAACGTTTCCGCATTGAGATGCAACTTGTTGTCTATCTATTGTTTCGTTACCTAATAGAATTCCACCGTCAGTTTTTTCTTTCATTCTGAAAGGTAAAACTAACATTCTCCAACCGGTAGGTTGAGGAAGTTTTGTAGTTTCTTTTGTAATTTCTTTTATTGGTTCTTCTTTAGATTTTTTTACACCAACTAATTTTTTATTAGGTAGGTGTATTTTTGGTATTTCTGTCGATGTTGACGACAGTTCCGTTTGTGTTTTCATTTTCTTGCTCCTTCTCATTTAGCAGGTTAGAGATTTCCTGTCGCACTGATTCCAATGCATTAATTTGTCCTATTATATACTTATATGTTTCCATCTTGTCAACCCCACCGGATGTGACAGAAAGAGAAAGAGCTTCTATTCTTCTATCTAAAGCTCTATTTAATTTATATATTACTTGTTCTGCGTCTATCATTTAACATTTCCACCTTTTTCGTGCCTGACGGATACGAGAATTAGGATCGTTCTTTGTCTTAGCAGAAGAGTTTCTTAATTGTCCTGCACTTCTAGCGCAATACGATTTTCTCCTGTTAGCAGATTTTGATCCAGCTTTCACTTTTCCAGTCACAGCTGTTTTTAATTTAGATCCTGGGTTAGCAGCTCTATAAGCTTTAACGCCTTTTGTTGTCATACCTGCACCAGATTTAGTGGGCCGGTAATTAGCACCTGGACCTTTTGTTGTCTTTCTAATTGCCATTACGCTTTTTTCTTAACGGGCTTCTTAGCTGTCTTAGCTGCTGCTATAAAATTAGCTTTTGTTGGTCGACCCTTGTCTCCAGCTTTTGCCATTTTTTCTCCTTTTTTAGTTATCACACTGGCATCTTTTGCCAAGTATTTTTTCTATTATATGTTTTATAAATTTTTTAATTTTGTTTATCATTATTTACCTTTTTTATACATCTGTCGACCCATCATACCGCCGCCCATTTTAGATTCTCTTTTTTTTATTGTATTTTTAAGTTTATCTAAAACTCTATCTGATTCTTTAAATGTTTGTTTTAAATTAAATTTAGCTGAGTCTAGTTTTGATTTAGCTGCACCTTGTTTAACTTGTTCGACTGTTTTACCACCTGTGTTTGACAAGGGTTTTACACTCTTAATAGTTTTAGAAGCTTTCTTTTTTCCAAGCATTCCAAGACCTCTTAAAGCTATTCCAAATCCAGCCATAATTAAACTCTTCCGCCTTTTTTGAATGCTCTGCCTAAACCTTTTTGTGCCATTCCACCAGCTTTAAGCCGCCCTCGTTTACTTTTAATTTTTTCTTGTCTTTTTTCTATTTTAATAGATTCTTGTCTTTTTACATTACCTCTAAGTTTATTTTGAAGAAGTCCTGGTTTAGTTGTTACACCTCTAAGTTTATTTTCTTTTTTTTCTTTTACAATAGATTCTTGTCTTGTTAGTTTTTTTTCAGCCATAATTAACCTCTTGATTCGTCTCTTCTATCTTTAAAACTTTGTTTTTTTGTAGACTCTTTTCCTTTTCTCATTCCTAAAGATTCATCTAGCTTATCATTAGCAGTTTGTTTTTTAACAGACTTGCCTTTTGAAAATCTTGAAATGTAAGGTCTTGTTCCGTAATCGTTTCTCATAGTTTTCTCCTAGTTATTTTCCTTTTATCAGATGTGTTGCTTTAAGTCCATAGACTGATGCAATTACTCCAACAAAAATTGTTTGATACCATAAAGGTAAATTTCCAAAGTGCATAAAGAATAACTCCATTTTTTCCATATGTACAGGATTATCTGACCACACTGACCAACCTAACATAACGATCGGGACCGATAATAAAATTAAAATAAATTCGTCTTTCCAGTCAGAATTTCTTGATTCTAAAAGTTTGCCAGAATATTCTAATTCGCCAGTAGCCATACGCTGTGCAGTTTTAGCTGCAGCGTCTGCCATCATCATTTTAGTTTCCTGTTTTTTCTTATAAACGTGCGAACCTGCGGAAACGGCTAATTTAATTGCCGATAACCACATGTTAGTACCAAGTTACAGTTTGTTTTCTAGCTGCGCCACTTCCTTTGGCTTCGTTAGTGTCACCTGTAGGAATTCTTTGACTAGAACCTCTAATACTACCTTTTGCTCTCGGATCTTTAATAATATTTTGAGAAGCTACAGCAACAGGTTGTCCGCCTGTTGGTGATTTAGTAACAACTGTTCCTTTTCTTCCAACTTGTGATTTGTTTTTTAATATCTTCATATTTTTTTCTCCTATTTTTAACTTATATTAACTTCTTGGTCCTTTCAAGCGATTAACATCATACATCTTAGTTATATCTGCATTTTGTTTAGCTTTATTAGACATTTCTTGTTTTGTTAGCGAAGTTTTAGCTCTTAAGATAGCTAAATCTTCGTTTTGTTCTAATTTATCTTCTGTTAAATTTTTTGCTTGAAGCATTTTAGATTTATCTAAATTTATTCTCTCATCTAATTCTTTTTCCCTACGTTCATTGTCTCTTGCTTTAAGATCAACTTCTCTTTGTTTTAATTTTAATAATGGGTCATGATCAAATTGAGATGTAATTTCTCTTTCTTCCCTCATGAACTCTTCAGTCATTTCTGCAATCAATACTGCTTTTCTAGCTTCTATTAATTGAGTTATTTGTTGAAGTTGCATCTTAGCTTGTGGGTTTTGTGCTGCAGCTTCTTGAAGTTGAGGAAGCATCATAAATTCTTTTTGAAATTCTAGTTGAACTTGTTCTTGAGACATTAAACTAATGTGTTCTAAAATATTTTTTTCTAATCCAGCCATAACGCTTGGTTGGTTTCTTACAAAATTAGTTGCCATAAAATTTAAATGTGCCGTAACATGAGCTCTGTGATCTTGACCAGGGAAAGCTTGAAAAGGTTTTCCACCTAATGCATCTATATGTTCTAACGCTGGATCCTTTGGTTGACTAGGAGCAGGCGGAGGTAAAATTCTGTCGATATCTTTTATTCCAATAGCAGAATACATATTTCTGTAAGCCATATACATATTGTGCATTTGTGGTGCAGCTTGTGCTAATTGTAATTGAGTTTGAGCTAATGAAACTCTTTGAGACATTGAAAATATATTTGGATCTGCAACTGGTAAGATATCTATTCTGTCATCAAAATCTGATTGCTTAACATTTCTTGCAGCACCTGGAACATCATAAGGATACTCAGCTGGTAAGTAAGTTGAAAAAACTTTTGCTAATAATTTAAATTCTTGTTTTAAAGATACATATAATCTTTTGTGTATCGCAGACATTACTCTTGAACCTCGTTCTAAAAGAGCTACTGTTGTTCCAACAGCTGCTTGTTGGTTTCCATCACCAACTTGCATATCAGCAATTGAAGCAAATCTTTGCCCTGCTTGAACTACTATACCCATTAATTGTAATAATGTTTGTGACGGTTCTTTGTAAGGTAAAAATACAAAGGCGTCTTTTAAATTTCCACCTGGAGTATCTACATCTTTAAATTCTCCTGGTTGAATAGCCTGAGCATCATCTTTAACTCTAACACCTCTTTGTTTAAATCCTGCTGGTAAATTAGAAAGTGTACCTGCATCTAATAATTGACGGAGAGCTGCTGTTGCGGTTCTGCTCAATCCGCCAATCATATGAATGAGCCCAAAACCATAAAAACCTAGTCCTGGCAGAAATTTGAAGTGGACAAAGTAATTTACTTTTGTTTTCTTTGGATCATTGGGCGCAAAGTTTCTTCTTATAGAAAGAACTTCATTTGTACCTTCTTCGATTGTAACAATGTAAGGTAGTTTAATACCAGTGGGTTCTCCATCTTCACCCATGTCTTCAAAACCTTCTAGGTCTAAATTAATATGACATTCTAATAATGTATAAGGTGCATCAACTCTAGTTGATTTAGTAATTCCTTCAAGTTCACGTTCTTTTTTTTCTAATTGGTTGTCTACTGTTTCTTGTGGTTTAGATAATTCTATGTCTCTATAAAATCCAGCAACTTGTTGTTTACGTAATTCATTCTCAGCCATTTTAATTACATGTACAACAGCTTCAGCATCATCAAGTGATGTAGCTGTATAAGGTACAACTAAATCATCAGCAGGAACAAATTTAGAAACTGCTCTGCCTAAAATTTCATCGTAATAAACTTTTTTAAATGTAGAACCTGCGAGAGGTAAATAAAATAACATTTGATCAAATTCTGGTTCATATTCTTTCATCTGATCCATGATCTGATAATTCATAAAGTCTTTAACTCTTTGAGATTGTAATTCTTTTTGTGGATTGCTTGCTCCCATAATCTGAGTTCTTACAGGACCATCTGCTGGTAATAATTCTTTATAAGCTAAAGCTTGAAATTGTGTAACCGCTTCTGCAAGGACAGGATGCGTTGCACCACTTGCTCCTTGGAAAGGTTCTGTTCTATTATTGTATTTAAAACCTAGTAAGTCTAAACCAGTAATGTAAGTTTTTTCCCAATCGTTTCTAGAAAATTTATAATCTTTGTAATTAGCACTTAAATCTGATCCGATAGGATCTAAGATATCATCAGGAAGTAAGTCAGCTAAGTTATCAAAATGTTCTTCTGTTCCCGGTAACTTAACAGCACCAGGTTCAAAGTCTAATGTAACTCCACCATCTTCTTCTTCGGTAACTTCTATTGGACCTTGTTCTTTGATCTCATCAACATCAACATCAATATCAATTTGCTCTTTAGGAGCAAGTATACCTTCTCTGTTGTTAGGAAGAGACTTGTCTATATTATCTGCCATTTAATTTCTCCGTACTCTTCTTATCTTTTTTTACTACTTTACGCAACCCTTGTGGATTAGGTCCTTTAAGAGGAGGAATCTGACTCCACTTAACGTGCTTCATGTTTTTAACTAAAGTTGGGTTTTTCATTTTTTTAATATTCCTGCTATACCACCAGTTGCAAAAAAAGAGTCAATGGGTCCTTCCATACTTTTTTGAGCTCTTTGTTTTATATCTTCTGCTTCTCTTTGATCTTCAAGTCTCATCATTTCTTCAAGACTTTGATTTGCTTTAACCGTTTCAGTGTACAATTTTTTATTTCCTAAAAAAGGGTCTATTGCTTTGTAAAAATCTTCTTTTGATTTATTATATTGTTGTGGAAATTGATATAGATCGTCTGGCGACATTTGTGTATCTTGCCTTGAGATATCTCCACCAAATTTTTCTAAAGCAGCATCATAGTCTCTAGATCTTTTAAGTTCTTTTGTATCATAACCTTGCTTCACCGCTAATTCATCACGTCTTCTATTTCTTGATTTTCCAAATAAACCTAAAGTTGCGTTTGAAACAATTTCTTGATTAGGTAAACCGGCTTTATAATCAGCAACAGCAAACGGTACAATTAAAGCTAATTCAGAAGCTAAAGCACCAGGTCCTAAAAGTGCTGAAAATATTTTTTTACCAGCGCTTACTTTTTTTAAAGCTTTTGCGGCTTGAGGACCTTTTCCAGTTTTGGCTAAAGCTTCTTGTTTTTTAATGTCATCTAAATAGGCCAAAGGATTGTTACAACTTGCTGGTCCACCATTTGCTTTTTTAACTGTACATTTAAAACCTGAGTCTCTTAATTTTTTAGCATAGTTTAAATTTTGTTGTTTAAATTTTGCAAGTTGATCTTTAGTCATGTCATTAAATTTTATATCTTCACCTCCTATTCCTGCAAAAGATTTTTTTGCATTAAAACCTTTGGGCTCAAAAATTCCTTGTTCATTTACTCGGTAATATCCAGTATAATTTTTAGCTATATTTCCTTTTTTAGAAACAATATTTTCTCTAACTTGTTTAGCCTTTGCATTTAATTTCATTCTCTCTTTGTTAAAATCATCTGGAGACATGTTTTCTTTATTCTTAATTAATTCTACTTGTTCTACAGCTATGGGTCGAGCTTTCATATCATATCCTGACAAAGATCTATTTATTCTAGCATTACCTTCCCCTGTTGTTCCTGTTGTAGTTTCAATAACCTTAGGATAAGGATGGATAAGATTCTTACTTGGATCACCTTTATAATTAAGTCCGCTTGGTTGTAAACCTTTTAAATTTTCAGCATAATTAAATTTATTTATGTCTTTAATTTTTTGTTTACCTGTTTTTTTAAAAACTAATTCATTTGATCCTTTTTTACCAAATTTGTCCATTTCTTTTCGAGTGATATATTCTATACCTTTTTTTCGACCTGGGTAATTTGGGTTTCGATTATACTTTATAGCATTTACACTTTCTCCGGTTAAATCTTTTGCGTTCATGTTTAAAAATTTATCACCTGCTGGCATTTGAGGTGCGTTATCAATAATTTTTTGTAATTCTTTTACAGTTCTTTTTTTAGAATGTTGGTTAGCTCTTGTACCTTCACCAAACCCAACTCTGCCACCATCTAAGTATTGTTTAGTATTATAAACTCTAGCGTCTGGAGCCATGTAGTCATGACCGATTGATTTTAATAAATTTCTAAAATAAGGACTCATCATTCTCCTAGTAGTTTAGCTAATCCGCCTTTGGCAAAGTCGTCAATATCATTTAAACTGCTGTCTAATCTTTGTTCAGCTTGCAAAAGAGAACTCTCTCCTTGTTTTATATTTTTAACTTTTTGACCTGTTGCAAATTCTTCCATAACTCTTGCATCACTACTTAAAATATCATCTACGCTATCTAGTTGTTCTGGAAAAAAATCAGGTACATCATCGGGGCGACCGCCAGATTCAGGGACAACATCTGTTGCTCTAAAGTCTCCTTTAGTTCTAACAGACTTACCTGTGGCTTCGTCTAAAAGTTCATAACCCGGTGGTTCGTATTCAATTGCATAAGGTCTACCATATTCATTTTGACCTTCAAGAAGAATTTTACCATCATCTGATTTTGCCATTTTAACATTAGGTAATTCTTTAGTTGTATACTCCATAAGATCTTGATCTATTTTTTTACCAATACCTCTAACCATCATTTTATCTACAAGGTCCGGGAACCATGCTGGCATAGTTGTTGTAGTATTAGAAAGAACCTTTACTCCTGTTGCAGCCTTCTTACCTTTTAATAAACCGAGTATACCTGTTTTAGCGGCAGCAGCTGTAGCTGTACCTGCTCCTAATAATTTTAAAAATGCTCTACGACTTAATCCACCTCCGGCAAAACTTATTCTACCACCGTTAGCTAAATTCTGCATGGGTCGTTGATTCATTTTGTTTTCCATATATTTTCCTGGTCTCATCTGAGGCATAACATTAAGTCTTGGCCGTGATCCGGGATTCATGGTCCCTGGACCAATATTATCTACATTGTCATCGTGAGTTACTGGGGGCATTCCCGCGCCTCCTCCATCACCGTACATGGATCTTGGACCTTCGCCTAGCATATGAGCTAGTCCGCCAACAGCATTTTTCTTACGACCTGATGGATCAAAATTTGATAGTTCTATTTTTTGTTCTAAGTCTGCATAACCTTCAGGGTCAGCCTCTCTCATAAAGGTATCAAAATCACCCATAACATTTTCATCGCTAATATCTATTGTTCCTTTTTCTTTAATACTTTTTAAAGTTTGAGTTGGTTTAGAAAGTTTTCTCATCTCACGTTGTTTTAAAAATTGTCCACTTAAAGCGCTATAGGCTTCATCATATAAATCCATTCTTTTCATTTGATCTGCTATGTCTGTTATATCTCCACCTTCTTCAATTAGACCTAGTTGAAAAGCGTACTCATCAGCTAAAACATCTGCATCATATTTCATATCACCGGTGCCACCGCCAATTTCATCCATAGCTTTTAAAAGTGCTTTATTAGGAGTTTTTGGTTTTAATTTTTTAGGAGTTATATTGTCTGCTGTAGAAGTTCCTTTAAGGTAATCAAATTTACTTAAAGGTGTGGCATTTAATTTAACGCCATTTTTCATTCTTAGTTTATCAAACATTTTAATATTACCACCTACTTCTTCTGTAATATTTAAAGCTGTTAATCTATCTTTTGAACCTCGTAAACTAGCTTGTAAATCTCTATAGGCACGGTGGCTTCTAGGAACCATTAATCTTTCTTGTTCGTTTATTTGTTTCATTACTCGTTCTCTAGCGTTGTCAAAAAATGCCTTGTCCATAGTAATGGGTTTACCATACATATCTAATGCATTAGGATCAAAGTATTCTAGATTATCATAACCTTCGTTAATCATTGTTTTTGACATTTTATTTTCAGGAACTACAATTTCTGCAGATGTTCTATCTTTTATTTTTGTATTAAATCTTTTATTGGCTTCGTCAAACATTTCTCTGTCTAATGCTGATTTAGGTCTGTCTACATCATCTGCCATTTTTACTGTCTTCTTACCAAGTTTACCTTGTAGTATCTTTAATAAACCTTTTGCTCCACCTGCAAAGAATCCTATTCTGCCACCAGCTGCTTTATCTCTTGGGTGCTTACCTGTCTTTTTAATTTGCATAAGTTCTTCGAACGTTTCATCTCCGTAAAGATTTACATTTAATTCTTCTTCAAATTTAAGTGTGCCTTCTCCTTTAGGTTTTACTACTTTTAAATCTGGTTTTGTAGGAGCATATAAAGTGTCCATAACTTCTTTTTCAAAACTTCTTAAATCTTGTGCTTGTTCATAAATATTTTCTGATTTTGTAAATTCATCTAAAGATTTAATTCCACTTTTGTCACCACCTGGAAATTGTATAACATTGTCTCCACCTACACCGCTAACTTGTCTTTTTAACATAGCTAACTCATTAGGAGATGGGGATCTTCCGTTTGTTTTTCTAAAAAGATTTATAAGTTTAAATAAGTTCATTAATAATATTCTCGTTTTCTAGGCACTTTTTTTTCATCTGCGTAATCTTCAGGATGCTGAATAAATCCACCTTGTCTGAACCGCATGACGGCTTGTGTCATGGAATCGACCAAATCATCATGGTCGCCGTGTGGGAAAGCTGCGCATTCCTCAATAACCTCTTCTGCCCATTTTTCTTCTGGTGCCCATATCATTCCAGATTCAAATAGAGGTGCACACGTATTTACTCTTACATGCTTATCATTTCCTTTACTAGGTGTAAAGTTCTGAACTGGTATATCCATTTTTCTTAATTCATAAGTTAAAGGCAGTCCAGAAGCCTTAGCTTCTACAATAACCATCTCAGGCTGCCAATATTCATATTGCTGTAGTGCTTTACGTCTAAGCTCTGGAAATTCTAATCTTTCCTTTACTGAGTCTAGTAATAATAAATTAGCACCAGAATCTTCAGTTGGATAGAAAACACCCCAAGTTGTTATAGCAGAGTAATCGGCAGTTTCCTTTTTCATGAAAGCTGTATCGTAAGATTGTATAACATAAGCAAGATCCGGGAGCCATTCATTCTTCCACGTTCTCCACCATTCACGTTTTATAATTGCGCCTTCTTCTGAAGTAGGTTTTTGCATCCACTGTGCATTCCATTTAGCTACAGGTAATGTAGCCTGAACTTTTTCTAATTCATCTAGCTTCCAGTATTGTGGCCATACAGGTGCTGCCTTATCTGTTTCGTGGTCCAAGATTGCTGGAAATTCAATCACGTCCCACTGATCTGATTTAACTCCTTTTTGATTCTTTAATAAAATTCCTGTTAGATCTTTCGTAGACCATCTTGTCATAACCAAAACAATTTTACCGCCTGGTTGAAGTCTTTGTCTAGGTCCAGAAGTATACCACTCGTAAGCATTTTCAAATGCTGCTGCCGACATTGCGTCTTGCTCTGAATGTGGATCGTCAATAATTAATAAGTCAGCACCCCGTCCGGTGATGGCACCGCCGACACCAGCTGCAAAATATTCTCCGCCTTGTGCTGTTTCCCACCTACCGGCTGCTTGAGAATCTTCTTGTAACCTAGTTTTAAATATCTTGGAGTATTCTTCAGAGTCAATTAAATTTTTAGCCTTACGACCAAACCTAATTGCTAGTTCTCCTGTGTGTGTTGCTTGAATAATTTTAAGTTTTGGATTACGGCCCACCATCCACGCTGGTAGTAAATAAGAAGAGAACTCAGACTTAGTATGTCTTGGTGGCATATTAATAATTAATCTATTAATTTTACCTTCTGCTAATTCATTAAACTTTTTTGCAATAGTCCTGTGGTGAGATCCTTCAATGAACTCTGGCCATACTACTTTTACAAATGACATGAAGTCATTTTTGGCTTTACTTTGAATTGTTTTTTCAGCAAGCATTACTCGAAGTTGTAAAAATTCTTTTCGTACGTCTGCCGGTAATTTACTTATATCTACTTTATCAATATCTAAATTCATAAAAAATTTTTATAATTTTTTTTGCATCTTATAAGATGTTTAATAAGTTTTTAACACCCTTGACTGTCTAAATCAAGCAATACAACCTAGAGTAGTGGGACCCCTTTTTAATAAAGGTGTATCGATATACTACAACCAAAGTTAATTGGGATCGGGTCTGGTACCTCTATTGATATGGGT
>Ga0307986_10001625_pt1 | contig 16302 bp, 14 predicted proteins | sample EllFjometageno82_FD_203170 | JGI IMG/M metagenome (GOLD analysis project Ga0307986, IMG submission 203170) | Marine microbial communities from Ellis Fjord, Antarctic Ocean - #82 | ecosystem: Environmental > Aquatic > Marine > Unclassified | place: Southern Ocean | collected 2014-10-09
GTAAACACGTTACTCAAAAAGGCTCGTTAGTATGTCCAGAAAAATTAAGATTTGATTTTAGTCACAACAAACCTGTTGATAGTAATGAAATTAGTAAAATTGAAAAATTTGTAAACGATATGGTTGAAACATCAAGTGAAGTGAAGACACGAGTAATGACAACAAAAGAAGCTGTAGAAAATGGTGCCTTAGCTTTATTTGGAGAAAAATATGGAGACGAAGTTAGAGTTCTTTCAATGGGAAAAGAAGGAGATTCATTTTTTTCTACAGAATTATGTGGGGGAACACATGTTAAAAACATAAAAGATATAGGTAAATTTAAAATTATCAGCCAATCATCTATAGCATCAGGAATAAGAAGAATAGAAGCTCTACGAGACAAACAGCTTGAAAACTATGAAAAACATATACAGGAAGGTAAATCTAAAAAAGAAAAAAACATAACGGAAGAAATTGATAATATTAAAAAAGAATTAAAGTTATTAAATATTACGCCAAACAACAATTTAGATATAAAATTAGGTGAAAATTTAAAAAATTTAACAAAACAAATTGAGCAAATTAAAATTAAAAATATAATTAATAATAAAACTAAAAATGTAGTCAAAGATAAAAAGATAAGTAATTTTATTTTAAGATACCAAGTTATTACTGATTTACCTTCAAAAGAATTAAGAAACATAGTAGATCAAGGAAAAAAAGAAATTAACGAAGGTGTAATACTTGTTTTTAGTATTTTTGAAGGAAAAGTTGGAGTAGCAGTTGGTGTTACAAAAAAATTAATAGAAAAATTTGACGCCGTGACTCTTGTTAAACAAGCTGCAGAAATTTTAGGAGGTAAGGGTGGTGGTGGACGAACAGACTTTGCACAAGCAGGTGGGGAAGATCAAAATAAAATTGATGAAGCTTTTGAAGCTTTAAGTAAAAAAATTAGTTAAGTTTTTTTTTTAAGTTAGAATTTATTTGTTCAAGAAATTCATTGGTAGTTAAGTATTTAGCTGATTTATCAATTAATATAGCGAGATCTTTCGTCATAAATCCACTTTCTACTGTTTCAACACAAACACTTTCTAATGTTTTAGAAAATTTTGTTAAATCATTATTGTTATCTAATTTTCCTCTATGAGCCAAACCTCTCGTCCAAGCAAAAATAGATGCAATTGGATTCGTGGAAGTTTCTTTTCCTTGTTGGTGCATTCTATAGTGTCTTGTTACTGTTCCATGTGCAGCTTCAGCCTCAACTATCTTTCCGTCAGGTGACATTAAAACACTCGTCATTAAACCTAAAGAACCAAAACCTTGAGCAACTGTATCTGATTGGACATCTCCGTCGTAATTTTTACAAGCCCAAATATATGCTCCATTCCATTTCATTGCACAAGCAACCATGTCATCAATTAATCTGTGTTCATAGGTTATGTTTGCAGTTTTGAATTTATCAGCAAATTCTTTTTTAAATATCTCTTCAAACAAATCTTTAAATCTTCCATCGTAAGCTTTTAAAATAGTATTCTTAGTTGATAAATAAACTGGCCAATTTCTTTCTAAGCCATAATTCATACATGATCTTGCAAAATCTCTAATTGAATCATCCAAGTTGTACATTGACATTGCAACACCAGGTCCAGGAAAATTAAAAACTTCAAATTCTTTTTTTTCTTTTCCGTCTTCAGAAGTCCATTTAATTTCCATTTTACCTTTTCCAGGAACTAAAAAATCAGTTGCTCTGTATTGATCTCCAAAAGCATGCCTTCCAATCACAATAGGTTTTGTCCATGTAGGAACTAATTTAGGAATATTTTTACATATAATAGGCTCTCTAAAAACTGTCCCACCTAATATATTTCTTATTGTTCCATTAGGTGATCTCCACATTTTTTTAAGATTAAATTCCTTAACTCTTTCCTCGTCAGGCGTTATCGTCGCACATTTAATACCTACGCCATATTTATTGATTGCATTTGCGGAATCTATAGTAATTTGATCTGAGGTTTTGTCTCTACTCTCTATGCCCAAGTCGTAATATTTTATGTCTAAGTCTAAATATGGTGAAATAAGTTTTTCTTTGATAAATGACCAAATAATTCTTGTCATTTCGTCGCCATCTAACTCGACAACTGGGTTTTTTACCTTAATTTTAGACATAGCTATTTTTGTAAATATAAATTGATTAAAATCAAATTTTATACATATTAAGCTACATTATCAAATTTAAAAATATGTTAAATACAGTTTTACCTAAAATACATAAAGAAGGTTATCGTTTTCTAGCTATAGCTATAGTAATTACATTCATTTGTTTGCTGATCTCAAAGACCATAGGATTAATTGCAATTATATTAACAGTATGGGTTTACTATTTCTTTAGAGATCCTGATCGAATATCTATTCAAGACGATAATTTTTTAGTTAGTCCCGCTGATGGCTTAATTTCTAACATTTCAGAAGTAGACGGCCCCGCAGAACTTTCTTTAGAAAATAAAAAATTTACAAAAATTAGCATTTTTATGAATGTTTTTAATTGCCACGTTAACCGTACGCCTGTTTCGGCAAACGTCGATGAAATACTATATAAACCTGGAAAATTCTTGAATGCTTCACTTGATAAATCCAGCGAAGAGAATGAAAGAAATTATTATAGATTAAAACTAAAAAATGGAGATGAAATTATACTTGTTCAAATAGCCGGATTAATAGCCAGAAGAATAGTAACTGAAGTAGAAACTGGTCAATCGATTGAACAAGGTGAAAGAATTGGAATGATTAGGTTTGGAAGCAGAGTAGATGTTTATTTTAATAATAGAAAATTATTAGCTAAATTAGGACAAAATGTTGTTGCTGGAGAAAGTTTGCTAGCAGTTAAATAAAATGGAAGAAAAAAACCCTTTTAAAATTGTAGCGTCAAAAAAATCTAGATTCATTTTACCCAACCTATTAACATTAATTGGTGTTTGCCTTGGCATTAGTTCAATTAAATTTGCATTAGATCAGAATTATAACTTAGCAGTAATTTTTTTAATCTTTGCAGCTATTTTAGATACGTTAGATGGAAGAATAGCAAGATTAATTAAAGGCACATCTGAATTTGGAAAAGAACTAGACTCACTTACCGACTTTGTTAGTTTTGGTATTGCACCAGCTTTTATACTGTACTTCTGGGAATTAAAAAGTTATGGAAAAATTGGATGGGCATTAACCTTAATTTTTTCTGTGTGCTGTGTATTGAGACTCGCACGGTTTAATTTAACAAAAATTACTGAAGATTCTGAATGGAAACGCAATTATTTTGAAGGTGTACCTTCTCCAGCGGGAGCAATCTTAATATTGCTTCCATTAATTTATGAACTTTCAGAAATTCAATTAAATTTAGATATTAAAAAATTTACACCTTATTTAGTGATAATAGTTGCTTTTCTTTTAATAAGTAATATTCCAACTTTTTCTTTAAAAAAAATAAAAACATCAAGTCAACTAACTATCTTTCTTTTATTTGGAATTGTGATTATTTTTGTTTCACTAATATTTTTTACATTCAAAGCACTATTGGTACTTGGCTTACTATACATAGCTTCAATTCCAGCAAGTTATTTTTTATACAAAAAAACAAATAAAAAATTAAGTAAAATTTTGAAAGAAGAAGATCATGAAGATATTCTTTAATGAAAAAAACAAAAAGAGCAAAAAAAAGTAGAACATGGGTAATAAAGCAACATAGAGATCAATTTTTTAAAAAAGCTAAAGTACTTGGCTACAAATCTAGAGCTGCTTTTAAGTTAATTGAATTAAATAAAAAATTTAATTTTATAAAAAAAAATTCTTATTTATTAGATATTGGGTCTACACCTGGAGGATGGTCTCAAGTAGCATCAAAAATTATAACCAATGGAAAAATTCTTGCAGTGGACACAATGCAAATGGAAAAATTAGACAATGTAATGTTTTTAAATAATGATTTTTTAGAAAAAAAAACACAAGAAAAAATATTCAGCATATTCAATACAAAAATTGATATTATCATTTCTGATATGGCTGAAAATACAACCGGCAATAAAAGTGTTGACTCTATAAGGACCAACAATCTTTGTAGCGAAGTTATTAATTTTTCTTTAAAAATGCTGAACCAAAAAGGGACTTTAATATGTAAATTATTTATGGGTGAGGATTTTTTAGAAGTAAAGAATCTAGCAAAAAACAATTTTAAAAAAGTTGATTTTTTTAAACCAGAATCAAGTAGAAGTGAGTCAAAAGAAACTTATATTATATGTTCTTCATTAAAGACTTTATAAATTAGTAGGATTGTATACAAGTGTATATGGAACTTATCAAAGAAGCTTTAACATTTGATGATGTGTTACTCATCCCAAGATATTCTACTGTTCTTCCCTCGGAAACAAATTTAAGTGTAAATTTAGGAAAAAATTTAAATCTAAAAATTCCTTTTTTGTCATCTGCTATGGATACTGTGACTGAATCCAATATGGCTATAGCTATTGCTCAGAGAGGTGGTTTAGGAGTTATTCACCGTAACTTATCTGTAGACAAACAATCTAAAGAAATTAAAAAAGTCAAAAGTAAAAACTTAGTTACCGGAGCTGCAATTGGCACAACCGAAGAAGACTTAATAAGAGCAAAATCAATTTTAGACGCGGGTGTTGACATGATAGTTATAGATACAGCTCATGGGCATAGTAAAAAAGTTATACAAATACTTAGCAAAATAAAAAAAATTAGTTACAAAATACCAGTATGCGTAGGAAACATTGCTTCAGGAGAAGCAGCTCAAAAACTCTACAACGAAGGAGCTGATATTTTAAAAGTTGGCATCGGACCAGGATCTATTTGTACTACTAGAATGATAGCGGGTATAGGTGTCCCTCAAATTACTGCCTTAATGGATGTTAAAAGAAGCATTAAAAAAAAAAAAATTAAAATTATTTCTGACGGGGGGATAAAATTTTCAGGAGATATAGTAAAAGCTTTAGCAGCAGGCGCAGACGCTATAATGATGGGTTCAATTTTTGCTGGAACAGACGAAAGCCCTGGAAAAAAATTTAAGTATAAAAATAAGTTTTATAAAACTTATAGAGGTATGGGCTCAATAGGTGCTATGTCATCAGGATCATCGAATAGATATTTTCAAAAAAATTATAAAGATAAATCAAAATTTATACCAGAAGGTGTCGATGCAAGAGTTCTCCACAAAGGATCTGTAGGTAAAATTTTACACCAACTACAAGGAGGCCTGAAATCATCAATGGGCTACATAGGTGCAAATATGATTAAAGAAATTCAAAAAAAAGCAAGGTTTGTAAAAATCACTAAAGCAGGATTCTACGAAAGTATGGTACATAGCGTAGAAACAACTAAAAAAGAAAAAAATTTTAAACCATGAAAAAACAAATTTTAATTATTTTAGTATCTCTAATTTTATTTATTTTCAATCACACAATAGTTAGTGCAAAAAATTCATACTTTGATGATGGGAAAAAGTTGTATGATAGTAAAAAATATAAGGAATCCAAATTTCTATTCGAAAAAGATATAGTTTTTAATCCTAAAAGTGAAAATTCCTATCTTTATTTAGCAAAAATTTTTAAAGAAGAAGAAAATGATAGTTTAGAAGAAAATAATTTAAATACAGTACTTTTAATTAATCCAAAAAATGAGGAAGCAATTTACCTTTTAGCATTACTTAGCATTAAGAACTCAAATTTTTCAAAAGCAAAAGAACTTATAGCTACTCTGTCTTCAGTTTGTAAAAAAATGTGTTCATCTAAATTAGAACTACAGTCAAGACTAGACAGTTCGTTAAAAAGTGAATGAACTCAGACTCAAACAAAGATAAAATAGTTGTTATTGATTTTGGTTCACAAGTAACAAAATTAATAGCAAGAAGAATTAGAGAATATTCTGTTTTGTCAAAGATTTTGACACTAAAAGATTTAAAGAAAAAAAATATTTTTCGTAATGTAAAAGGTATTGTCTTATCTGGCGGGCCCTCTACTGTTACAAAAAATTCATTTCCAAAAATACCTAATGAAATTTTTAATTTAAATATTCCTATTTTAGGAATTTGTTACGGCCTCCAATTAATTGTCAAACAGTTTAAAGGTAAAGTTAAAGCAAACATCAAAAAAAGAGAATTTGGCAGAGCTGTGTTAATTAAAAAAAAAAATTCCCTTTTAACAAAAAATTTTTTTAAAAAAAACAAATCTGTCGTGTGGATGAGTCACCAAGATTCTGTCTATAAACTACCTTTAGATTTTTCAAAAATTGCTTCTACATCTCAATCTACAATGACAATTATAGAAAATAAAAAAAGAAAAATATATGGAATACAATTTCACCCTGAAGTCACACATACAAATAATGGAAATATTATCTTTAAAAATTTTATATTTGATATTTGTAAAGCAAAAAAACAATGGAAATTAGTATTTGAGAAGAAAAGAATTATAAAAGAAATTAAACAAACAGTACAAAAAAGTAAAGTTATTTGCGCTTTATCAGGCGGTGTTGACAGTAGTGTTGTTGCTCTATTAATACATAAAGCTATAGGTAAAAATCTAAAGTGTATTATGGTTGATACGGGTTTAATGAGAAAAAATGAGTTTAAAGAGAGTTACCAAATCTTTAAGAATAAATATAAATTAAACGTCAAAATAATTGATGCTTCAAAAATTTATTTTAAAAATCTTCGAAATATTACCGACCCAGAAAAAAAAAGAAAAATTATAGGTAGTTTATTTATTAAAATATTTGAAACTGAAGCTAAATTATTCAAAGACGTTAAGTTCTTAGCACAAGGAACGTTGTACCCTGACATTATTGAGAGTAGATCGGTCAGCGGTAGTAAAACGTCTAAAATTAAGTCCCATCACAATGTAGGTGGTCTCCCAAAAAAAATGAACCTAAAATTAATAGAACCATTAAAAGAATTTTTTAAAGATGAGGTGAGAAAACTTGGCAATGCAGTTGGGTTAGCAAAAAGTATATCAAAAAAACATCCTTTTCCTGGTCCAGGACTGGCGATTAGAATAATAGGCAATATTACAACTAAAAAAGTTAAAATTTTACAAGAAGCTGATCATATTTTTATTAACGAACTTATTAAAAGTAATTTATACGATAAAATTTGGCAAGCTTATGTAGCGTTATTACCAGTTAAAACAGTCGGCGTAATGGGTGATTCAAGAACTTATGAATATATTTGTTTAATAAGAGCAGTAATTTCAGAAGATGGCATGACAGCAGATTACTTTAATTTCCCAAAGAATTTTTTAGATGAAATTTCAAATAAAATCATAAACAACGTTAAAGGTATTAACAGAGTTGTGTATGACATCACTTCAAAACCTCCAAGTACTATTGAACTTGAATAATTAATGAAAAAAAATATTTTAAATATTATAGAAGCTAAAAATAAAAGACCATTAGTATGTCTCACCGCATACTCAAAACCTGTAGCAAAAATTCTAGACAAATATTGTGATATAGTTTTAGTTGGTGATTCTTTAGCTACAGCTATGTATGGTATGAAAAACACCCATCATGTTACACTTGAAACGATGATACGGCACGGAGTTAGCGTTAAAGCTAATTTGTCCAAAGCACTATGTGTTGTAGACATGCCGGCAAATACTTATAGAAATATTAAAGAAGCTAAAAAAAATGTAAAATTAATCGTCAATAAAACTAAATGCGATGCGGTTAAAATGGAATGCAATGGAAAAAATTTTCAAATTATAGAAAGTGTAGTCAAGATGGGCGTTCCAGTTATGGGCCATATAGGTTATACACCACAATATTATAAAAAATTTAGACTTCAAGGTTTACTAGATAAAGATCACTATAAATTAATTGATGAAGCAAAAAAAAATGAAAAAGCAGGTGTCTTCAGCATAGTTGTGGAATGCGTTAGCCATTCCGTAGCAAAAAAAATCACTCAATCTTTGAAAATACCAACAATTGGAATAGGGGCTTCCATTCATTGTGACGGACAGATACTAGTCACTGATGATATGCTTGGATTAAGTGGTTTCTACCCCAAATTTGTCAAAAAATTTGCGCAATTAAATAATACTATTGAAATAGGTGTTAAAAAATACAATAAAGCTGTTTTAACTAGAAAATTTCCTAGTAAAAAAAATACTTTTTAAAAAATGTCTGATCAAATATTAAATATTACTATTCAAAATAAAATTATCAATTTTGTAAAAAAAAATTTAAAAAAAATAATTTTCTTATTAATTTTCTTAATTTTAACTTTATTTAGTTATTTTGTTTATGCAGATTTAAAAAAAAAAAATGATATAAAACTTTCAGAGCAATATATGCATGCAACAATTCAATTTAAAAAATCAAAAATCGTTGTTACCAAACAATTAATGGAAGATCTTGTAAATAAGAGTCATAAATTTTACTCACCGCTAGCTCTTTACTTTCTTATTGAAAATAATCTAGAAACTGATGCTTTAAAAATAATTAATATGTTTGACAAAATTCTATCAATTAGTTCTATTGACAAAGAAAATTTAAATCTAATTAAAATAAAAAAAGCTTTTTTTTTATTTAGCTTAGAAGATGAAGAATTAATAATAAAGACACTAAATCCTATTATAAATTCTGAGTCAGTTTGGTCAAATATGGCTATAAAATTAATGTCAGATTATTTTTTATCTAAAGGTCAAAAAGCAAAAGCTAACGAATACATTCAGTTGTTAAATAATAAGATAAAAAAATAATTTATAATGAAAAGATTGTTACTGGTTTTTGTAGCTGTAGGATTTATATCTTGTTCATTTGATAATAAAACTGGTATATGGAAAGATGCCTCAAACACTCCAGTAGACAATCAAACATCAAAATCAATAACAGACAATAAACTAAGCACAAGATACGAAGATATTTTTACTAAAAATAAAACTTTTAGTGAAGAAAAAGATATAGCTAATCTTTCTAATATTGAAATAAGCAACCCTGTAAAAATTTCAAATTGGTCTGAACAATATGCAATATCATCTAATAATATTTCTAATTTTTCTTATAGTGACAACAAGATATTATTATCTAAAAGTCCTAAATTAAGTAAACTTTCACATTCTAAAAATAACTCTAATAAAAAAATTGTTTTTTATAAAAATAATTTAATTTCTTATGACCACAAAGGTACAATTTTTGTTTATTCATTAAGTTTGAATAAAAAAATATTTAAATATAATTTTTATAGAAAAAACTTTAAAAAATTTAACAAAGAAATTAGCTTTATTGTAAATAAAAATGTTTTGTATGCAGCTGATAATCTTGGTTATATGTACGCACTTAACTTAGACGACAACTCCATCATTTGGGCAAAAAACTATGGAATACCTTTTAGATCAAATCTAAAACTTGCAAATAACCAAATTTTTTTAGCCAACCAAGACAATGTTATTTACTCAATTAACCCAAAAACGGGAGAAAAAAATTGGCAATTTGCAACTAGTCTGACTTTTTTAAAGTCTGATTTTGAAAATAATTTTGCTTTGGATTCAGTCAATAAAAATTTATTTTTTCTAAATACTAGCGGTGAGCTTTATTCTATTAATTATTTAACAAACAAAATTAATTGGCTGCTTAATTTTAAAAACTCTTCTTTAGCCGAAGACGCAGAATTATTTTTTAGTCAACCTATAACAGTTAAAAAAAATAACTTAATCATAATTACAGAAAAAACTATATTAAGCTACAATAATTTGACGTCGGAAAAAAAATGGAATTTTTTTGCTGAACCAATTTTTAAACCTATATTAACTTTGAATTATACTTTTGTTATTTTAAAAAATAATCTTTTAATTTGCCTAGACAACACAAATGGTAAAATTGTTTGGTCCCAAAATATTTTTAAAAATATAAAAAATAAAAAAATTAAAAATAAATTTAAGTCAGTTGTTGATTTTAAAATAGTGAACAATGAAATTAATATCTATTCTAAAAATGGATATTTGCTATCTTTTAATTATAAGAATGGAAATTTAAATTATCATAGGAAAATTAGTAAAAATGGTATTAGTTCTGAAGTAATATTTTTAAATAACAATATGTTGTTTATTGACGAAGATAATAAATTGTTAAAATTTAATTAACTCAATTATTTGATTTTCCACTTAGTAGAGATAGTTGAGTAATTTTTCCCTCTCCTAGTAAATCTGTTGGTTTCACTGGATAGTCTCCTGTGAAATAATGATCACTTAGCTGAGGATGTAATTTATTTCTCTCCTTATGGCCCAATGCTTTATATAGTCCAGATAAACTTAAAAATTTTAAAGATTTTGCATTTATGTAGTCACATATTTCTTGATTACTTTTTCCATTTGCTAACAATTCTTTTTTTGTTGGCATATCAACACCATAAAAATCTGGATAAAGAATTTCAGGGCAAGCAATTCTTACATGCACTTCTTTAGCTCCTGCATCATAAAGCATTTTAACTATTTTGTGACATGTCGTACCTCTAACTAAAGAATCGTCAACTAAAATAATTGATTTGTTCTCAATTAATGTTCTTGTGGTATTTAGTTTTAATTTTACACCAAAGCTTCTAATGCTTTGAGTTGGTTCAATAAAAGTTCTACCAACATAATGATTTCTTATTAGTCCTAATTCAAACCTTTTTTTAGTATATTGACTATACCCAAGCGCTGCTGGCACACCAGAGTCAGGTACGGGCACTATTAGGTCAGCGTCGATGTCAGCTTCTTTAGCAAGTTCCTCTCCCATTTTTTTTCTATATTCGTAAGCGCATTGACCATTTAATAAACTATCTGGTCTAGCAAAATAAATAAATTCAAAAGCGCACGGCCTAGCTTTTGTTGCTGGAAATGGTTTGATGTTATTTAATTTTCCATTTTCAACAACTACGATCTCCCCATTTTCTATTTCTCTAATAAACTTAGCGCCTATTATGTCTAAAGCACATGTTTCAGAAGCAAGAACATAGGAATTGTTAAGTTTGCCCAGCACAAGAGGTCTAATGCCGTAAGGGTCTCTTATTCCAATAAGTTTTTTGTTAGTCATCAAAACCAAAGCATATCCTCCCTGTATTTGAAAAAGAGTATCAGTAATTTTATCTATTATTTTTTTTCTTTTTGATCTTGCAATAAGTTGCACTATTGTTTCTGTATCACTAGTAGTTCTAAAAATTGCACCTTCTCTAACAAGGTTATTTCTAAGTTCTAGAGCATTTGTTAAATTGCCATTATGCGCTAAACTAACACCGCCTCCATAAAGATCTGCAAAAAAAGGTTGAATATTTCTTAATGAAACTTCTCCAGTTGTTGAATATCTATTATGCCCAATAGCAAATCTACCAGGTAATTTTTTTATAATTACCGGATCAGTGAAATGATCACCGACCAACCCTTGTCTTTTTTCTGAATGAAAATTAGTACCATCAAAGGAAACAATACCACAACCTTCTTGGCCTCTATGTTGCAAAGCATGCAAACCGAGCGCAACTAGAGCAGAAGCATCATCATGCTCAGAAATACCAAAAACACCACATTCTTCTCTAGGTTTGTCTAATTTAAATATTTTCAATTTTTTCTTTAGTATTTATTATGTTTTTATAGTTTGGAAATTCTTCAATTAGCAAGTCACTTCCTTTTTTCACAACGCTAAAAGAAAAAGCTTTAGTTGTTGATATACCCCATTTCTCATATGCATAAAACCAGTTTAAAAGAGAAAAAAAACAAACAGCAACCACGTACCCTTTAAATAATCCAAAAAGAATACCAAATGACTTATCTACGGACCCAAGACCAGTCCATGTCACAGTTCTACCAAGTGATTTACCTAAAACAATGCTGATAAATAAGGCAATGACAAAAACTATAATACCTATACCAACATTGTTGATAAATTCTGACTCAATATAACCACTAACCCAAGGTTGTAACTTTGGAACTAAAACTATTGTAGCTACTGCTGACATAACCCATTTAAGCGAAGAAAGAAAACTTAAAGAAAAACCTTGGGATAAACATTTTATTGCATTGTATGTAACGACTAATATAAAAAAAATATCAAACAATAAAATTTCGTTTTTTATAAAATCTATAAAACTATTCATCACCAAAAGGTTTTAAAACTAATATAAGTTTTGGTAAAAGAGTTAAAACAGATATTAAAGCAAGTAGCATTGCAATGCCTGTAAAAACTCCAAAATATATTGTGGGTATAAAGTTAGACAAAACTAAAATAGAAAATCCAAAAACAATAGTGATAGATGTGTTTAGTATAGCCACACCAACTGTATTGTGACACCTGTCTATTGTTTCGTTATAGTTTTTTATCTTCTTAAATTCTTCTTTAAATCGATAAATATAATGAATACTGTTATCTACCGCTATACCAATAGTTATTGCCGCGATAGTTATTGTCATCATATCTAAAGGAATCTCAAGAAGACCAATAATACCTAAGATAAAAAAAGCAGCCATAAAATTAGGGACAACCCCAATTAAAGATAAAGTTAAATTTCTAAAAAGAATTAAAAACATAAATGAAATTCCAACCATTACCACGCCTAAGGTAAGAATTTGAGACTTAAAAAGACTTTGTAGTAGATTGTTAAACAGAATTAATACTCCAGCAAGCTTGTACTCGTCTTCTGCTAAACCTACTTTTGATTTTAACTCCGAATTAATTTTATTAATTAAATCATTTCTTCTTAAATCTTTTAAAGAATCTTTTATCCTAACGCTAATTCTAACTTCGTTGTCTTTTACCGAAACATAAGGAGATATAATTTCTTTCTTAATTTCTTCTGGTATTTTGCTATAAAGTACTCCAGCTTCTAAGGTTTCTAATTTGCTACCAGTTAAATCTTCAGCAACTCTAATAATTGAGCCAAATGACATAACTTTTCCTATTTCAGGTAGAGAGTCCAAATAGTCATGAACTTTTAGAATTTTATCAATTTTATTTCTAGTAAACCAATACTTAGATAAATCATCCGCACTACCTGCGTTATCTTCTTCCCACTCAGAAAAATCATCATCTTTTTCTTTTTTATTTTCTTTTGCTGGAAATTTTAAAATAACATCTAGAGGAGTAGTACCTCCTAGCTGATCATCAATTTTTTTCATTCCTTTGTAAATTTCAGTTTTTTCGTCAAAATAATTAATAAAACTATTTTCTACTTCTAATTTTGAAATTCCAAAAATGCTTAAAAATATAACTATTAAAGAAGTACCAAATATTAAAACTGTATTTCCTTTTGAAAAATTACTTAATGCGTTTGTAATTTTAGATTTTTCTTCGTTTTCATTAATTAAGTCCTCAGAGCTGCTAAACAAATTAAGTAAAGCGGGGATGAGTGTGAAAGTTACTGTAATTGAAACAATAAGACCAAGAGTCATCATCAAACCAAAATCAATAATTGGTTTAATTCCACTAAATATTAAAGATAAAAAAGCACATATTGTAGTTAAGACAGTATAAAAAATTGGCATAAACATTTTACTGCTCGCTTCATAAACCGCATCTTTAATGCTTATATTTTCAAATTCTTTTTTTATTTGCAAAAATCTGACAGTGACATGAATATTCATAGCCATATTGAGTATTAGCATAAGAGCAATAAAGTTTGAGGAAATGACTGTAACTTTCCATCCTAATAAACCTAAAATACCTACCATTGCACCAACTGAAAACGTACAACCAAGCAAAGGAATAATAACCCATTTAATTTTTTTAAAAATTAGCCACAAGGTGATGATAATAAATACAAAAACCCCAATTCCAAAAACAACGATATCATTTTGGATAAATGTCATCATATCGTCAGTGATCATTGGCAGGCCACCCAAATAAATTTCAGCATTTACGTTATATTTTTTTATAACATCTCTAATTTCATTAATATTTTGATGATTTTTTTGATTGTAAATATTTCTATAAGCATCATATTCATTATCAAAAAAATCTCGGTCTTTTTTTTGAGATTTATTTAAATTACCCTTTAATTCCAGATTAAAGTAATTATTTTTAGTTTTAATAAATTCATTTAATTTTCTATCTTGCTTCAGATACACCACTATTCCTGAAGTTTTACCGTCAGCACTCACAACGTAGTCTTTGTATATAGGGCTATTAATTATCTCTTCAAATCCCCTCTCTTTATCTATTTCAGGATAAGATAAAGTCTTGTAGTTTTTTAACCTTTCCATTAATGGTTCATCGCTACTTTTTAAAAGGGGAACATCTATTATAGTTATTACTCTATCTACCCAGTCTAGTTTTTCTATTTTTGATTTAAGAAATTGAAGATTAATTATAGTTTCTTCATTTGCAAAACTTAATATTGGCGTATAGGTTAAGACAAGATAATCTTTTGAACCGTACCTTTCATTAACTTCTCTTAAATATTTTAAATCTTTATCGCTCTCAAGCAGTAAAGAATCCGAAGATGCGTCTAATTTAAAGTCTTTAGAAAAATAGAGAAAATAAGCAAGAACAGAGCAAATTAAAACGACGGTGATTTTTGAAAAATCAATAATTAGTGTTTTGTAAATTTTAGCAAACATCACTTTAATTGAGATATATCTTAAATTTTAGATAACTAAAGTATTAATTTTTAGCTAAATCTTTAAATTTGGTGAACTCGCCTTCAAATTCTACGTGGACAACTCCAGTTGAGCCGTGTCTATGTTTTCCAAGAATAAGCTCTGCACCACCATGAATTTCGCTCATTTTAGATTGCCACTCAGCAAATTCTATAGAGCCTTCTTTAGGTTTTTTTCTTTCAAGATAATACTGTTCTCTATAAACAAATATAACAACATCCGCATCCTGCTCTATGGACCCTGATTCTCTAAGATCAGAAAGTTGTGGTTTTTTATCGTCTCTTTGCTCAACTGCTCTTGACAGCTGTGATAACGCAACAACTGGAACATTAAGTTCTTTTGCTAAAGCTTTTAATCCTTGTGTGATTTCAGATATTTCCTGAACTCTTCCATCCATTCTATTTGTATTAGTTCTCATTAATTGAATATAATCCACAACAATTAATTTTAATCCAAACAATCTTTTTATTCGTCTTGCTCTATTGCTCAATGTCGAAATAGCTATAGCGGGTGTTTCGTCAATATATAATGGTAGATCATAAATATTTCTTGAAGTTTCAATATATCGATTTAAAGTTTCTTCAGATGCTTTACCTGTCCTTATCTCATGAGAAGAAATTCTAGCCTGTTCAGACAAGATTCGAGTTGACAGTTGTTCTGATGACATTTCTAAAGAAAAGAATGCAACAGATCCTTTTTCATCATTTTCTTGCATGTTCTTAGCAGCGTAAAAAGCAATATTAGTTGCAAGAGCTGTTTTACCCATTGAAGGTCTTCCAGCTATAATAATAAGATCAGATTTATGTAGTCCGCCTAATTTTTGATCTAAATCTGTTAAACCAGTTGGTACACCAATTATACCGTGATCACTTTTCATGGCTAGAGTAGCCATTTCGATAGTTTGATCGACCGCTTGATTAAATTTCATAAAAGTTTGCGAAAAGTTTCCTCTTTCAGCTAAATCAAACAACGATTTTTCTGCATCTTCAATCATATTTTCCCCTGTTTTCTCTGTCTGATCGTCTTTAGCTTGATCTTCAATCCCATCAGAAATAAATATTAACTCTCTTTTGACATACATTTCATGAATAATTTTTGCATAATCAATTGCTTGTTTTATAGAAGAAGAAAATCTGGTTAGTTTTACTAAATAATCAACTCCACCAACCTCACTTAAACCAGAGTCATTTTCAAAATAATTTTTTAAAGTAATAGGGTTTGCTATCATTCCTTTATTGTTCAAGTTTTCTACAACCTCATATATTTTTCTATGGATGGGATCAAAAAATTTACCCGAGCTTACTATGTTTGATATCTCGTCAATAATATCGTTATTAACTAAAACAGATCCAATGAGAGACTGTTCAGCCTCTATGTTTGAAGGTAGTTTTTTTGCTTCTGTTGCGGCTATGGTTAATTTTGCTTTTTCCACTCATAGGATATTAATTGAACAACAATTAATAGAAACTTAAAAGTTACACACCTTTTTTTCTACCTGTGGAAAAACGAGATTTAAATAGAGTCTATTTTATCAACATGCAAATTAACACTTACAGTAACTTCAGCATGAAGATTTATATTGATATTGTATTTACCAGTTTGTGTAATTTCTTGTCTTAAATCAATTTGAGATGGATTGATTTCAACATTTAACATTTTTTTAAAGGCATTAGAAACTTCTTTAGGTTTTATTGAA
>Ga0307986_10001626_pt1 | contig 16296 bp, 16 predicted proteins | sample EllFjometageno82_FD_203170 | JGI IMG/M metagenome (GOLD analysis project Ga0307986, IMG submission 203170) | Marine microbial communities from Ellis Fjord, Antarctic Ocean - #82 | ecosystem: Environmental > Aquatic > Marine > Unclassified | place: Southern Ocean | collected 2014-10-09
ACGCCTGAAAGTTTTACATTTCCAAAACTTTTTTCTAAAATTTGACACCAAATTTCTACTTGTTTAGGTTTTTTATCTTTAGAACCAACTTGAGCTGTAATTACTCCACCTTTTTTTAAGATTCTTTGCAAACTTTTCATGTTTTTTCTAGCAAGGTCTATACAATATTGGTCATCATTGAGATCTACAAAAATTTTATCATACTTGCCGTTTTCTATAGATTTGATGCTCTCAAATGCGTCGCCCCAATAGGTTTTAACAGCGTTGCTTTTCTTAACTTTGGAACAAATTTTAGGTAGATGTCTATAGCAAGAATCAACTATTTCTGGATCAAGTTCGTACCAGTCGATATAATTAGTGTTGTTTTCAAGACATTCTCTAGCTACGCCACCATCTCCTCCACCGATAATAGCAATATTATTATTTTTTTTACTTAGATCGTAACTAGAATTAAAAAAAGTCGAACTATAAATTTTTTCATCTTTTTCGGCTACTTGAATCTCATGGTCAATAAAAAGAGCGTTGCCAAATTCTTCTAAATTCATGACCTCAACAAATTGACCGGCTTTAGATGTAAATGTTTCTAATACATTGTTAACTACATAATATTTTTTTTGGCCTGGAGTAGAATAAATGTCATCATATAAGCTAACGCTACTTCTGTTAAAACTGTTAACTACTACTCTTTCATGTTGAATTTCTTTTTTTAATATTTTTAAAGCTACTTTTGGATGGACCTTACCACAGGTAAAGAAGTCAAAACTGATTACACCTCTTTCAGGAAAGGTGTGAAAACTAAAATGACTTTCAGATAGTAATGCAACTAAAGTAAATCCTTGTGGCTGGAAATCGTGACTACTAATATTAAGTATTTCTACTTGAGACGCTTTTGCAATTTTATAAATAATTTTTTCGTAAAAAGATTTTTCATAATCTTTTTTTACACCAAAAAAATCTAAAGTGATATGCTCCCCAACTTTAATCAAAAAAACTACTCCTTTTTATAATTTTTCATTTTTTCTAAAACTATTTTCATTTCTTTTTTTGAAAGAATTTTAGGTATTCCAATTCTTAAGGCATTTATATATTGATGGCAAATATTTTCTACTTCTTGGGCAAGTTCAAAAGATTTTTCTAAATCTTTACCAAATGCAATCTGCCCGTGATTTCCAATTAAACATGCTGATCTATTTTTTAATGCTGCTAGAATATTTTTTGATAATTTTCTTGTTCCAAATGTTGCATATTTTGTACATTTTATATCTTCTCCGCCTGCAACACCGATCATATAATGAAATGCTGGAATAGATTTTTGATGAGTTGAGACTGCTGTTGCACAAGTAGAGTGTGCGTGAACAATTGCTTTTGCATTTTTTTTATTCACATATATATCCTGATGAAACCTCCATTCAGAAGACGGGACTCCTTCTTTTTTATCAAAATGTCCTTTTAAAGAAACAAAAACAATATCTTTAGGTTTTAATAAAGAATATTTCATTCCAGAAGGCGTTATATAGAAACCGTCTACATTTTCTTCTTTAGTTCTTACAGAGATATTACCAGATCTTAAAGCTGATAGATTACTAATATTTAATTTTTTAGAATATCTGATTACTTCTAATTTTAGTTTACTCACTTATTTATTGTATAAAAGTTTAAAAAATTTTTCAAAATGAGGTTGGAAAAAAAAATCATAACCATTCTCACCATGAACTTGTTGGGATGGATTCCAAGGTGATGCCTCAAGAAGTCTTGGGATTTTAAGGCCTTCAGCTATGGTAAATCCAAGTGAAGAATTGCCAATAAACAACTTACAAGATTTAATTATTTCAGCCATTTCTAAAAAATTTTTACACTCGTAGAATTTCAGATTTTTTATATTTTGTTTTAAATTTTCGTATTCAGTAAAAGTACCTATAAAATAGATATCAATATAATTATTTAGGAAATCATAATTTATAAAATGATTTTGGTATCTCAATGATCGTAAAATTACAATTTTATCTTTTAACTCATTGTGATTTTCAACATTTAAAAAAGTTTGAGTAAGGTCTGGTTGTACGCCAGTTATATGGGAGCCATATTTCATGCTATCAAACGCTAGTTGAATTGGTAATTCTCTAATAAGATCAAAGTTAATATCAATATTTTGGTTGGTAAAAATATCTATTAAACTTATGTATTTTTGTTTTTTTAAAAGTGGATACAACATATTGTAAATCTTATTATTCATAAAATATTGACCAGCCGGGTGACCAGAATAAAAGGTAATTGTGGGTTTGTCTAATTTAATATAAAGTTTACACACATGAGTTTTAGACAATTCTTTCAGTATTGGTAAAATATTTATTATATCACCTGTATGGCCTGAATGAAGAAATGATATTTCTTTTTTTTTTTTCAATACTTCTTGTATTTGCTGTATATATTTTTCAAATTTTTCTTTAAATAATCTTTTATCTTTTTCTATTTTTAATGAGTTTTTATAGTTTTTATATTTAACTTTGTTAAAAAGTTTATAAAAGACTCGTAATACAAATGAAAAAGTTAGTGTTACTCCTAGAAATATTATTTTCACTCAAACAAACCTTTCAATCCTTTTTCTGAAGCTTCACAAATACCTTTTTCTGTAATTAATCCTGTGACTAGTTTAGCTGGTGTAATATCAAATGCCAAGTTTAGTACTTTACTTCTTTGTGGGTAAATTAAAATTTTTTGAAGTTTATTATCTTTATCTAGGCCTTCAATGTGTGAAAGTTCTTCGGTATCTCTTTCTTCAATCGGTATATCTTTGAAATTTTTAATAGACGAATCAATTGTAGAACTTGGTAGCGCGACGTAGAAAGGAACATTATTGTCTTTTGCAGCAAGTGCTTTTAAATAAGTTCCAATTTTATTACAAACATTTCCGTCTGATAAGGTTCTATCTGATCCAACTATACACATATCAACTTGACCTCTTTGCATTAAAAGGCCACCAGTATTATCTGCTATTATCGTGTTTGGAACACCTTCTTCGTTTAGTTCATACGAAGTTAAATTGGCACCTTGGTTTCTTGGTCTTGTTTCATCTACCCAAATATGAACTTTAATTCCTTTTTGATGGGCATGATAAATTGGTGATGTTGCAGTTCCCCAATCTACTGTGGCAAGCCAACCGGCGTTACAGTGTGTTAATATATTTACAGTATCTTTTTTCCTGTCTGCAATTTTTTCTATTATTTTAAGACCGTTAAGGCCAATATTTTTACAAAACTCTACGTCTTCTTCAACAATCGTTTTTGCCTCCTCTAAAGCAATATTCAAAATTTCATTACTATTAACAACGGATAGTTTTTTCATCATTTTGTCTACAGCCCATTTCAGATTAATAGCTGTAGGTCTTGAGTCTATTAAATCTTCACAAGATTTTTTTAAAAAAGATTGATCTTTGTTTTCAATTATAGATAAAACCAATCCATAAGCAGCTGTAGCGCCTATTAGTGGGGCACCCCTGACTTCCATTGTCTTGATTGCGTTGATTGAATCTTTAACTGTTTTTAATTCCTTAATTATAAATTGATGTGGAAGTTTAGTCTGATCTATTATTTTAACACAATTATTTTCAAACCAAATTGTTCTATATTTTTTTCCAGCGATCTTCATTTAATCTTTGCTAAAATATCTCTCAATAGTAGTTTCTTCATTTATGAAATAAAAAAATTTACTTATTAAACATTTACGATGGGATCCAAAGTCTTTTTCTCTTTGTTCTTTTTTTTTATTCATTTAATATTCTTCCAGCTATATATTTAAGTTTTTTTATAGTTTTTTTTGATCTTTTTTTTGGATCTGTAATAATGGCTGCGTCAAGACAGTTGTTGGTAGGATCGTTATTAATAGAAAAGTCATTATATGATTTAACAACTTCTATAACCATATTTTGTGCGTTTGATGCATTTTTTTTTAGTGTCTGAACAACCATAGAAACATCAACCATTTCATGTTCTGGGTGCCAACAATCAAAATCAGTTACCATTGCAACTGTACAATATCTAATTTCAGCTTCTCTAGCTAATTTTGCTTCTGGCATATTTGTCATGCCAATAACGTCTGCCCCCCATGTTCTATATAGATTAGATTCAGCTAATGTAGAAAAATGGGGTCCTTCAATTGCAATATAAGTACCGTTTGTTTGATGGGGAATATTTATTTTTTTTAACGCAGCTGCACAACAATTACTTAGTGATTTGCAAACTGGTTCTGCCATTGAAACATGGGCAACAATTTCTTCATCAAAAAAAGTTTTAACTCTTGCAAACGTTTTGTCTATAAATTGATCTACAATAACAAAGGTTCCTGGACTTAAATTTTCTTTTAAAGAGCCTACAGCTGATACAGAAATAATATCAGTAACACCTAATTGTTTCATGGCATCAATATTTGCTCTAAAGTTTATATTGGTTGGATTGATCTTGTGTCCTCTTCCATGTCTGGGTATAAAACATATTTCTTCCTCATCTAATTTAGCAAGTAAAATTTCATCTGATGGCTTTCCCCATGATGTATTAATTTTTTTCCACTTATTTTTTTTAAAACCCTGGATTTTGTAAAGGCCACTACCTCCAATTATACCAAGTTTTCTTTTTTTCATTGTTTAATTATTAATGCTTTTTTGTTAGACATTGAAGCATAATATGGATTTAAAAAAACACATAAGATCTATTCAGGATTACCCGAAAAAAGGAATTTTATTTCGAGATATAACGACCTTAATTAAGAATCCAGCAGCTTTTAATTTTGTAATAGATAAAATGATTGAGATTTCTAAGAAAGTTAAGTTTGACAAAGTTTCAGCAATAGAATCTAGAGGTTTTATTTTTGCATCCACTATTTCTTACTTAACAGGTAAACCTTTAATTTTACTAAGAAAAAAAAATAAATTGCCTGCTGAAAGACACTCTGTCGACTTTCAGCTTGAGTACGGTAACGCCACTATTGAAGTTCATAAAGACTCTATTGAAAAAGATGAAAAAATTTTAGTAATTGACGATCTAGTTGCAACCGGAGGTACGGCTGAAGCAGCAGCTAAGTTAATAGAAATATCTGGCGGTAAAGTTGCTGGTTTTATATTTATAATAAATTTATTTGACCTCCCTGGTAACAATTTACTAAAAAAAAAATCTTATTTTACTGAAAGTTTAATAGATTTTTCAGGGCACTAGAGATTGTTTTTTAAAAACTCATTAATGTATTTTTTAAGGCCAATCTTCCCAAAATACTTATGTATTTTATTTGAAAGATTTGTATTTGATAGTGCAGATGCATATCTTTCTCCGTCTCTTTTTGGTAAATATTTTATTTTAGATTTAAACATTTTTGCTACATCTAAAACAGAATAAGATTCTTTATTTGAAATACTGTAGTGTCTATTAAGATTTTTTTTCCATGCCATATAACAGATATTAACTGTATCTAAAATGTGTGTAAATCTTCTAGTTTGAGATCCAGGCTTGACTACAGTCAATGCTTTTTTAGTTTTATATAAGTTTTCAAATATTCCAATAATAGTAGCCATACTGCCTCTGCTTATTTGATTGGGGCCATATACATTGTAGAAATAGATTACTTCAAATTTAAAGTTAAACCATTTTTTTAAATTTTCTAATAATTCTAAATTTTTAGCTTTAGTAAAAGCATATGGTGATAAATTTTTATCATCACCTTGATTACCTAATGTTGCTGATGTTGCAGAATAAATAAGTTTAGTTTTATTTTGCAAACAGAAATTAAAGATTGCGTTAGTTCCAATTGAATTTGAATTTATACATTCATTCATTTTAAGAAAGCTTTGATAAATTCTGGCAAATTCTCCAAAATGAAAAACAGTGTGAATTTGCTTATAGTTTTTGATTAGTTGAGATATATTTCTTGTATCTCCCTTAATATATTTTATTCTTTTATTTTTTATATGATTTTTTTTAGTTCCTGAAGAGTAGTTGTCTAAGCTAATAATTAGAAATTTGGTTTTATCTATTAATAATTTGATTAAATTAGAACCTATAAATCCGGCACCACCAGTGACAATAATAATTTTTTTTGAATTTAACATATATCTTTTTATTATATTTATAGAAGAAGTAAATCAATCTAAAGCTGGCCTGTACCAAGAAGATTTTCCTATAATGGCGTTGTAAAGCCCGCTTAACCTTTTAGAATATATTTCACTTTTTTTATTTTTTAAAATGAATCTGTATATAAAAATTTTAAATAGAGCGGAAAAAAATTTGGGAAAAATTAGAAATAGAGCATAAAAATAATTGAAATGTTTCTTGTTATAATAAAACAAAGACCACATCCAATGCCAATTCCTAGTAAGTTCAACTTGGTAAGAAAAAACATGGTTAACTGACTGACCGGCAAAATGAAAGATTTTAATGTTTGAATCTATAAGAATTTTTCCATTTATGTTCCTTACTTTTTTACATAGATCTACTTCTTCTAAATATAAAAAAAAATTCTCATCAAAAAAACCAATATCTAAGAATTTTTCCATATTTAAAAACATTGCGAATCCCTCGACTATTTCAGTTTCATACAAATTAAAATTATCTTTAAAATTATTATTTTTTAAAAATTCACCTTTAATTTGTTGAGGTCCTATAATATAAAAATTTTTATTTTTTTCTGCACTTAATAAAAAAGCTTCTATGGCTTTTTTTTCAAGTATTGTATCCGGGTTTAAAACTAAACAATATTTTGTACTAGCTTTTTTTAAACCGATATTGTTAGCTCTTCCATAGCCTAAATTTTCATTTGTTAATATACATTCAAGGTTTAAATATTTATTTTCAATATAATTTTTGAATTCTTGATTATTTGAGTTTTCTACCACAATCACTTTAATATTTGGGCCTATTGAATTCAAACAACTTTCTATCTTATCCTCGCTTTTAAATGTTGTTATTATTACTGTAAGATCATCACTGGTCATTATTTAAACATTATTTGTTTTTATAAAGTATTTTTTTTACAATTTAATATTAAAAACAATTATAATCTATTTAATTAGAATGAAAAAAATTGTCATAACTGGTGGATCTGGCTTTATAGGTAGTAATCTAGTCAATTATTTTTTAAAAAAAAACTATTTTGTTATAAATATAGATAAACTAGCTTACTCCAGTAATAAATATAAGCTAAAAAATAAAAAAATAAAAAATTATTTTTTTATTAAATCTGATATCAATAATAAAAATCTTCTTCTTAAAACCTTTGCTAAATTTAAACCTTCTTTAATTTTTAATTTAGCTGCTGAAACTCATGTCGATCGATCTATAGATGGACCGGCTCCATTCATCCATAGTAATATTAATGGAGTTTTTAATCTTTTGGAGTCTATAAGGTTCCATAACAAGAGAACTAAACAAAAAATTAAGCTTATTCATATTTCTACAGATGAAGTATATGGAGATATACTTGATAAATCTAAAAGAGCAGATGAAAATTTTTCTTACCAACCTAGCTCACCATATGCTGCTTCAAAAGCAAGCGCTGATCATTTAGTAAAATCATATATTAGAACTTATAATTTACCTGCTATAATTTCTAATTGTTCAAACAATTATGGTCCAAGACAATTTCCAGAAAAACTAATACCAAAATTAATATTTAATATAATAAATAAAAAACCCTTGCCAATTTACGGTAATGGATTGAATTCTAGAGAGTGGATATATGTTGAAGACCATTGTAGAGCGTTAGAAATTTTAGCTACAAAAGGTAAAATAGGTGAAAGTTATAACATAGGAAGTAATGTTGATTTAACAAATATAAAGTTAACAAAATTAATATTAAAAATAATGAAAAGTAAATTATCTAAAATTGATAAAAATGTTAAAATAAGATTTGTTAAAGATAGACCTGGTCATGATTTTAGATACGCCTTAAATTCAAAAAAAATACAAAAAAAACTTAAATGGAAAGCTACTATAGAAATTGATGAGGGACTTTCAAAAACTATAGACTGGTATATTAATAATCAAAAATATTTCAAATCAATTTCGAAAAAAGAACATGTAAATAGAATTGGACTAAAAATATGATTAAGAAAGGTATAATCCTAGCTGGAGGAACTGGGTCTAGGATGAGTCCAATTACTAAAGCAGTAAACAAACAACTTCTTCCATTATACGATAAACCTCTTTTTTTTTATCCTCTTTCAGTTCTTATGTTGGCAAAAATAAAAGATATTTTAATTATCGTTAACAAAGGACAGATGGAACAGTTTAAAAGAGTTTTACCAAATGGAAATAATCTTGGAATTAAAATCACATACTTAGAACAAGAACAACCGAGAGGACTACCTGATGCTTTTATAGTAGGAGAAAGATTTATAGGTAAAAGTTCTGTGGCTTTAATTTTAGGAGATAATTTTTTTTTCGGACAAAGTTTAACAAAAAAACTTATAGAATGTACAAAACTGTCAATAGGAGCAAAGGTATTCTTGCATCCAGTAAAAAATCCATCTTTGTATGGTGTGGCTTTGATAAATAAAAAAAATAAAATTATAAATATTGTTGAAAAACCAATAAAAGCTAAGTCTAAGCTGGCTGTTACTGGTCTATATTTTTTTGATAATAAGGTGATCAAATTAAGTAAATCCCTAAAACTATCAAAAAGAAAAGAAATAGAAATTGTAGATTTATTAAACAAATATAAAAATAAAGGACAATTAAGCGCTGAAATAATTGGAAGAGGTGGTGCGTGGTTGGATACAGGTTCTATAAAAGATTTCAATAACACATCTAATTTTGTTGCTACTATTGAAAATAGACAAGGGTTTAAAATTGGTTGCATTGAAGAAATAGCTTTTCAAAACAAATGGATCATGAAAAAAGAAATTAAAAAAGCAATAAACTTTTATGGAAATTGTGAATATTCAAAATATTTAAATTTAATAATAAATAAATAAAACTCATGAAAAAAATTTTAGTTACTGGTGGTGAAGGAAGATTTGCCAATGAGTTAAAAAAAACTAAGACAAAAATTCAGTTTATATTCTTAAATAAAAAAAAATTAGATATTTGTAATTCAAATTCAATACTTAATGCAATAAAGAAGTACAGGCCAAAGACCATATTACATCTAGCTGGTCTTTCTAGGCCTATGGATATCCATAAAAAAAATATGACAAAAAGTATAAGTCTAAATATAATTGGGACAGCTAATTTAGTTAAAGCTTGTGTAAAATATAAAATTAAAATTATTTATTTCTCCACAAGTTATATTTATCCAGGCACAAAAGGTAATTACAAAGAAAATGATTCATTGTTGCCTTGGAATAATTATGGATGGTCTAAATTAGGTGGGGAGTGTTCAGTACAAATGTATAAAAATTCATTAATACTAAGAGCTTGTATGACACAAAGACCTTTTGTACATAAAGCTGCTTATTTTAATGTAAAAAGTAATTTTATTTATCATGATGATTTTATTAAAATTTTTTTAAAAGTTTTAAATAAATATGGAATTTTTAATATTGGCGGCAAACCTCAACCTATATATAATTTTGTGAAAAAAGATAATAAAAATGTTAAGAAAAGATATTCAAAAGGAGAATTTCCGTTAAAACAAGATATGAATTTGAACAAACTATATAAAACTATTTCATGAAAATAATTAAAACAAAATTTAAGGGACTGTTAGTAATCAAACAAGATAATTTTCCCGATAAAAGAGGATCGTTAAGAATTATTTACAACCAAAAAATAATTAAGCATAATAAATTTGTTTTTGATTATTGCACTACTTCATTTAAAAATGCTTTGAGAGGAATGCATTTTCAGCATCAAAAACCACAAGCTAAATATGTAAATGTAATAAAAGGTAAAATATTAGATTGCGTAGTTGATTTAAGAAAAAAATCAAAAACTTTTGGAAAGGTTTTTAAAATAATACTTTCTGATAAAAACTGTTTAAGCTTATATGTACCTGAAGGATTTGCTCATAGCTTTTTTAGTTACGATAAAAAAAATATAATTTACTACCATTTATCAGATTATTATTTTCCAGAATATGAAGATGGTATAAATCCATTAGATAAATCATTAAAAATTAAATGGCCTTCAAAAAAATTAATATTGTCAGAAAAAGATAAAAGATTAGGTTCACTAAAAGATTTTATAAAAAAGTATAAGTGCTTATAAAAAATCACTTATATCTTTATATAAGATTGGACATGTCACAGATTTTGTATATTTTTTAAACCAATATGACATGTATCTCTCAGCTAAAAAACCATAAATTCGTTGTAAACCAAAACCTTTTAATTCTTTAAAACCAAATATTTTTTCACACTCAAGAAGCCAAGGAAATAATGATTCATAATATGAAAAAAGTATCTCTTTATTTCTACAAATAAACATGTTGTGTGGATTAAATGAAACCTCAGTATTTACAAACTCTTTAAAATCTTCTTTATCTTTTTTGTTTAAAACTTGAATAGCTTTGTCAAGATTCCCATAACCATGCATCATGTCAAAGTGAAATTTAATAGTCCTTTTTTTTTTATTAAAAAGTAAACTTGGTTCAAATAGCATGCTTCTAAAGTTGTGCTTAATAAATTTTGAAAGCCGAAACTCATTAATAAAATGGCTTTCACCAATTATTGCATCATACTCATTTAGATTTTGAGGTATTTGTTTTAAAAGAATATTGTCAAATGTTTCTAAATTATTGTCATTACAATTTTCTAAATTTTTTTTCCAAAACTTTCTGTACTGGCAGAAGCCGACCCATCCATCAAAATTAACTTTATTATTTTTCCATAACCAGTAATGAAAGGTATACTCACCATAGTTTTTATTCTTAGATGCTATATTTTCTTCTGTTTTGTCTCCCAACCATTCTTGCGAAAAAAAAAATTCTCCAAGTCCTACTGGAGTATATTTAAGTTTTTCTATTAACTTTAAATGCAAAGGATTCATTGAGATGCAGTACATTTTAATATTTTGATTTTTATAAAATTGAGAATCCATACTTTCGATACTAAGTTAAATTTTAATGTGGTTTAATATATAATTTATTTTTGACTTTAAATGTAAAACTAGATATTTAAAATTTTTTATAAATTTTCTTAATGTAATAAAGTTAGTTCCTCCTGTTAGTCTTCTATTCTTTACCAAAATATTACTTTTTTCCAAATTTTTTTCTTTTTTTATTACAATCATATTGTGAAAAAAATGAATTTCTGTTGTGTTTTGTGCAAAATAATCTGGTTTATAAAAAGGATTTTCTATTTCTTGGTAGTTTATTTTATCAACCAATCCTTTGAAATAATTAACTGCTGTTTTTTTATTACCTAAATAGGCTCCGTCACCTCCAAGTTCTCTAATATAAGATGATTGAATATCTTCTATAAAATAATATCCTCCCTCCTTCAGAGAGCTAAACAGGTATTTAAATGAAAATATTACATCTTTAGATATATGAGATCCATCGTCGACTATAAAATCAAATTTTTTATATTCTTTAACTATTTGAGATAATGTTATTGTATTGTTTTGTGATCCTTGAAATATTTTAACTCTATTTCCAAGTTTGATTTCTTTTTTAAAAATATCTAGCCCTACTATTTTACCCTTCCTAAAATAATCCCTCCACATTCTAAGAGACTCTCCTCCTAAATGCGGGTCAGAATAATTTCCACCCATGTAACCACCGACACCTATTTCTAAAAATTTAATTGAATTATTTTTTTTTGAGAACATGAATCTTTCATAAATTTCAGTATAAAAATGAGATCCATGTTTGTCACTTTTATGCTTAATTGCTAATTGTTTTAGATTTTTCATATATTTATTATGGTAGCGGGAAGTGGAATCGAACCACTGACCTCAGGCTTATGAGTCCTGCGCTCTAACCGACTGAGCTACCCCGCCATTAATAATTTCTATAATACTTTTTATAATAGTTTCAATCAATCATAAAGGCAAAATTAATTAAAATTATACAAATTTTCAATACTTCTTAAATGATGAATTTTATTAATAGATTTTTTAATTAAAAATTCTTGAAACTGAATAAAATTTTTTTTATATATAGTTTTTTTTCTATTCAAAACTCATAAATTTAATTTGAATTAGTTTGTACCTCGTTGTTCAGTATTACTTTTGATAGACTGTCTATTTGAAATCTATTGGAGTAATTATTACACTTAAGACTTTTTACTTTTATAAAACCTCCTTTAAATTCTTGCTTTTTATTAAACGCTGAGAGACAAGTTTTTGTATCTTTTAAAATTGCTTTATTTAATAATAATACAGAACTGTCTTTTGTTGCTATTCCTATATTTGCTTCATTAATGTTAATATTTTCTAATTTTATCTTTGATTTTTCACCTATAGAAATACCTTTATCGCCACAATTGTTTAATTTTAAGTTAATTAATTCATAATGGCCTGAGGAAAAGTCTGTACAATCATTAGCTGCAGACGAAACATTTACTAAATTAAATTTTAATTTTGAAAAATCGACATCTAAAGCATCACTAAAAGAATTTTGAATAAAAACTTCATTAATTGTGCCAGTTGCATTAATAAAATTTATTGCATCTTCACAATTTGAATTTTTTGCAGATAAGCTAATATCTTCTAGCTTTATATTTATTAAAGACAAGCAGCCAGTTAATCCTTTTGAATCGATAGGATAATTAGGTGGTAAAAATTTTGATTTATTCATGTGTTTACTTTTCGTGACATTTATTCCATTAAATATTATGGTAACATTTTTTAACTCACCGCCAATTAAATAAGCTCGAGATCCAATTTTTTTTTGATTTATATTAAGAGTGTTATTTTCTAAATCTTTTTCAATTTCAATCCCTTCATCATAAAAAATAGTAGAATTCTTAAATTTTTGTGAGTTGTATTCATTCTTATAATTTAAATAATCTAAATCTAAGTTTTCTCCAATAAATTGATGTTGAATATTTTTTATCTTTAGCTCACCTTCTAGTAAATTGACTAAATCAATATTTGAAATTTCTAATTTTTGGCAATTCTTTAAATAAATTTCACATTTCACTAATTCATCTTCTTTTAGTTGAATTAAAAAAGTTTTTGGAGCAATTTCATTAAGATTTTTGTTAAAAATATTCAAAATATCTTCTACTGGCTTAAATGAGTTGTGTAAAATTATCTCTTTATTTTTAGTTATGGTAAAATTTTCTTTAATTCTTTTAAGGTTATTCTCAATTTTATTCAATTTTTTTTTTAATTCATCTTTTGTTAAGTCTAAGCCGGATGTCATTGTTTTACTGAGAAGCTTCTCGATGTCAATTTTAAATAACTTTTGTTCCAACTCATTGAATGATTGATCAAAATATTTTGAAATAGGGAGACGCGTCTTTACACTTGTTGTCGTGGAAAAATCTAAATCAATATCAGGGTTTGCGTCATACAGAATGGGTTCAAAATAATTCTCAAAAGAATTCCAATAAAACTTTCTATTAGATGCGCTCAAGGCATGCTGACTATTAGTTGACTGTAAAAAAAGATTATAAGTGTCTAACTTAATTATATTTTTTTGATCAAAAAAAGATAGCAACGTATTATCTAAGTCATAATCAAAGAAATAATAATTATTTTGTTCATCTTGAAATCTATTTGACCAGTAAAGGTAAATTAAATTCAAATTATTCAATGCTTTTAACGAAATATCTTTATGTGTTTCGCTTCGATTTATTAGATTTGCGTTAGTTAATTTTGACAGCATAACTTTACTGCTTTTATTTCTTAACACTGGTGTTCCGACAGACCAATTACTTAAATTATTATCTGGTATGTCTTTTACTAGTTCAAAAAAGAAATTTTGATCTCCCTCTAGAATTGGTCCCTCTCTTCTGTTGTTAAATTCTAAAAATTCTTTGGATGCTTTTTCTTGAAATAACATAACTGACTCCGTTTCATTTACTCTTGTATTTACCTTTATTGATCTAGGAGCTAAATATCCAAAATCTCTTAATATTTGAGTTTGAATTACTACGTCATCAAGATTGCCTCTCACGTCGGGTTTAAAAAGTTTAAATTTAGTTATTCCTCTGATGTTTCCATTTTTTAAACTTATGTCTAAACTTTGAATTACAGAATTGCCTTTTAGTGCAATATGATCTTTTGCATCTCCGCTGTGTCTTACTCTACCCTCTAAAACACACCTAGATCCATTCTCATAAAAGACTGCGACTGATACATCAAATTTTTTTTTATATTTATCAGATATAAATCTTTTTCCGTTAGTGATAGTTCTGATGCTATTAACAGTCCATTTTTTATAATTATGGATGTCTAGCTCAATTTTTTCAATTCTTACTTTGTCAATATTCGCAAGATAAACTTCACTAGCTTGAGTGTCGCAATCTAAAGATGAGTGTGGTGTCTTGTTTTTAGCTATAGAATTATTTACGAACAAGAGAAAAAGAATAAAAAAAAGGATTTTTTTTATATACGGGAGTAAATTATACATTTATTTAAAAATTTAAAATTGAATTTAATAATTTAATATCAACTTCTATGTCTCCACTTTGGTTGCTATAAGTAAAAAGTTTATTTTTTGAGCTTATGTCTTTGTACGTTAATTTATTCTGAATAGCTAAATTTTTTATTATATCTCCTGCAGTTAAAGACTTAAATTCTAAAATTTTTGTATTTGGTTTGCAAAAAATTATATTAGCAAATCCAGCTCCGTGCAATCCAACGACATATTCTGCATTATAAAATAAATTAATTTGTTCAGAAAAACTATATTCACTTAAAGTTAAACTAGTAAAGCCCTTTTTCTTTAAACTTTCTTCAACTTCTTTTTCATTAATGATAAACCTGTGTGGGTTTCCGTCTTTTCTGTTTATATAAATTTTTTTGGGGGATTGTTTTACAATTTTTTCATCTTGAATAATTTTTACACAAAATTTTTTTCTTAAAAATTCAAAAATCCAATTAGGTATATTCAAAGAATCTAAACTTGGGTCATTGAGTAAATTATATGGGTGAGAGGAAACTATTATTTGATCAGAAAAAACATGTCTAATGTTTTTACTGGACAGTCTTTTTTTTATTGGGATATTCAAAATATTTAATGTTTCTTTTTGAAATTTTTTGTCTAAATTCGGGAATAAATAATATTTAATATCTAAATTATCAATATTAGATTTTTCTAAAATGTGTAGCCGGGGCAAAACATCAAAAAGCCAATGCCAATAATTTGTATTCCCTCCTCCGCCTGTTAGTAGAGAGAAAATTGTTCCATTTAATTTTTTTTTTATTCTCGGTGTTCCTTTCGTGAATACAGAATTTAGTTCACAATTTTCATCTTTATTATTTCTATACTGGAAAGATGGACCGTCTATAATTTTGTTCTGTTTAATTATTGCGGTATCATGAACTCTGTCAGTGTAAAGTCTACTTTTATTGCAATAATATACCTTATATTCTTGCTCATCTATTTTTACGGATTTTGAAATGATGTCATTTTCTTGGCTGGGGAAAATTTTTCCATCAATTTCTCCGTAAATAATTTTAAAAAAATTATAGGCAAGATTTTTTAAATAAATTTGTATTTTTTTTTTTTTTAACATTTTAAATATTTTGAACTTAATATATAAGATTCTGTAATACTTAACTATCTTTTAAAAATATGAGCTTAAAAAAAATTTTTTATAAATTAACAAATAAAAAAAAATATCAACTGTATAAATCTAATATAGCTCAAGAAAGTAGACTGAGAATATTAAAAGCAGGCTTTGAAAATGAAATAAATCAAATTCATTATAAGCTTAAAAAAAAAGAAATTTCATTTTTACATTCTGGTCATCTAGGTGATGTAATTAATGCTTTGCCTGTTTTAAAAGAACTTTCCAAAAATCATAAATGTAATCTATATCTAAAAATAAACGAACCATTAGAAGCTGATGCATGGGGCTATAAGCATGAGGGTGATAAAATTTATATGTCAGAAAAGATGGTAAAAATGGTAATGCCTCTTTTAAAAAAACAGACATATATAAATAAAATTGAAATATTTAAAAAACAACCCATAGACGTAGATTTAGATTTGTTTAGAAAAATACCAATGAATTTTAATCTAGATGAGGTTAGATGGTATTTTCATTTGACAGGTGTACATACCGATTTAACTAAACAATACCTTTTCGCAGACGCACATACTTCTATAAAAAATAAAATAGTCATCATGAGAAGTACTAGAAGAAAAAATACGTTTATAAACTATAGTTTTTTAACAAAATATGAAGATGTTTTGTTT
>Ga0307986_10001629_pt1 | contig 16289 bp, 15 predicted proteins | sample EllFjometageno82_FD_203170 | JGI IMG/M metagenome (GOLD analysis project Ga0307986, IMG submission 203170) | Marine microbial communities from Ellis Fjord, Antarctic Ocean - #82 | ecosystem: Environmental > Aquatic > Marine > Unclassified | place: Southern Ocean | collected 2014-10-09
AAAAAAATAATAATTTTTCAGAACTGAATTTTAAAAAAATTCCTAATATAATGGGCGTATTGAATCTAACGCCAGATAGTTTTTCTGATGGTGGTAAATTTAACAAAAAAAAATCTAGTTTAAAGCGTGCATTTAATTTATTTGAATTTGGTGCAGATATAATTGACGTAGGTGGAGAATCTACAAGACCAGGATCTAAACCTATAAATAAAAAAGAGGAATGGAGAAGAATTGAAAAAACAATAAGAAAGATTGGTAAAAAAATTCCGTTATCACTTGATACGCGAAAAGCAGATATTATGAATAAAGGAATTAAAATAGGAATTAAGCTGATTAATGATATTTCAGGCTTAAGTTATGACTCTAAAACAATTGAAGTATTAAAAAAAAATAAGTCTCCATTTGTAATTCAACATTCACAGGGAACCCCAGAAAATATGCAAAATAATCCAAAATATAAAGATGAATTATTAGATATATATGATTTTTTTGAAGAAAAGATAAAATTTTTAAGATCTAAAGGCATTAAACATAATAATATTATTGTAGACCCAGGTATTGGTTTTGGAAAAAATTTGAAACATAATATGAATTTAATTAGGAGTGTTTCTATTTTCCATGCACTTGGTTTTCCTATACTACTTGGATTATCTAGAAAAAGATTTATTAAAGATTTATCGGGAAAAAATGATACTAAAGAAAGGCTAGGTGGAACAATTGCTTCCTCATTATACTCAATGATGCAAGGTGTACAAATTTTAAGAACTCATGATGTGAATGAATTAATGCAAAGTATAAAGGTATTTAAACAATTGATAAAAAATTAATGACAAAAAAATATTTTGGAACTGATGGAATAAGAGGTCTTGTAAATAGTAAAAACATTAAAGGTGATATGTTTTTTAAATTTGGTTTAGCTTCTGGTACTCACTTTAAGACCCAAAAAAAAAAGAAACAAATAGCAATAATTGCCAAAGACACTAGATTATCTGGCTATACTTTAGAGCCTGCTTTAGTTTCAGGACTTGCATCAGCTGGAATGCACGTTTACACAATGGGCCCTTTGCCGACAAATGGTCTAGCAATGCTAACGAAATCAATGAAGGCAAATATGGGCATTATGATTACTGCTTCCCATAATCCATATTATGATAATGGATTAAAGTTATTTGGTCCTGATGGATTAAAACTGTCTGATAAAATAGAAAAAAAAATAGAAAGTTTAATTGATAAAAAAGTTGAAAACAGCCTATCAAGGCCAAAAGAATTAGGTCGTGTTAAAAGATTAGAAAGTGGAAACAAAGATTATATTAAAATATTAAAAAAAAATTTTCCCAAAGGTTTTAACCTTAGAGGTTTAAGAATAGTTATTGATTGTGCAAATGGTGCAGGATACAAGGCTGGACCAGAACTGCTTAAGTCTTTAGGTGCAACGGTAATTGCTATTGGAATAAAACCTAATGGCCTAAACATTAATCAAAATTGTGGCTCTACCTTCCCAAATAAAATTAAATTAGCAGTAAAAAAATCAAAAGCACATATAGGAATTTCCCTTGATGGTGATGCTGACAGAATTATTATGTGTGATGAAAAAGGAGAGATAATTGATGGTGATCAAATAATTGCAGCACTAGCAATTAGATGGAAAAGAAAAAAAATGTTAAGAGGAGGTGTTATTGGAACATTGATGTCTAATTACGGCCTAGAAAAATTTTTTAAATCAAAAAAAATAAAATTTATTAGAGCAAGGGTAGGTGATCGTTATGTAAAAGAAAAAATGCAAAAAAATAATTTTAACTTAGGTGGCGAGCAATCAGGGCATATTATTTTAGGTAAATTTGCAACTACTGGAGATGGATTGTTAGTTGGGTTAGAAGTTTTGTTTTCTTTAAGAAAAGGCAAAAAAGCTAGCAACTTTTTTAATACTTTTAAAAAAACTCCACAAATTTTAAAAAATGTTGAAGTAAAAAACAAAAATATAATTAACAATATTGATATAAAAAACTCCATTAAAACAGCTGAAAAATTAATGAAAGGGCAAGGAAGAATATTAGTTAGAGCGTCTGGAACAGAATCTAAGATTAGAGTAATGGGAGAAAGTGCAAACAACAAACTACTTAAGAAGTGTTTAAATATTATATTAAAAAAGATTAAATAAATTGAAACCAAAGTCTAAAATATTGATTATTGCAGGATCAGATTCATCTGGAGGTGCGGGCATTCAAGCAGATATTAAAACTGTGACTGCCTTAGGATCTTACGCAATGACAGCAATTACCGCTGTAACAATTCAAAATACAACTGGTGTCAAATCAATTATACCTATTGCCCCAAAAAAAATTTCTGATCAAATAGAATTTACCTCAAAAGATATTAAACCTGATGCAATAAAAATTGGGATGCTACATTCTACCAAGGTGATACAAAGTGTGATTCGTTCTTTGGACCTTATTAAAGTTAATAAAATAATATTGGACCCTGTCATGATTGCTAAAGGTGGGGCAAAGCTAATAGATGATAAGGCGGTGAAGTTATTAAAAAATGAATTAATAAAAAAAGTTACATTAATAACCCCTAATATTCCTGAGGCTGAAATATTAACTAATACTAAAATAAAAACCAAAGAAGATATGATCTTTGCAGCAAGCATATTGATTAACTTAGGAGCAAAAAATGTTTTTATAAAAGGTGGTCATTTAGATTCTAAGGTGGTCCAAGATATCTTTTTAAACAAAAAAGAAATTATCCTTATTGAAAATAAAAGAATTACAACTAGCAATACACATGGAACTGGATGTACCCTTTCATCTGCTATTTCTACATTCTTTGCATGTGGAAAAACCTTAAAGAGATCTTGTGAGCTAGCAACTAAGTATGTAAATAACTCCATAAGATCTAACCTTAATTATGGTAAAGGCCATGGTCCCATAAATCATTTAAGTTCAATAAAAGTAGATAAAAAATTTAGATAATGAAAAATGTAGTCGTTGTTGGTTCCCAGTGGGGAGATGAAGGAAAAGGAAAAATAGTTGATTGGTTATCAGATCAAGCAGATGTTGTTATCCGTTTTCAAGGAGGTCATAATGCTGGACACACATTAGTAATTGATGGTGTTACTTATAAACTTAGATTGCTTCCTTCTGGAATTGTAAGAAAAAAGAAAATATCCATTATTGGTAATGGGGTTGTAGTTGATCCATGGGCACTATTAGAAGAAATTGAAGAAATTAGATATAAAGGTGTTGAGGTAAATATAGATAATTTTATAATATCAGAATCTGCAAACCTTATTTTGCCCTTTCACAGAGAGATGGATGAAATAAGAGAAGACGCAGCAGGAAAAGGAAAAATTGGAACAACAAGACGTGGGATTGGACCCGCATATGAAGATAAAGTGGGAAGACGATCTATCCGCGTTATGGATTTAAGGTCAGAAACAAATCTTGACCATAGACTAGAAACTGTACTTCTTCACCATAATGCAATTAGAAAAGGGCTGGGTAAAAAAATTTTTGAAAAAGAAAAGCTTAAAGAAGACCTGTTAAAAATTGCTCCTGAAATACTAAAGTTTTCTCAACCAGTATGGCTTAGAATCGATGAATTCAAAAAACAGGGTAAAAAGATACTTTTTGAGGGTGCTCAAGGAATACTACTGGATGTTGATCATGGAACCTATCCATTTGTGACGTCGTCTAATACGGTTGCGTCTGCTGCAGCTACTGGCACTGGCTGTGGGCCAAACTCCATTCATTATGTACTCGGTATAACAAAAGCATACACAACTAGAGTTGGTGAAGGACCTTTTCCTACAGAATTAACAGATGATATAGGAGAACTACTTGGCTCAAGAGGTAAAGAGTTTGGAACAGTAACAAGTAGAAAAAGAAGATGTGGTTGGTTTGATGGAGTTTTAGTTAGACAAACAATTAAAATTTCAGGAATAGATGGAATTGCACTAACTAAGTTAGATGTTTTAGATGAGCTTGATGAAATTAAAATGTGTGTTGAGTATGAATTGGATGGAAAAAAGATGAATTACCTCCCAGCTGCTGTTGAAGATCAATTAAAGATTAAACCAATTTATAAAACTTTTCCAGGATGGAAAAGCTCTACACAGGGAATAAAAAATATTGAAGCTTTGCCAGAAAATGCAAAAAAATATATTTATGCCTTAGAGGATTTTATAGGCACAAAGGTTTCAAGTATTTCAACAAGCCCTGAACGTGAAGACACAATTCTCTTAGTAAATCCTTTTGAAGTTTAGTTTGCAGGAAGCAAATTTTTAGATTTAGCAGATAAAAGCATGTGTTTTTGAAGTTTTTCAAAAGCCTTATTTTCTATTTGTCTAATTCTTTCCCTGCTAATTTTATATTTTTTACTTAAATCTTCTAGTGTTGTGGGCTCATCATTTAATCTCCTAGAGTATAGAATTTCTCTTTCTCTTTCATTTAGGATTTTTATAGAATCTTTCAACAGGCTTTGTCTTTGTCCCATCTCTTCTTGATGTGCAAATTTAAGATCATGATCTAATTCTTTATCAACTAACCAGTCTTGCCACTCATCACCATCCTCACCTACTTGAGCGTTTAAAGAAAATTCTTTACCAGCAAGTCTTCTATTCATTGAAACAACTTCGTGCTTACTAACATCTAATTTATTAGCTATTTCATTTACATGCTCAGGTCTTAAATCACCTTCAGATTGGGGAGCAATTTGATTTTTAATCTTCTTTAAATTGAAAAATAATTTTTTTTGCGCAGTTGTTGTTCCTATTTTAACTAAACTCCAAGACCTTAATATATACTCTTGGATAGAAGCTCTAATCCACCACATCGCATAGGTCGCTAATCTAAATCCTTTTTCAGGTTCAAATTTTTTAACTGCCTGCATTAAGCCTACGTTTCCTTCTGAAATCATTTCATTAACTGGAAGACCATACCCTCTATAACCCATCGCAATTTTAGCAACAAGTCTAAGATGGCTAGTCACAAGTTTTTCAGCAGCTTTAACATTTCCTGTTGTTTTCCAATTTTTTGCTAGCATATATTCTTCTTCAGCTGCCAACATAGGAAACTTTTTAATCTGCTCAAGATAAGCAGATAGACCACCTTCATTTGAAAGTGCAGGGAGGTTGTTGTTCATCGTAGTTCGCATAAGCTGTATTTATTTAATTAATTATTGTAATATTTCAAGATCTTATTTTCCAGTGTTTCTAAGTAATGTTAGAATATTTTCAAGTTCTTGTGGCAAAATTGAGGTAAAAGTCATTTCCTTATTAGTTTTGGGGTGAATGAAGCCCAATGTATGGGCGTGTAAAAATTGTCTGTCCAATTTATAGATTAAGTTTTCTAAATTAGTATCAATATTTTTAAGTTTTTTGTATTTCTTTTTATACTTACCATCACCCATAATACTATTACCCATATGTGTCATGTGAACTCTTATCTGGTGTGTTCTGCCTGTTTCTAATCTACATTCGACTAAACTTAACGTAGGTGTTTTATCATTTTCAAAAATTTCTATAGTTTTATAATTAGTTATGGCTCTTTTGCCTTTGGAGATACTGACCTCCATCATTTGTCTATTTTTGGAGCTCCTAGTTATGAAGGTGTCGATTTTTCCGGATGAAGGTCTAAGTTTTCCCCAAATCAAAAGTTGATAAACTCTTGTTATTGTATGTTCACTAAATTGATTAGATAAATTTTCGTGGGCTACATTATTTTTTGCTATAACTATCAATCCTGAAGTATCCTTATCTATTCTGTGGACAATACCTGGTCTCAGTTCATCTCCAATTGTAGATAATGAATCTTTATTATAATGCATTAAAGCATTAACAATTGTTTTGTCATAATTGCCAGCTCCTGGATGCATGATTATTCCAGCTGGTTTATCAATTACTAGCAAGTCCTCATCCTCATGGACAATCACCAATTTAAAATCGTAAGGTTTTAATGAAGCTTCCTTGGGTTCTGGAATTTGAAGATCTACCTTATCACCAGTATATATTTTTTTTGAAGGACTGTTCACAGTTATATTATTTAATTTTAATTTTTCTTTTAGAATTAGATTTTTGATTCTAGTTCTACTAATCATCTTTTCTCTTTTGTTGACGAATATATCAAGTCGAAGATTATTCTCATCTGTCTCAACTATTAAATTAATGTTTTTTTCCATAAAATGTAATATTAATACTATATGCGCTGCTAGCTCAACTGGATAGAGCACCAGATTTCGAATCTGGGGGTTATAGGTTCGACTCCTATGTGGCGCACCAGTAAATTTAATTTTTAATCATTAATCTACAGCTTAAATCTACTCGGTGGAGCCATATATTTTCATTTATAAAATATTCATCTACTGCAGCCTTCACTCCTGGGCACATTCCATAATCATCGATATGAAGAACACCCCCCCTTTCAAGTCTTGGATATAAAACTTCTAATTGTAATTTGGTTGTTAGATATAGGTCTGTATCCATTCTTAATAACGATATTTTTTTTGGGATATTATCTTCTTCTTTAAGGGTTTTCAAAATATCACCCTTAATTAATTTTGGAGAGTATTTTTCATTAATAAAAAAAGTTTTTAAGATTTTTACTACCTCTTCCTTTTTAGGATAAAAATTGTGAATTTTTTTTTCAGGAATAATTTTTTTGTTTTTTAAAGAAATATCTTTATCATTAAGGGAAGACTTAAAAAAACCATCTTCAAAAGTGTCATACCCATAAAGTTTACAATCAATTTTATATTTTTCAGCGTAGTAAGCCATAAGTCCTAAACTTCCACCTTTAAAAATTCCACATTCAACAAAATCACCAGAAATTTTTTTTTTAGATAAATATTTTATTGATTGAACTAATGACCAAAGGTTAGGTTTTTTACATAATGCATACTTTGTTGCTTTACTAATGATTCTATTATCATCCTCATCACATTCTATAATGTAATCATTCCACCTGTCATTAAAATTATTTTTTCTAACAATTTCAAAACCTAAAAAAGAAATAATTTTTTTAATAATTTTTTTCAAAATAGATTGGTTAATTTCATGAGAACTTGCCATAATTTACTTCCCTGTTTTTATTAATGATTCCTTTTAATATTTAAAAAAGAGGTAATAAAAAAAAGATATACTAATAAATAAGTAAATAGTATTTAAATAATTGAGTAAGATATCTAATAACTAGAGGCTCTATTCAATCTATCATTTATTGTTTTGCCCAATCCCTTGTTAGGAATTTTTTCAACAGCAATTGATTTATAACCTTTATTTTTGATCTTTCGCAAACATGAGTATAAGTTTTTTGCAGCTTCATTTAAATCACATTTTTTACTTAGATAAAAATAGTTATCTAGTTTAATTTTACGTTCTTTAATTAAAATAAAAGCTTGGTTTTTTTTAGGTTTTACAATATTCATTTTTAAAGGAATTCCTGGTGAGTAGTGAAGACGTGATTGACCTGGTGTAATTATTTTGTTTGAAGCAGTGTTAATAGTTATTTTGTATCCCAAAACTCTCTGAATTTTTGTATTGTCTAATCCACCTAATCTTAATATACAAGGCTTACCCACAAGTTTTACTATTGTTGATTCCAAACCTACATTACACTTCCCACCATCTAAAATATATTTAACTTTACTTCCGAATTCCTCTTTAACATCTGTAGCTTGGACTGCGCTTACTCTAGTTGAAATATTGGCACTTGGAGCAGCCAAGGGATAATTTAGTAATTTTAACAAACTTTTTAGTGCTTTGTGCTTTGGAAATCTTACAGCTAAATTTTTTGACTTATTAGTTACATATTTTGAAATGTTAGAACCCTTTTTGAGTTTTAAAATATAAGTTATTGGGCCAGGAGAAAATTCTTTATAAAGCTTTATAAAATCATTATTGATTAAACAGTCTTTTTTTAGTGAATCAATATCTAAATAATGAACAATTAAAGGGTTAGTTTTTGGCCTTTTTTTTAGTCTAAATATCTTTTTTACCGCTATATTTGAGTATGCATTTGCCGCTAATCCATAAACGGTCTCAGTTGGAACACCTATACAGTAATTTTTATCAAGATATTTTTTTGCTTTTTTGATATTTGAATGATTAATTTTCATGTATTAATAATTATTATTATATGAAAGATAAAAATTTACCACTTGATAATAACAGCGAATCTCTTGAGGATCTAACAAAAAAAGCAAACAGTATTATTGTGTCATTAGAAAAAGAAAAAGATCTTCAAAACTCCGCGGAAAGATACCAGGAACTGTTAAAATTAAATAATATTATTGAAAAAAAGTTTCAAAAAGATTCAAAAAAAATTAATGAAGAAACTAAAAATAAAATTAGCAATATAATTAGAAAAAAAAATGGAAAGTAGCCTTATTAAAATAGCAAATGATACCAATTTATTTTTAAAAAATTTTATTAAAAAGCAAAAAAAAACCGAATTAGTTTCTGCAATGAAATATGGCTTATTTCCTGGCGGAAAAAAAATTAGGTCAAAAATATTACTAGATATAGGAGCTCTATTTAAAATTGAATATAAAATATTAATTGTGGTAGGTGCTGCGGTAGAATGCATTCATGCTTACTCCCTTATTCATGATGACCTGCCTTTTATGGATAATGACAAATTAAGAAGAGGAAAACCTTCTACACATATTAAATTTGGAGAGTCCACAGCTGTGCTTGCAGGAAACTCACTGTTAACTATGGCTTTTGAAATCTTAACCAGTGTAAATTTAAACATAAATGAAAAAACTAAGGTAGACCTTGTACAAAAATTGTCTGAAACTTCTGGACATCTAGGAATAGCAGGAGGTCAATATTTAGATTTAAGTTTTGAAAAAAAAAAAATTTCTAAAAAAAAAATAATTGATATGGAAATAAAAAAAACTGGAAAATTATTTAGCTTTTGTTGTGCTGCGCCAGCCATTATTAAAAAGAGAAGCAATAAAGATATAAAATTTTTTGAAAATATTGGTTCAAATATTGGTCTTTTATTTCAAATTGCTGATGATCTAATTGATTTTAAAGGCTCTTCTAAAATTGCTGGAAAAATAACAGGTAAAGATAAAAAAAAGGGTAAAGCTACCTTAATCAGTTTACTAGGATATAAGAATGCTATTAAGTATAGTGACAATATTAGATTAAAAATAATTAACGATTTAAATAAATATAGCTTAAACTCAAATTATTTAATTGAGACTTTAGATTATATTTTAACAAGAAACAAATGACAAAAGACTATAAATTTTTAAAAGATATTAATTTTCCTTCAGATTTAAGAAAGCTACCTGAAAATAATCTTCAAGAGCTATCTGATGAAGTTAGAAGAGAGATGATTGATGCTGTCTCGAAAACTGGAGGACATTTAGGTGCGGGGTTGGGTGTTGTTGAGCTAACTGTCGCTCTCCATTATGTATTTGATACTCCCAATGACAAATTAATTTGGGATGTGGGTCATCAAACCTATCCTCATAAAATTCTAACAGGAAGAAAGTCTAAAATTAAAACTTTAAGACAAGGTAATGGATTATCTGGATTCACTAAAAGATCTGAAAGTGAATACGATCCCTTTGGTGCCGCTCATAGCTCAACATCTATATCTTCGGCATTAGGAATAGCTGAAGCAAACAAACTATCTAATAAATCAAATAATGTAATTGCTGTTATTGGAGATGGAGCAATTAGTGCGGGCATGGCTTATGAAGCTATGAATAATGCAGGTGCTTCAAAAACAAAAATGATTGTTATTTTAAATGATAATGACATGTCTATTGCAAAACCAGTGGGAGCTATGAGGACTTATTTAGCAAAACTATTAACAGGAAAAATTTATTTTAGTTTAAGAGAAACATTAAAATTAATTACTTCTTCTTTTTCAAAAAGATTTAGTGCAAGAGCAGGAAAAGCAGAAGATTTTTTGCGTTCAGCTGTAACTGGTGGGACTCTTTTTAATTCTTTAGGATTTTATTATGTGGGTCCAATCGATGGACATGATTTGACATCTCTTCTGCCAATTTTAAGAAATGCAAAAGATTCTAAGCATCAAGGTCCAATTATGATTCATGTTAAAACTCAAAAAGGCAAAGGTTATTCATATGCTGAAAAAGCAACTGATCATTATCATGGAGTATCAAAATTTAATGTTGTAACTGGAGAACAGATAAAAAATATCACTAATCTGCCATCTTATACAAAAGTTTTTGCAAATACTTTGGTTAAACATGCGGAAAGAGATAGTAAAATTGTAGGAATTACAGCTGCAATGCCAGGTGGAACAGGTATGGATATCTTTGCTAAAGAGTTTCCAAAAAGAATGTTTGATGTTGGGATCGCAGAACAGCATGGCGTTACGTTTGCCGCAGGGTTAGCAACCGAGGGTTATAAGCCCTATGTTGCAATATATTCAACTTTTTTACAAAGAGCCTATGATCAGGTGGTTCATGATGTGGCCATTCAAGGTTTACCTGTAAGATTTATAATTGATAGAGCAGGTTTAGTAGGTGCTGACGGATCAACTCATGCTGGCTCATTTGATATCACCTACTTATCGACTCTTCCCAATTTTATAGTCATGGCCCCAAGTGATGAAGCAGAACTAGTTAAAATGATTAATACTTCAATGGATATTAACGATAAACCTAGTGCCATTAGATATCCAAGAGGAACTGGTGTTGGATTGGAATTGCCCTCTATCGAGGAAAAATTAGAAATTGGAAAAGGAAGGATTATTCAAGAAGGAAAACAAGTTTGCATTTTAAATATAGGAACAAGGTTGGAAGAATGTAAAATTGCAGCTGAAGAATTAAAAAACAAAGGAATTAATACAACAATAGTAGATGCACGGTTTATAAAACCTTTAGATCAAGCGCTTATTTTAAAGTGTGCTAGAGAACATGAGATAATGATTACTGTCGAAGAGGGATCCATAGGAGGTTTTGGTTCTCATGTTGAAAATTTATTATCAGAAAAAGGCATATTTGATAAAGGTTTAAAATTTAGATCCATGACATTGCCTGATATCTTTATAGAGCAAAACGATCCAAAAAAAATGTATGATACTGCCGGTCTTAATGGATCTCAAATTTCAAAAAAAATACTAGATATTTTATTTATAAAAGAGACGATTAAAGTAGTTAAAAATTAAATTTAAAATATTATCCACATTGAGCTTTGTTCATTAGATAGTGATCTAATAAAACGCAATTCATCATTGCTTCCCCAACAGGAACTGCTCGAATACCAACACAAGGATCATGCCTACCTTTGACTGAGATAGTAGTATTTTTTCCAAACTTATCTATAGTTTTTCTAGTCGTTAAAATAGACGAAGTTGGTTTAACAGCAAATGAAACAACAATTTCTTGTCCTGTTGAAATTCCACCAAGAATTCCACCTGCATTGTTTGAGTTAAATTTTATTTTTTTATTTTTTTGAGAGATTTCATCTGAGTTTTGTTCACCACTTAATTGTGCAGAATTCATTCCTGAACCAATATTAACACCCTTAACGGCATTGATACTCATCATTGCAGAAGCAATATCCATGTCTAATTTAGAGTAAATGGGAGCACCTAAGCCAACAGGAATTCCTCTAGCTCTTACTTCAATCACTGCACCACAAGAGGATCCTGATTTTCTTACGTCTAATAAATATTTTTCCCAAAGTTTGACCATATTTTTATCAGGGCAAAAAAAAGGGTTTCCATTAATTATTTTATCACTCCATTTAGCAGTATCACATCCTAATATACCTAATTGAGTAACAGCACCAACCACCTTAAATTTTTTGCCGAGTATATTCTCCAAAACCTTTTTAGCAACTGCACCAGCTGCAACTCTTGAGGCAGTTTCTCTCGCAGAAGATCTACCACCTCCACGATAATCTCTTATTCCATATTTTTTAAAGTATGTAAAATCAGCATGTCCTGGTCTAAATTTGTCTTTAATATTTCCATAATCCTTTGATCTCATATCTTGATTATAAATAATTAAAGAGATAGGTGTGCCTGTTGTTTTACCCTCAAATATTCCTGACAAAATTTGAACTTTATCGTCTTCTTTTCTTTGTGTTGTAAATTTTGACTGTCCAGGTTTTCTTTTATTCAATTCAACCTGAATATCGCGCTCTTCAAGACTTATATTGGGTGGACAACCATCAATAACACATCCTATCGCTGGGCCATGAGATTCCCCCCATGTTGTGAAACGAAATTGCTTTCCAAAAGTATTAAATGACATTATCTATATTATATAGATTATTTTGTTAAAATTATGAATCAAAAAAACTCATTAGGTCTTAATAGCTGCTTTTTAGATAAAAACGATCCAATAGACTTATTTGAAGTTTGGATGAATGAAGCAAAAAAGACAGAGCCAAACGATCCAAATGCATTAGCTTTAGGAACTTCTGACCAAAATAACTCCCCATCAATTAGAATGGTTTTATTAAAGGACTTTAATAAAGAGGGGTTTGTTTTTTATACAAATTTGAATAGTCAAAAAGGAAATGAGTTAAAAAATAACCCAAAAGCTGCAATGTGTTTTCATTGGAAAAGCATCTTAAGACAAGTTAGGATTAATGGAACAGTGAAAAAAGTTTCTGATAAAGTGGCTGATGAATATTACAATACTAGAGGTTATGAAAGTAGAATTGGTGCATGGGCCTCTAAACAGAGTTCTATTTTAAATAATAGAGAGGAACTTTTAAATTCAATAGAAGAATATAAGAATAAATATAATAATGAAAATGAAGTTCCAAGGCCAAATCACTGGTCTGGCTGGAATTTAAGTCCCTCTAGTATAGAATTTTGGTTAGATGGAGATAGCAGAATTCATGAGAGACTTAAGTATATTAAAGATGAATTAGGTAATTGGACGAAGTCTTTATTGAGCCCTTAAAAACTTCTACCCAGACTAAAGGAAGTAAGGTTTTCTAAAATTTTTTTTTCATCACTATCCTTGAATACTGTTAAAGAATTTGATGCAAGGTTAATGAAATGCTCAGCTTTTTTGTAGCATTCTTTAATTATATTATATTTTTTAATAAGTGCTAAGGTAAAATTAAGATCCTCATCTGACCTAATGTCTTTTTTGAAAATATCTTTTAATTTATTTTTTTCAATAGAAGTTGTGTTTTGGAATAATAAAATTACTGGTAAAGTAATTTTACCCTCATAGAAATCTTTACCAATTTTTTTGCCAAAAATCTTTAGATCAGAATTATAATCTAAAGTATCATCAGCGATTTGAAATGTTAAGCCCAGGTTTTTTCCATAAAACTCAAGTGCCTCTTTTTCTTTTATTTCTTTATTAGATAAAATAGCACCTACTTTAGTAGCAGCTGAAAAAAGCTCAGCTGTTTTTGCTGTAATAATTTTTAAATAAGTTTCTTCCAACATATCAACCTCTCCTTTGTGTTGAAGTTGCAATACTTCTCCTTGTGCAATTTTTGAAGAAGTCGAAGATAAAAGTTTTAGGACTTCTAAGTTTCCATCTTCCACCATCATCTCAAAACATCTACTTAAGAGATAATCTCCAACTAAAACAGAGGAGTGGTTACCCCAAATAGAATTTAATGTTTTTTTTCCTCTTCTGATATTTCCAAGATCAATAACATCATCATGCATTAAAGTAGCACCATGTATCATTTCTACACAAGCAGCTAGATTGATATCTCGACCACCTTTTGCGTAGCCACATAATTTAGCAGACCCAAGAGTCAGAAGAGCTCTCAATCTTTTGCCACCAGTACTTATATGGTAGTTAGTCATTTTTTGAACCAAATCAACCTCGCTTAAAAGTTTTGATTTAATTCTTTCCTCAACTAAAACTAATTTTTCATCAACTGAATCCTTTAGTTGAAAATAAGAATTATTTATTTCATTTTTTAACTGAATTACAGTTCCCATAAAAAATAAGTTAGTATAATTAAGTTATATTTATTACTTATCAATTGACGCACCTTAATCTTCAACTATAAGTAGGCTTTATATTATATCAAAAATTTTATAAGGATTAACAATGTTCTCTTTTTTTAAAAAAAAAAAATTAATAGCTCATATCAAGCTAAATGGCGTGATTGGCAATGCTGGAAAGTTTAAACAAGGTATAGATTTTGCAGGACAAGAAGAAATCATTGAAAAAGCTTTTTCTTTAAAAAAGGCAAAAGCAGTAGCAATCACTATAAATTCACCAGGCGGATCACCTGTGCAATCCCATTTAATTTATAAATTTATCAGAGCACAAGCAAAAAAAAATAAGAAGAAGGTTATGGTATTTGCGGAAGACGTTGCGGCTTCAGGTGGATACTTGATAGCTTGTGCGGGAGATGAAATATATGCAAATTCTAGTTCAATTATTGGATCTATAGGAGTTATTTATTCATCATTTGGCTTTACAGAGTTGATAAAAAAAATTGGTGTGGAAAGAAGAGTGCACACAGCAGGAAAAAATAAAAGTTCACTAGATCCATTTCAAGAAGAAAAATCAGAAGACATTGAAAGACTTAAAAACATTCAATTAGACCTACATAAAGATTTTATTAAAGTTGTGGAAGAAAGTAGGGGTGTAAAGCTTAAAACAGATGGTATTGAATTATTCTCAGGAGAATTTTGGGCAGGTAGCAAAGCAAAAGAACTAGGTCTTATCGATGGATTAGGCAACGCTAACGAAATCTTAAAAGAAAAATTTGGTGAAGATGTGGTAATCAAAAAATTTGAAAAACCAAAAAGTTGGTTTAGTAAGAAGTTTTCTTCTTCTATTAATCAAGTAGATCAATTAGTAAATATTTTAGAAGAAAGATCTATCTGGCAAAGATATGGCTTCTAAAGAAAAAATTATAAAACCTAAATATCAATCCTTCCAAGATACTATTTTGAATATTCAAAAATATTGGGGTAAGCAGGGGTGTGTTATTCTTCAACCATACGATATCGAAGTAGGAGCTGGTACTTTTCATCCAGCAACAACCTTAAGATCGTTGGGTCCTAAACCTTGGAAGGCAGCATATGTACAACCATCAAGAAGACCTACGGATGGAAGATACGGTGAAAATCCAAATAGATTACAACATTATTATCAATTTCAAGTTTTAATAAAACCATCGCCAGATAATATTAAAAAACTTTATTTAAATAGCTTGGCTGTAATTGGTATTAATCATAAAGAGCATGATATCAGATTTGTTGAAGATGATTGGGAAAGCCCAACCTTAGGAGCGGCAGGGCTTGGTTGGGAAGTTTGGTGTGATGGAATGGAAATTACACAGTTTACTTATTTTCAACAGATGGCAGGAATAGAATGCAAGCCTGTTTCAGTTGAAATTACTTATGGCCTTGAAAGAATTTGTATGTTCACCCAGCAAAAGAAAAATGTTTATGACTTATTATGGAATGATGAGGGTGTAAAATATGGAGATGTATTTCTTCAAGCAGAAAAAGAATTTTCAGCATACAATTTTGAACACGCCAATACAGATAGCCTATTTAAAATGTTTGACATGCTTGAACTTGAAGCAAAATCATTGGTAGAGAAAAAAATATCACTACCAGCTTATGATCAATGCCTAAAAGCTAGCCATGTATTTAATATCTTGGATGCAAGAGGGGTCATAAGTGTTGCTCAAAGGGCAGGTTATATAGGGCGTATTAGAGATATTTCAAAGGCAGTTGCTGAAAGTTGGCTTAATAGTCAAACAGATTAATGTCAGAATTTTTTTTAGAACTGTTTAGTGAAGAGATACCAGCCGGTTTACAGCAAAATTCGCGTAACATTTTATTAGAAAATTTCCAAAAATTATTTCATGAAAAAAAAATTGCATTTAAAAAAAGCTCATCTTTTTCAACACCAAATCGTCTTATAATTATATTTGATGGTTTATCTAAAAAAATAACACAAAAAGCAGAAGAAATAAAAGGGCCTAATGTTAATGCTCCAGAAAAAGCAATAGACGGTTTTTTAAGATCAAATGAATTAAATAAAAATGATCTATTTAAAAAAAAGATAGAAAAAGGAGAATTTTATTTCATTAAAAAATTGTCAAAAGAAATTAATACAATTAATTTACTAGAAGAGCACACACCTTTAATTCTTGCCAAACTTCAATGGAAAAAATCAATGAGATGGGGAAATTATAGTCTTAACTGGGCAAGACCTTTAAAGTCGATCCTAGCTGTTTTTGATGGTAAAAATTTGGATTTTAAATTTCATCACTTAACATGTTCTAATACAACATTTATAGATAAAGAATTTGAAGATAAGAAAAAAATATTTAAAGATTTTAA
>Ga0307986_10001630_pt1 | contig 16288 bp, 19 predicted proteins | sample EllFjometageno82_FD_203170 | JGI IMG/M metagenome (GOLD analysis project Ga0307986, IMG submission 203170) | Marine microbial communities from Ellis Fjord, Antarctic Ocean - #82 | ecosystem: Environmental > Aquatic > Marine > Unclassified | place: Southern Ocean | collected 2014-10-09
TAGTGCTAAAAAAAATGTAATTAATTTCATCATATATTATTTTTTATATCTTTTATAATTTTCAACATAATGTTTAGCGTTCTCTTTAATTTCTTCAACCTCTTTGTCTGTAACTTGTCTGATAACTTTGCCAGGAGAACCGAGAACTAAAGATCGATCTGGTATTGTTTTATTTTCTGGTATTAGAGTATTGGCACCTATGATACAATTTTTACCAATCTTTGTTTTGTTAAGAATAGTGCTTCCAATTCCAATTAAAGTATCATCTCCTACTTCACAACCGTGTAACATTACCATATGTCCAACAGTTACACCTTTACCCAATGTTAATGGACAATCTGGATCTGTGTGAAAAACACATCCATCTTGAACATTTGACCCTTCACCAACAGTGATAGTTTCTATGTCGCCTCTCAACACAACATTAAACCAAATATTTGCTTCCTTTTTTAAGATAACTTTTCCAATTAAAACTGCATTACTAGCAACCCACGAATCTTTATGAATTATTGGAGTATTGTTTTCAAAATTGTGAATCATATAATTGCTGTAATTCGATACTAAAATATTTATAATATTAATCCAAGAACAAAACTTATTTAATGTTTGTAATAATCACTCGAAATTTCCCACCCGATATTGGCGGTATTCAAAGTTTAATGGAAGGCCTGTCTAAAGGTTTAATGAATCATGGGCCAGTAAAAGTTTTTGCTGATGAATACTCAAATTGTAATGTTTACGATCAAAATTCTAATTTAGAAATTCAGAGAGCTGGAGGATTTAAAATTTTTAGAAAATTTAGAAAAGCTTATGCAGTTAACGAATTTTTAAAAACTAATAATGTCAAAGCTATCTTTTTTGACCACTGGAAGAGTATAGAACATATAAACAGAGAGTATTTAAGTAAAAATTCTAATTTTTGTTTAATTCATTCAAAAGAAATTAATCACCCAATTGGTAGTGCTTTAAATTTTCGAATGAATAAAGCATTTAAAAAAGCTAATTTTATTATAGCAAATTCCAATTATACAAAAAAATTAGGAATAAGCATGGGGCTAGAAGAAGGAAAAATAAATATTATACACCCAGGAACGAACTATCCTGTGGCGATTCAGGACAAAGATGAATCAAAAGCAAAAGATATTTTTGGTTCTGCTTTCCCAAAAATTATTACTATTTCAAGATTGGATAGAAGAAAAAGCCACCAAAATATATTTATGACTATCAAGAATTTAATACCTACCTACCCGAATATTAAATACGTTTGTATTGGAGATGGGGATGAAAAAAAAAATTTAGAAAGTTTAAGAAAACAACTTAATATTGAAAAACAAATAATTTTTTTACCAAAAACTGAGGAAAATTTAAAGGTAGCACTTCTTAATGAATCTGATTTATTTTTGATGCCCTCTGTTGTTTATAAAAAATCTGTTGAAGGATTTGGAATTTCTTTCATTGAGGCTGGTAGCTATGGAAAAGCTTCTATAGGAGGAAAAGATGGTGGTCAAGCTGACGCAATCGAAGATGGAAAAACTGGATATCTTTGTGATGGTAATGATTTAAACTCTATCTATGAAACAATTTTAAAAATTTTTCAAAACGATCAATATAAAGTTTTTGGTTTACAAGCTAAAGAATTTTCAAAAAAATTTAAATGGAAGAATATTGTCAAGCAATACTTAGATTTAGTTTAGTACTTTTTTAACCTCTTCCATTACAATCTCAGTTTTAAGTAAATGTAATTCTTTAACAGAAATAGGTTTAAATTTTTCTGACTCAATGCTGACTTTGTGTGCGGAAGTATGGCTGCCAAATAAAACCAAACCACGCTTATTCATGTGGCTACAAATATGCGCAGGCCCAGTATCATTTCCAATTATAAAACTAGAGTCTTTTATTAAACTTATAAGCTCATTTATTTTTAAAGATTTTCCTTTATTCAGAATTACCTGGGCGTTTAATAATTTAGACTCTTCAATTTCTTTGGGGCCTGGAGCTACAACAATATCATATTTACTACCATACTTAACTTTTAATTGAGAAACCAAGATAGGAAAGTAAGGCCATTTTTTAGCTATTAATTTTGGTGAACAAAAAGGGAAAATTAAAATATATTTTTTGTTAATATAATCTTTTGTAATATGTCTTATGTTGGAAACAGCCCAATTTAAATTTGATTTTTTTATATTCTCAGTTTTGATTCCACTTTTCTTGAGTTGAATTTCCATTCTTTTTAAAACCGGTTCTTTGTCAAAATCTGATTTTAATTGTCCTAATTCTAAAGTAGTTTCTGTTGAAGACCATTTTGCCTGTCTTAAAATATACTTTCTATAAAATTTTGTTCTATTGGAGTTTTGTAAATCAAATACATGCGTAAAATTATAAGCAGTTATTTTTTTTTTTAATTTATAAAGGTACAATAAATTCCATTTAGGCAGTCTTCTGTCTATCAAAACTTCGTCTACGTAGGGACATCTGCTCATAAGATCATGATAATGAGGTGAGGTCAAAAGCACTACATGTGATTTAGAATTAGATTTTTTTATATCTTCAATAGCTCCATTTGCCTGAATTAGATCGCCGAGAGAACCGTGTTTTATAATTAATATATTTGTCATTTTTTTAACTGTATAAATTTATATTTATAGTATATTTAAAAAAATCACCATGGATAACAAATTAGACAAAATATTAACCGAAATATCAGCGGGAGAACTAATAGACAAAATAACCATACTAGAAATTAAAAAAATAAAGATAAATGATGGTGAAAAACTTAAAGATATAGAAAAAGAACTATTTTCACTTAATACCACTTTAAAAAAAACAATATCTGATACAACTAGAATTCAAGAATTAACCCACAAACTAAAATCTATTAATCTAAAACTTTGGGATATAGAAAATGGAAAAAGATTAGCAGAAAAAAATAAAAAATTTGATGATAAATTTATTGAATTATCAAGAAGTGTTTATAAAAATAACGACGAAAGAGCTAAGATCAAACTAGAAATTAATAATATTTTAGGCTCTAACATTAGGGAAGTTAAATCATACTACTAGTTTTTATTAAGACTTGGAATTCTTTTTCTTAAAATTTTTGAAACATTAGGATCAATACTTGCCGTGATGACGCCTGTTCCTTTTTTTAATTCTTTTAGTATTTGACCATCTGGGGAGACAATTAAAGAATGACCATAGGTTTTTCTTTTGTTCCAATGAGTGCCGTATTGAGCGGGAGCGAATATATAGCAAAAATTTTCTATAGCTCTTGCTTTCAATAAACTGTGCCAATGTTTTTTTCCTGTAGTTTCTGTAAATGCTGAAGGTACAGAAATAAACAAAGATCCTTTTTTAGCAAGTTTTCTAAACATATTAGGGAATCGCACGTCGTAACAGATTGATAAGCCTAATTTTCCCCAAGGTAAATTAGCAGTCTTAAGAGACGTCCCTGCAAAAAATGTTTTTGACTCAAGATATTTTTCTTTTTGGCTTAGTACTACGTCGTACATATGTATTTTATCATAATAAGTGACAATCGATCCTTTGAAATTTATTAACACCGATCTATTTCTAATTTTGTTTTTTTCTTTGATTAAAACACAAGTTAAAATCCATTTTTTATAACGTTTAGCTAGTTTTTGAATTCCTTTTAAATAAAAATCTTTTTCCATAACAGTTGCAGTCTGCAACAATTGTTTTTTATTCAAGCCGAACAAAGAAGACGTCTCAGGTGTGATAATAAAATCTGATTTTTGTTTTATAGCTTTTAAAATTAATTTTTTTGAAATATTTAGATTTTTTTTAATATCTTTACCAGCACATATTTGAATACAGGAAACTTTGAACATATAAAAAAATATTGAATATTTATTTCATTATAGAAGATGCGAAGTTCCAATTACAATCAAAACTAGGTATATGCACACCAGAAACCGTAACATTTCCAAAACTTTTTTCTAGAACTTTACACCAATTTTCTACTTGCTTAGGTTTCTTGTCTCTACTTCCAACTTGAGCTGTAATTATTCCACCTTTTTTTAAAATTCTTTGCAAACCTTTCATGTTTTTTCTTGCGAGATCTATGCAGTACTGGTCATCATTAAGATCAACAAAAATTTTATCATATTTAGAATCTTCGACTGATTTAATACTCTCAAATGCGTCACCCCAGAAAGTATTTACAGTGTTACTTTTTTTAACCTTTGAACAAACTTTAGGCAAATGTCTATAACAGGACTCGACTATCTCGGGGTCAAGTTCATACCAATCTATATAATTAGTATTGTTTTCAAGACATTCTCTTGCCACACCACCATCGCCTCCACCAATAATGGCAACATTGTTATTTTTTTTACTTAGGTCAAAGCTAGACTTAAAAAAAGTTGAACTATAAATTTTTTCATCTTTTTCGGCTACTTGAATTTCGTGATCAATAAAAAGAGCGTTTCCAAATTCTTCTAAATTCATAACCTCAACGAATTGACCAACTTTAGATGTAAAAGTCTCTAATACGTTATTAACTACATAGTATTTCTTTTGGCCTGGTGTAGAGTAAATATCGTCATATAAACTAACGCTACTTCTATCAAAACTATTAACTACTACTCGGTCATGTTCGATTTCTTTCTTTAGTATTTTTAAAGCAACTTTTGGATGAACTTTTCCACACGTAAAAAAATCAAAACTAATGGCACCTCTTTCAGGAAAGGTGTGAAAACTAAAATGACTTTCCGATAATAAAGCAACTAAAGTAAATCCTTGAGGCTGGAATTCATGGCTTCTAACATTGAGTATTTCTACTTTTGCTGCTTTTGCAATTTTATATATAATTTTTTCGTAAAAAGATTTTCCATAATCTTTTTTTACACCTAGAAAATCTAAAGTGATGTGCTCTCCGAGTTTAATCATAAAAAACTACTCCCTCTTATAATTTTTCATTTTTTCTAAAACTATTTTCATTTCTTTTTTAGAAAGTATTTTAGGTATTCCAATTCTTAGGGCATTTATATATTGATGGCAAATATTTTCGACTTCTTGTGCGAGTTCAAAAGATTTTTCTAAATTTTCTCCAAATGCAATCTGTCCGTGATTTCCGATGAGGCATGCTGCTCTATTTTTTAAAGCTGATAAAATATTTTTTGATAATTTACGTGTACCAAAAGTTGCGTATTTGGTACATTTTATATCTTCTCCACCTGCAACGCCGACCATATAATGAAATGCGGGAATAGATTTTTGATGAGATGAGACTGCTGTAGCACAAGTTGAATGAGCGTGAACGATTGCTTTTGCATTTTTTTTATTCACATAAATATCCTGATGAAACCTCCATTCTGATGACGGAATTCCTTTTTTTTTATCGAATCGTCCTTTTAAAGAAACAAAGACAATATCCTTAGGTTTTAATGAAGAGTATTTCATTCCAGAAGGCGTTATATAAAAACCATCTATATTTTTTTCTTTAACTCTAGCTGAAATGTTTCCAGATCTTAAAGCAGATAAGTTAGTAGAATTTAACTTTTTAGAATATTTAATTATTGCAGATCTTAATCTACTCACTTAATTAAACCTCTCAAACCATTTTCTGATGCTTCACAAACACCTTTTTCTGTAATTAAACCTGTTACTAATTTAGCAGGAGTAACATCGAATGCTAGATTCATTGCCTTGCTTTTTTTTGGATAAATTAAAACTTTTTGAAGTTTGTTGTCTTTATCCAGTCCTTCAACATACGAAAGCTCCGTTGGGTCTCTTTCTTCTATAGGAATATTTTTAAAATCTTTAATTTTCCAATCAATTGTTGAACTTGGAAGAGCAACATAAAAAGGTACATTGTTATCCTTAGCTGCTAATGCTTTTAAGTAAGTACCTATTTTATTACACACATCACCAGTTGATAGTGTTCTGTCTGTCCCAACAATACACATATCAACCTGTCCTCTTTGCATTAAAATTCCTCCAGTGTTATCTGCAATAATAGTATTGTGAATACCTTCTTCGTTTAGTTCGTAGGAAGTTAAATTAGCTCCTTGGTTTCTTGGTCTTGTTTCGTCTACCCAAACATGCACTTTAATTCCTTTTTTATGAGCATGATAAATCGGTGATGTTGCTGTCCCCCAGTCTATTGTGGCAAGCCAGCCAGCGTTACAGTGTGTTAAAATATTTACGGTATCTTTTTTCTTTTTAGCTATTTCTTCAATAATTTTAAGGCCGTTAAGACCAATATTTTTACAAAAATTAACATCTTCCTCTACAATTGCTTTCGCTTCTTCTAAAGCTATCTTTAAAATTTCATTGCTATTAATCCCTGATAATTTTTTCATCATTCTGTCTACAGCCCATTTTAAATTTATAGCTGTGGGTCTAGAATTTATTAATTCTTCACTTGATTTTTTTAAAAAAGATTGTTCCTTAGATTCAATTATAGATAAAACTAGTCCGTATGCAGCTGTAGCGCCAATTAATGGTGCCCCTCTGACCTCCATACTTTTAATAGCGTTAATTGAATTCTCAACTGTTTTAAGATCCTTAATAATAAATTGATGTGGAAGTTTTGTCTGATCTATTATTTTAACAATATTGTTCTCAAACCAAATTGTTCTGAAGGGTTTTCCATTAATTAGCATTATTATTTATTTAATACCCTGCCAGCAATATATTGTAGTTTTTTAATTGTCTTTTTAGATCTAAACTTGGAATCTGTAATAATTGCTGCGTCCAAACAATCGTTAGCTGGGTCTTTATCTTCAGGTAAATTTTTAAATGTTTTAATAACTTCTTTGATCATATTCTGAGCATTTGATGCGTTTTTAGTCAGAGTTTCAATAACCATTGCTACATTGACTTCATCATGGTCGGGATGCCAACAGTCATAATCGGTTACCATTGCAACAGTACAATATCTAATTTCAGCTTCTCTAGCTAATTTTGCTTCTGGCATATTGGTCATTCCAATGACATCAGCATTCCAAGATCTATAGAGATTTGACTCAGCTAAAGTTGAAAATTGTGGCCCTTCCATCACGACGTAAGTTCCGTTCACTTGATGAGGAATATTTAGTTTCACTAATGCAGCTTCACAGCATTGACCTAATGACTTACTAACTGGTTTTGCCATTGAAACATGGGCAACTATTTCCTCATCAAAGAAAGTTTTTATTCTTGCGAAAGTTCTATCAATAAATTGATCAACGATCACGAATGTTCCAGGACTTAAATTATCTTTTAAAGATCCAACAGCTGATACAGAAATTATATCAGTTACACCCAATTGCTTTAAGGCATCAATATTAGCTCTAAAATTTATATTGCTTGGATTAATTTTGTGCCCCCTTGAATGTCTGGGAATAAAGCAAATCTCCTCATTACCTAGTTTTGCTATTAAAATTTCATCTGAAGGACTACCCCAAGCTGTTCTAATTTTTTTCCACTTAGTTTTTTCAAAGCCTTCCATTTTATAAAGGCCACTTCCACCAATTATCCCTAGTTTTCTTTTTTTCACTATTTAATTATTAATGCTTTTTTGTTAGATATTGAAGCTAAATATGGATTTAAAAAAATACATAAGATCTATCCAAAACTATCCAAAAAAAGGAATTTTATTTAGAGACATTACAACTTTAATCAAGAATCCTGAAGCTTTTAGATATGCGATTGATAAAATTATCGATATATCAAAAAAAATAGAATTTGATAAAATTGCTGCAATAGAATCTAGAGGTTTTATATTTGCATCAACTATTTCCTACCTGACAAAGAAACCATTAATTCTATTAAGGAAAAAAGATAAATTGCCTGCAGAACGACATTCGATAGATTTTCAACTTGAATATGGTGAAGCTACAATTGAAGTCCATAAAGATTCGATTAATAAAGAGGACAAAGCACTAATAATTGATGATCTTATTGCAACAGGTGGTACCGCTGAAGCTGCAGCAAAACTAATTGAGATTTCAGGTGGAAAAGTGGCAGGTTTTATTTTTATAATAAATTTATTTGATTTACCTGGAAACGATTTACTTAAAAATAAATCCTACTTTACTGAGAGCTTGATGGAATTTCCAGGACACTAAGTGTTCTTTATTAAAAAATCATTAATATAATTTTTAAGATTAATTTTTCCAAAGTATCTATGTACTTTATTTGAAAGATTGGTGTTTGTTAGTGCTGATGCATATCTTTCGCCGGGTCTTTTGGGTAAGTATCTTATTTTTGACTTAAACATTTTTGCTACAGCTAAGATAGAATAAGAATTTTTGTTTGAAATGCTATAATGCTTACAAAGATTCTTTTTCCAGGCTAAGTAACAAATGTTAACAGTGTCAAAAACATGTGTAAATCTTCTAGTTTGAGAGCCTGGTTTCACGACAGTAAGCTGTCTTTTAGCTTTATAGGAGTTTTCAAAAATTCCGATAATAGTAGCCATGCTACCTTTGTCTATTTGATTAGGGCCGTATACATTATAAAAATAAATTATTTCAAACTTAAAATTAAACCATTTTTTTAAATTATCTAATAATTCTAAATTTTTTGCTTTTGTAAAAGCATACGGAGATAAATTTTTATCATTTCCTTGATTGCCAAGAGTTGCTGATGTTGCGGAATAAATAAGTTTTATTTTATTTTCTAAACAAAAATTAAAGACAGCATTAGTACCAATTGAATTTGAGTTTATACATTCACTCATTTTAAGAAAGCTCTGATAAATTCTAGCAAATTCACCAAAATGAAAAATAGAGTGAATTTGTTTAGGGTTTTTGATTGTTTTGGAAATATTTTTTGTATCCCCTTTGATATATTTTATTCTTTTATTTTTTATATGATTTTTTTTAGTTCCTGAAGAATAATTATCTAAACTTACAACTTTAAATTTAGTTTTAGCTACTAATATTTTAATTAAATTAGAACCTACAAATCCGGCACCACCAGTTACAACAATAATTTTTTGAGAATTTAACATTCATCTCTTAATATATTTATAAACAGAACAAATCAATCTAAAGTTGGTCTATACCAAGAAGGTTTTCCAATTATAGAATTAAAAAGACCGCTAAACCTTTTTTTGTAAATTTCACTTTTTTTATTTTTAAAAATTAACTTGTAAAAAAAACTTTTTAAAAAAGCTGAAAAAAATTTAGGTAAAACAATTAAGAAGGCATAAAAATAATTAAAATGTTTTTTATTAAAATAAAAAAAAGACCACATCCAATGCCAGTTTCTAGTAAGCTCGATTTCATGAGAGAAAATTTTGTCTACAGATTTGCCGCCATGGTGAAATACTTTTATATTTTCATCTATATAAATTTTTTCATTGTTTTTTTTTATTCTTCTGCACAAATCTATTTCCTCAAGATATAAGAAAAAATTCTCATCGAAGAATCCAATATGAGAAAACTTTGACATATTTAAAAACATTGCAAATCCTTTGATGCTTTCTACTTCAAATAAATTAGAATAATTAAAGTTACCAGAATCTAACTCTAAAGATTTTTCATTTTGTGACGGACCCAGAATAGCAAAATTAATCTTTTTTTTTAAAAAAATAAAAAAATTATTTAGTGTTTCTTTTCGCAGTATAGTGTCTGGATTCAGAATCAAAGAGTATTTAGTTTTAACTTTTTTTAAACCAATGTTGTTTGCTCTCCCATAGCCTAAATTATCATTAGTTAAAATACACTCAACATTTGTAAATTTACTTTCAATATCACTTTTAAATTTTTTATTGCACGAATTTTCGATTACCATTACTTTTATGCTTGGATCTATTGAATTTAAGCAATCTTCCACTTTTTCTTCGCTTTTGTACGTTGTAATTATAATTGTAAGATCTTTATTAGTCATTATTTAAACATTATTTATTTTTATAAAATATTTCTTTTTGCAATTTAATATTAAAAACAATTATAATCTATTAGTTTAAAATGAAAAAAATTATCATAACTGGGGGATCTGGCTTTATAGGTAGTAATTTAGTCAATTATTTTTTAAAAAAAAAATACTTTGTTATAAATGTTGATAAATTATCCTACTCAGGAAATAAGTACAATCTTGATGTAATAAATAAAAAAAACTATGCGTTTGTTAAGTCTGACATTAACAACAATAAGATAATCATTAAAACTCTCAACAGATACAAGCCTTCCTTAATTTTTAATTTAGCTGCAGAAACTCACGTCGATAGGTCTATAGATGGACCGGAACCATTTATCCGCAGTAATATTATTGGTGTTTTTAATCTTCTAGAATCAATAAGAATTTATAATAGAAAAACAAAACAAAAAACAAAACTTATTCATATTTCTACCGACGAAGTCTATGGTGATATTTTAAACAGAACTAAAAGAGCAAATGAAAATTACCCTTATAAACCAAGCTCTCCTTACGCTGCTTCAAAAGCTAGTGCCGATCATTTGGTAAAGTCATATGTTAGAACCTACAATTTTCCAGCTATAATTTCTAACTGTTCTAATAATTATGGCCCAAGACAATTTCCTGAAAAATTAATTCCAAAGTTAATATTTAATATACTAAATAATAAACCTCTTCCAATATATGGGAAAGGATTAAACTCCAGAGAATGGATATACGTGGAAGACCACTGTAAGGCTTTAGAAGTTTTAGCAAAAAAAGGAAAGATAGGAGAAAGCTACAACATCGGTAGTAATTATAATTTAACAAATATTAAATTAGCAAAATTAATTTTGAAACTTATGAGGGTTAAATTATCTAATATTAACAACAAGGTTAAAATAAAATTTGTTAAAGACAGACCAGGTCATGACGTTAGATATGCTTTGAACTCAAAAAAAATACTAAACCAACTTAAATGGAAGTCATCTACAAATATAAATGAAGGTCTTTCTAAAACTATAGATTGGTATATTAATAATCAAAAATATTTCAAGTTAATTTCAAAAAAAGAGTACACAAATAGAGTCGGTTTAAAAGTATGATTAAAAAAGGTATAATTCTTGCTGGTGGAACCGGGTCTAGAATGAGTCCAATTACTAAAGCAGTAAATAAACAGCTCCTACCGCTATACGACAAACCACTTTTTTATTACCCGCTTTCAGTTCTTATGTTAGCCAAAATCAAAGACATACTAATTATTGTTAATAAAGGGCAAATAGAACAATTTAAAAGAGTTCTACCAAATGGAAACAATCTTGGAATCAAAATTACATATCTGGAGCAGGAAAAACCTAAAGGTTTGCCAGATGCGTTTATAGTAGGTGAAAAATTTATAGGTAATAGTTCTGTAGCTTTAATTTTAGGTGATAATTTTTTTTTCGGGCAAAATTTAACAAAAAAACTTATAGAGTGTACTAACCTTTCTAGAGGAGCAAAAGTTTTTTTGCATCCAGTAAAAAATCCATCTCTTTATGGAGTGGCTACAATTAATAAAGAAAAAAAAATTATCAATATTGTTGAAAAACCTAAAAGGACCAAGTCTAATCTAGCTGTTACTGGCCTTTACTTTTTTGATAACAAGGTAGTAAATATGAGCAAAAATTTAAAACCCTCAAAAAGAAAAGAGATTGAAATTGTAGATTTGTTAAATAAATATAAAAATAAAAAACAACTAAGTGCAGAAATAATCGGAAGAGGTGGTGCGTGGCTAGACACTGGCTCGATAAAAGATTTTAACAATACTTCAAACTTTGTCGCGACTATTGAAAATAGACAAGGATTTAAAATCGGATGTATTGAAGAAGTTGCTTTAAACAATAAATGGATAGGTAAAAACCAGATTAAAAAAGCAGTAAATTTTTATGGGAACTGTGAATACTCAAGATATCTTGAAAATATAAAAAGATGAAAATTAAAAAAACAAATTTTAAAGATCTTAAAATTATAGAAGGTAAAAAATTTTTAGATATAAGAGGTTGCTTTCGTGAAATTAATAAAAAAAAAGAGATAAAGAAAATTAATTTTATTTTTTGGTGCATGTCAAAATCTAAAAAAAATGTTTTAAGAGGTCTGCACCTACAGATTAAAGAACCACAGGATAAATTTATTTCTGTCGTTAAAGGAAAAATACTAGATGTAGTAGTTGATTTACGTAAAAATTCAAAAACTTTTGGCAAACATTTTAAAATAGAACTTTCAGAAAAAAATTGTAAGTCTTTATTTATACCAAAAGGTTTTGCGCATGGCTTTCTAGCGCTTGATAGTGAAAATATTATATTTTATGGGAATTCAAAATATAGATCAAAAAAAAATGAAGTAGGAATAATTTGGAACGATAAAGACCTATCCATTAATTGGCCAAAAAGAAAACTGCTTATCTCCAGTAAAGATAAAAAAAACATTTCTTTTAACGATTTTAAAAAAAAATTTAACAAATAGTTTTATGAATAACCTTTCAATGTATTGTTTAAGTAATAATGATGAAGATTATAAAAAAATAAAATCTTTGGGTTATATGCCTGTTGGCTTAGGTGGCGGAATGATTAATAAAAAATGGATTAAAGACAACACTAAAAAAAATATTACAAACAAAAACCCTTATTATGGTGAGTATACATTCCACTATTGGTTGTGGAAAAATAAATTAAAGAAAATTAAAAACAATAAATGGGTTGGATTTTGCACTTATAGAAGATTTTGGGCTCAAAAGAAAACTACTCATAAATTTAAAAGATCTTCTGATTTTCTAAACAAACCACCCAAAGAATGGAAAAATCATAAAATAATTTTAGGGCAAGATATCTATGTGGATGATTGGAAATTAATGAAATTAATCAAACACGGATGGAGATCAATTATTTTAAACCCAAAATATTTAATAAAAAAAAATAGAAATATTCAATTTCACTTTGATTCTTTTCATGGATACGGGAATTTAGATCTTGCTATAGAACAATTAGGTAAAAATGACAGAAATGACTTTAAAAAATTTGTTTTAGAAAAAAATTGCTATAATCGGAGTAGCATGTTTTTGTGTAGCTCAAAAACAATTATGAATAATTATTATAGCACTGTATTTCCTTGGATGAAAAAATGTGAAAAAGTATTTGGATTTAATTATAATTCATATGGTTTAAAAAGAATATATGGTTTTTTAATTGAAAGGTTTCAATCTTATTGGTTTTCAAAATATACTAAACCCCTTATCTGGCCAATTATATTTCATGACATCAGGAGTAGTAAAATTATTTAAATGAGGTGCAAAGTTTCAAATTTAAAAATTAAACCATTTATGTCTTTTGGAAAAATGCCAATGGCAAATGGGTTTTTAAAAAAAAGTAATTTTAGTAGAGAATTTTTTTACAATCTAGAAGTTGGATTTTGTAAAAAAAATTTTCTTTTTCAAATAAATGATCATCCAAAACCTCCAAAAATTTTTTCCAATAATTATCCTTTTTTTACAAGCCAATCAAAATATATGACCTTACATTTTGAAAAATATTTTTTTTGGCTTAAAAAAAATAAGTATATAAATAAATTTTCAAATTGCATAGAAATTGGCTCAAATGACGGAACTTTTCTAAAAAATTTTAAAAAAAATAAAATTAAGTGTACTGGTTATGAGCCGGCTAAAAATGTAGTTATGCATAAAAATAATAGTGGACTGAATGTTGTGAATAATTTTTTTTCATACAAAAATGTCTCAAAAAATAAAAAAATTAAATCTAAAATTGATTTAATTTGTGCGGCAAATGTTATTTGTCACATACCAGATCTTAATGATTTAATAAAAGCAATAGACTACGTTCTTACAAAAAATGGCTGCTTTATTTTTGAGGAGCCTTACTTAGGTGCAATGTTTAAAAAAAATTCTTACGACCAAATATATGATGCTCATATTTATATGTTTTCAATCCATTCTATTAAAAAAATATTTGAAGAAAAAGGTTTCATGTTATTGGATGCTATTCCTCAAACTACACATGGTGGATCCATGAGATATGTAATTATCAGAAAAAATTACAGTAAAATTGCAACAAATTTAAAAAAAATAATCAAACAAGAAGAAAAACAAAAATTAAATAAATTAGAATCTTGCATTAAGTTTAAAAAAAAATGTACTAAATCTAAAATTGATTTTTTTAGAAAAATATCAAATCTTAAAAAAAAGGGTTTAAAAATTTGTGGATACGCAGCATCAGCAAAAAGTACAACAGTGCTTAATTATTGTAAATTAAACAATAAACATATTGATTACATAGCAGATTCTACAAAAGAAAAAGTTGGAAAATATACCCCAGGAAGTCATATACCCGTAGTTTCTATAGATTATTTTAGAAAAAACTTACCGGATGTGGCGATTATTTTTTCGTGGAACCATAAAATAGAAATTGTTTCGAAAGAAAAAGAATTTAAAAATAAAAAAGGGTTATGGATTTCGCATGTTAAAAATGTCTAGAATTGTTGTTACTGGTGGTAGCGGTCGATTTGGATCATTGTTAAAGTTAAATGGGGAAAAAAAATATATATTTCCCAATAAAACAGAACTAAATATATTAAATTTAAACTCAATCATTAACTACCTTAAAAAAAAGAAGCCAAAAAAATTAATTCATTTAGCAGGATTGTCGAGACCACTTTCTATTCACGAAAAAAATATTTCTAAAAGTATAGAATTAAATATTATTGGCACTTCAAATATTGTTATTGCTTGTAAAAAATTTAATATAAAGCTTATATATTTTTCAACGTCTTATGTTTATCCGGGGAAAAAAGGTAACTACAAAGAGACGGATGCTTTGCTGCCTTCTAATAATTATTCCTGGTCTAAATTGGGAGGAGAATCAGCTGTTCATATGTATAAAAATTCTTTGATCTTAAGAGTTAGCATGACAGAGAAACCTTTTGTTCATGAATATGCATACGCAGATATGATTACAAATTTCATTTATCATGATGAATTTATAAAAATATTTGAAAAAAGTTTAAATGAAAGTGGCATCTTAAATATAGGGGGTCTTTCAAGAACGGTGTACGATTTTGTTAAAATTGAAAACCCTAAAATTAAAAAAAAGTACTTAAGAAAAGAAAATAGCAACATTCCTCTTAAAGCTTCGATGAATTTAAATAAATTAAAAAAAATTATTAAAAAATTCTAATTTTTTTAATATCCTTACTTCTTATAGTCTTTAATTATTTTTCTAGCGTATGGATTATTTTTTATACTATATCTTGTAAAATGAGGTTCAGACATAGAGTTCTTATCTTTGATGTTAGAATAATAGAATGCAGAAAAAACATTTCTTGTAATATTATCTGGACAGTTAAGTGGTTTTGGCTGTCCATGAAAACTTTTTGAAGTTGTGTTGAATATTACAACTCTGTTAAAAATTGGTTCAATTTCTTTAATCTTTTTTTTTTTATCTTTTGACCAAAACTCCAAATTACCTCCCCATTTTTTTTTCCAGTTAGCTGTTAGATAAAAAAGAACATTAATTCTTCGCCAACTTTGTAATTTATGATGATAATTAAAATCAGCATGTACATTCAGAAATCCTCCTTTACCTGCTGACATAGCTCCACCTCCTACAAAGAAAGGATCAGGTATTATTGATTCTAAGCCAGTTAAAGTTTCTAAAAAAAGCAAAAACTTTCTTGAGTTTGCCAACATAGAAAATATATTTAAATTTTTTTTATATAAAGATGAGTCTTCCAAGAAATATCGAATTACATTTTTATTTTTATGGACTTTCCAATCTTTATTGCTTTTATTTAATTTTGGAAATTCCTTAGAAAGTGTAGTTGCTATTTCTTTGGGTAAAAAATTATCTATATATATATGTGGAAAAGGTTTATTTTTTTTATAAGCTTTACTATGACCTAAAGCTAATTTTAAAAATTTCTTATTGTTAAAAATGTCTAATATTTTTTTCATTTTTTTTAGTAGTGGAAAGTGGGATCAAACATATGAGCCCGGCGCTATATACCTTTACTTTCTTCTTAACGCTGTTATACAACAATTTTTTTTTAACCTAAAACATTATTTTAATGTGTAGTGAGTCCAATTTCTATCGAAAATTTAATGAGATGTGTTAGTAAGGAAAAATTTATGAACCGTAGCTCACCCCCTCTTTGTTGTTTTGCAAAATAATGTTAACTATTTTTATTAGGAGTTGCTGAAAAATTAGAATGAACATTTATTACAAAATAAGCTTATTTTTAAATTTATTAAAATATTTTATTAGAGATAAATATATAAATCATGAGAATGACCATATTTTATTTTTGAAAGATTATTTTAAGAATAAAAAAAAAGGTTTTTATATAGATGTTGGCTGCTATCACCCAATAAGAATGTCTAATACAAAATTTCTAC
>Ga0307986_10001632_pt1 | contig 16278 bp, 13 predicted proteins | sample EllFjometageno82_FD_203170 | JGI IMG/M metagenome (GOLD analysis project Ga0307986, IMG submission 203170) | Marine microbial communities from Ellis Fjord, Antarctic Ocean - #82 | ecosystem: Environmental > Aquatic > Marine > Unclassified | place: Southern Ocean | collected 2014-10-09
TAAAATAAATTTTTAATTAGATTTTTTTTCTTCAGTTTTTACTGAAACTATCTTTGTCTCTAATTTTTTTGAATTTTTTTTTTCTTCATCTTCTTTTTCTATGGGTTTTATTTCAATTAACTTTGATGCATTAACAATTGTGCTTTTTAATAAATCGCAATATAAATTAATTGATCTTCTTGCGTCGTCATTGCCTGGAATTGGGAATTGTATATCTGTCGGGTCTGAGTTTGTATCTAAAATAGCTACTATTGGTATATTAAGTTTTCTAGCTTCGGCTACCGCTAGTGACTCGATATTTGTGTCTATAATAAAAATTAATTGAGGTAGCTTTTCCATGTCCGCAATACCGCCGAGTGATCTTTGAAGTTTTTCTTTTTCTTTACCTCGTTTTAAAATTTCTTTTTTTGTAAATCCGGAATCTTCTTTTGCAAGACTTTTTTCAAGCATTTTTAATCTTTTAATTGAATTTTGGATAGTATTCCAATTAGTTAACATGCCACCAAGCCATCTATAATTTACATAAAATTGATCGGTTTCTTTTGCTAAATTTGTAATTTGTTCTGATGCTTGTTTTTTTGTAGATACAATCAATATTTTTCCACCACTTGAAATGCATTTATGGACTGCTACTAAAGCACTTTTAAAATAAATAACTGTTTGTGTAAGATCAATTATATGAATTGAGTTTTTTTCTCCAAAAATGAATTTTTTCATTTTTGGATTCCATCTTAGTGTCTTGTGACCTAAGTGAACTCCAGCTTCTAATAGTTGTTTGATACTAACTTCAGGTATATTCATAGTTTTTCCGGTTAATCCACCACAGCAAACCTCTTTCGAGACCGGTAGGATTTTACTCCTTTGCGCTGTGTGCGAAATTACGCACTCTTACATTTAAAAATCTTACAAATCAAGCTTCTAAAAGCTTATTTTTTTAACATATTCCTTGTTTTTTATTAAGTTAAATAAATTAAAATCAAACTTTCTACTTTTTTCAAGTTCAAACAAGTAATTTTTGTTTTTTTCTTTCAAGACAACGTTGATTTTTGTCTCTCCACTATTTTTTAATAGATCATTTAGATCTTTGAGCATCTTTTTATCATTTAATTCAATTGATACGCTTTCGTAGGTTTTGTTAACTAAATCAGCAAGGTCAACTATTTTTCTAATATTGATTCTTTTTTGTGCACCTTCTGTATTTTTTTTTTCTTTTTGTAACGTTAACACAAATGAATTAGATTCTTTTAATTTTTCTCTATTTGTAGTCAAAAGATCTGAAAATAAAAATATTTCAAACTCGCTATTATTGTCACTAAATTTTATAATAGCAAAGGATGTACCTTTGGCACTTTTTTTTTCCTGCATTGACATAATTGTTCCAGCTACTAAAGTTTCTGATTTGTTGTTATTAATGAAATCTTTGTAAGATTCTATTTTAAGGTGATTAAAAAATTCCTTATATTCATTTAAAGGATGGTCTGAAATATAGAATCCAAGTGAATTAAATTCTTCAGACAGCAATTCTTTTTTCGTCCATTTTTCTGAAGTTTCAAATTCAAAACTTTCATTCACTTCGTTGCTGACAATATCAAAAAGATTATTTTGATTGCTAGTTTTTTCTTCATGTTTACTTTTAATAGTCGATATAATTTTTGGTATGGAATCGCATAGTTTTTTTCTATTTAAATCTATTTCGTCAAAAACTCCTGCTTTTACCAATCCTTCTAGTTGAAGTTTGTTTACATCTTTAGGATTAACTCGGTTTATAAAATCTGTAAAAGATTTAAATTTACCATTAATCTCTCTTTCTTTTACAATATTTGAGATTGCCTCAAACCCAACGCTTTTTATTGCGCCTAAACCATAAAATATTTTATTTGTTTCCGCTTTAAACTCAGCAAAGCAACTGTTGATGGAGGGTCTCACAACTTCTACTTTTAATCTCTTTAGTTCTTCTACATATTCACGCAGTTTACTTGTGTTTGTTAATGTTGTGGACATGGAAGAAGCTATAAATTCTTCTTTGTGATAAGTTTTCAAATAAGCTGTTTGAAAAGCGATAAATGCGTAAGCAACAGCATGGCTTTTGTTAAAACCGTAATCAGCAAAAGGTTCAATTTTAGTAAAAACATAACTAGCGACATCTTTTTTAATTCCATTTTTAATAGCACCAGCTACAAATTTTTCTTTTTGTTTTTCTAATTCTACTCTTTTCTTTTTACCCATTGCTCTTCTTAAAATGTCTGCTTCACCTGCGGAAAAACCCGCAAGAGTTTGTGCTATTTGCATTACTTGTTCTTGGTAAATAATTATGCCGTAAGTTGGTTTTAAAATTTTTTCTAAAATCTCATGAATATAATCTGGTTTTTTTAACCCGTTTTTGCAGTCATTATATGTTGGAATGTTGCTCATCGGTCCTGGTCTGTATAAAGCAACCAAAGCTACAATATCATTGAATTCTGTAGGTTTCATTTGACGTAAAGTGTCTCTTACACCGGTACTCTCTAATTGGAAAAGTCCAGTAGTTTCTCCTGTGGTTAATAATTTAAAAACATTTTTATCCTGGAGATCAATTTTGCCGATATCTAAATTGATTTTTTTTTTTGCTAACATTTTTATTGTTCTGTCAATAACTGTAAGAGCTGTAAGACCTAGTATGTCAAATTTTACTAAGCCAGCATTTTCTGAAGAATGCATATCAAACTGTGTTGATGGCAAAATTAAATTAGCAGAGTGATCTTTGTACAAAGGAACTTGTTCTGATAAATTTTCTCCGGCAATAACAACACCTGCGGCATGCGTGGCCATATTTCTATTTAAACCCTCAAGCTTTAGAGAAAGTTCAATTAATTTTTCAACTTTCTTGTTGTTCTTGATTTCTTCTTTAAACCTAGGTTCTCTATCTATAGATTCCTGAAGTGACAAAGGTCTCGAAGGGTCGAAAGGTATCATTTTGCTTATTTTGTCAACATGACCATACGGTAAGCCTAAAACTCTACCTACGTCTCTTAAAGCCATTCTAGCTTTTAATTTTCCAAAAGTTATTATATGAGCTACTCCATTTTTATATTTAGATTTTAGATATTCAAAAACTAAATTTCTTTTTTCTTCACAAAAGTCTATATCAAAATCCGGCATCGAAATTCTATCTGGGTTTAAAAAACGTTCAAATATTAAATCAAACTCAATAGGATCTATATCGGTAATATCTAAGCAGTAAGCAACTAATGAGCCAGCTCCCGAACCCCTTCCTGGCCCTACAGGTATATTGTTTTTTTTTGACCAGCGTATGTAGTCAGATACAATAAGAAAATAACCAGAATAATTCATTGAGTTAATAATATTTAATTCATGAACTAGTCTATCTTCATAAATCTTAAGTATTTCTTGTGAGTCTTTTTCTTTAATTTTTTTTAAAACGAAATTTTCTAATCTATTTTTTAAACCTTGTTTTGCTTGCAATAACAATTCTTGCTCTACTGTTACATTTTCTTTTGTTCTAATAGAAGGTAAAACTGGTACAGATTTCTTAGGTTTAAAATTAAACCTGTGCGTAAAATTATAATTATTTTCTAATGCTTCTGGAATATCACTAAATAATTGAATTAGATCTTCATTTGTTTTAAAAAAATGTTGGTTGCTAAATTTAAATCTATTTGCGTTATCAACAAAATTTTTTTCTCCTATGCAGACTAATGCATCATGTGCTTCATGCATATCTTTTTTTAAATAAAAAACTTCTTGCGTTGCTATTAAAGGAATTTGATATTTCGCAGATAACTCCATTATAAAATTTTCGTAGTTTTCTTCTCCAGGTTCATTATGTCTTTGTATTTCAAAATAAAATTTATCTTTAAAAATATTTTTTAATTCTTTAATAGACTCATCAATTTGCTTTAATTTGTTGTGTTTAAATAATTTTCCAAAAAAACCGTAGTGATTACCGCTTAACAAGATTAGATCTTTGTTGATTTTTCTAAACTCGCTAATTGTGCAGTGAGGGTCATTTTTTTCATCTGACTCTAGATAACTTTTAGAAGAGAATTTAATTAAGTTTTTATAGCCAAGTGAAGATGTGGCAAATAAAGAAAGTCTACCTAGAACACCCTCTAAAAGAAAATTTATTTGAGTTCCTATTATTGGTTGAGTGCCATATTTACTTACTTTTTCAGCAAACTCTAAAGCACCACATAAATTGTAACTGTCACATATACCAATGTTTCGAATTTTGTTTTCTTTACAGTAGTTTGCTAGATCGTCAATTTTTATAGTACCTTCACAAATTGAGTACTGGGTATGAATTTTAAAATTGTTAAAAATCTTAGCATTAGACATCTGTTCTTTTTATATCACCGTTTGAAATACTCAACTTGTAATCTGCTTTGTTAGCAAGTTCTCTATTGTGGGTTGCAAATATTATTGTTTTTTTTAATTTTTTTAATTTTAAAAAATAAGAAAAAATTTCTAACGATGTTTTAAAGTCTAAATTTCCGGTAGGTTCATCAGCTAATATAAGGTCGGTTTCGGAAATTAGAGCTCTTGCTATTGCTACTCTTTGTTGTTCCCCTCCGGACAATTCGTCTGGGAAATGATCACATCGATTTGACAAATTAAAATCATTAAGTAAAGATCTTGCTTTGAGATATGATTTTTTTTTATTTTCATTCCTTATAATCAATGGCATAACAACATTCTCTATTGCAGTAAAATCATTAAGAAGGTTGTTGTTCTGAAAAATAAAAGAAATATTTTTTTTCCTTATGTCATCTTTTTCATCATCGTTTAATTTCTTCAAATTAATATTGTTAAAAAAAATTTCACCAGAGTCAGGTTTGTCTAAAAGCGATACTATATTTAACAAAGTTGACTTACCAGAGCCAGATGGGCCAACTAGTGCAACAAGATCTCCTTTTTTAATATCTAAGCTAATATCTTTAAAAATTTCAACAATTCCATTTTTATGATTAAAAAATTTTTTTACATTTTCAATTTTTAAAATGTTTTTACTCATATTTCAAAGCCTGAATTGTATTCATTTTCGTAATGGCGATAGCAGGTATTAAAGAAGCAATGGTGGTAGTTATTAATGAAAGTAAAAAAATTATTAATATCGAGATAGAGTTTATTTCACTAGGCATTTTTTCTAAAAAATAAATATCTGGTGGGAATATTTCAACATTCAGAATATTAGATAAAAATATTCTTATTGGTTCAATGTATAAAGAAAACAAAATACCAATAAGTAAACCGGCAATTGTAGCTGCTAGCCCTATTGTAAAACCAGTTAAAAAAAAAGATTTAACTATAGATTTATTGTTAAGACCAAGTGTTTTTAGTATTGCGATTTCTTTTGTTTTATTTTTTATTAAAATTGTTAATCCTGAGATAATATTAAAAGCTGCCACAATTATAATGAGTGTCAAAATTATAAACATCACATTCCTCTCCACTTTTAACGCTCCGAAAAAAGATTTATTTAAATCTATCCAGCTGTAAATATAAAAATTACTATCTAATTTTTGAATCTGGTCTTTTATAGTATTAGCGTCTAAAGGATTCTGAAGATAAACCTCTAAACTTATATCATCAGTTGTTTTATTGAAAAAAATAAGCGTATCTTTTAAATTTAAAAAAATTACATTTTGGTCAAATTCATAAAAACCACTACTAAAAATACCTTTAACGATGTAGATTTCTTGTTTTGGCAGTCCTCCAAAAGGAGTATTTATAAAAGCTGAGGAAAGTAAGTTTATTTTATCTCCAATTTTTAAATTCAAATTAAAAGCTAATTGCTTTCCAACAACAACACCATTGCCTGAAATTATATTTTCACTGCCTTCGATTAATATTTTTTCTAAAAAAATTGAATTTTTTTTATTATTTTGATCCAATCCTTTTATTAAGACTCCTTTTGTAGTCTCGCCATTCATAACTACACCTTCTCCACTAAAAGAATCTAAAAATTTTAGATTTTTAAAATTATTGCTTAGCTTCTTTTTAAATGAGCTATTAATTTTTTCATCGTTATAAGGTTTAATTATTAAATGTGGATTAAATCCAAGAATTTTATTTGTAAGATCTGTTCTAAAGCCATTCATTACAGACATTACTATAATCAAAATTGCCACCCCCAGCATGATACCAATAAATGAAAATGTTGAGATAACCTTAAGAAAACCTTCTTTTTTTTTAGGCCTTAAATTTCTTAATGCTATTAATTTTTCTACAGAGGTAAACAATTTATTCTTTTATTTTTTGTTTTATTTCTTTTAAACTTAACATTTCAACTTCTTTACCAATTTCTTTAAATTCAAATTTTCCATCTTCTGATTTGGTTCCTATTATAATTTGATACGGAATTCCTATTAAATCGTGTTTTTTAAATTTAGCTGAAATATTTTCATTAACATCATCTAGTAGTACATCTATTGTCTCGTCTTTAAGTTCCTTGTAAATGTTACGGGCTTTTTCTAAACTTTCAGAATTTTTTTTATTTATACTTGGTATTATTACCACGTCGAAAGGTGAAACTGATTTAGGCCATTTCATTACATTATTATTAAACTTAACTTCTATAATTGCTCCTACTAATCTTGAAACACCTATTCCGTAAGAACCCATTTTAACTGCAGTTTTTTTTCCCTCTGGAAGATCAACTAAACAGTTTAAAGGCTTGGAATATTTGTCGCCAAAATAAAAAATATGCCCAATTTCTATACCTTTAGTTGAAATTTGATTTTCTTTCTTTACATTTTTTTCAAAATTTTCTTTATTAAACTTTTCGTCTGTTACAGCGTAAAATGAAGAAAAATCATTTCTCATTTTTTCTAGTGATTTGCTTTCAAAATTATAATTGTTTAGTTCGATGTCAAAAATACTTTTATCCGTGTAAATATTGCTCTCGCCAGTTTCTGCTAAAATTATAAATTCATGTGATAAGTCTCCTCCAATGGGTCCAGTATTAGCGGCCATTGGTATTGCTTGGAGTTCTAATTTATTGAAAGTTTTAAGATAAGCATAAAACATTTTATTATAAGATTTTTTGGCATCGTCCTCGTCAATATCAAAAGAATAAGCATCTTTCATATAAAATTCTCTACATCTCATTATTCCAAATCTTGGTCTTACTTCGTCTCTAAATTTCCATTGTATATGGTAAAGCATTTGCGGAAGTGATTTATATGATTTTATACTTGACCTAAATATTTCAGTTATGAGTTCCTCGTTGGTAGGACCGTAAAGCATTTCTCTTCCTTGACGATCTTTAATCCTAAGCATTTCTTCGCCATAATCATTATATCTTCCGCTTTCTTTCCAAATATCGGCAGCCTGTATTGTTGGCATTAACATTTCTTGTGCACCAATTTTATTTTGCTCACTTCTAACAATAGATTCAATTTTTTTCATAATTTTAAATCCTAAAGGTAACCATGAGTATATTCCAGCAGCAGACTGCTTAATCATACCTGTCCTAAGCATAAGTTGATGAGATTTTATTTTAGCATCAGAAGGAAGATCTTTTACCAGTGGTAGAAATAATTTTGACAACAACATTACTGTAAATAACCTCTTAAATTTAAATAATTATTAACTGTCAGATAGTATATTACTGCAAAAATTATTGAAGTAATTAAAGTTGTTATTAAAAATTTTTTAGCAATCTTAGGGTTTTTAGGGGCCCCGGGATCGTTGCCTTGCATGCGATCTTTAAATTTTATATTTTGTGATTTTATCCCAATTGGCAGAACTGAGAAGAAAACAATCCACCAAATTGAAATATAAACAATTATAGCTCCTGTTGCTGTCATTAAATTCTAGAAATATTAATTGTTGTGTAAGGTTTTTTTCCAGTTTTATCCCTTATTATTTTTTTACATTTTTGTTTAAGAGTTTCTATTAAATTTTGCTCTTGTTTCTTACTTTGTATAGAAAATGTTCTACAGATATTAGCTACTTCGTCTTCCACATCAAAGGCGAATGACTCAGAGATTTGCTCTGCTGGTATGCCTTTAAAAGAAACTATTGGTTTTTTTATTTTACCGTTATTGGCAATCAGTATAGTGATTTCTAAATATCCATTGACAGCTATATTCCTTCTTTCTTTTATGGAAGATGAGTCTTCGCTAACGCCAATAAATCCATCTAAATACATTCTGCCGGATGGGGCTTTATCAATAATTTGGGGGTTATTACTTGAAGAGATTCTTATAATATCACCATTTTCAACTTGTAAAGTGTGTGGGACATTCATTTCTTTAGCAAATTTAGCTTGTTCTTGCATATGTCTATGTTCGCCGTGAACAGGGATAACTGATTTTGGTTTTACCCAACTATACATGTCTTTCAGATCGTCTCTGTTTGGGTGTCCCGATACATGTACAAAAGAATTTTCTTCTGTGATTATTTGTATTTCATTTCTTACTATTTCATTGTGCATTGCATAAAGTTTTTTTTCATTACCCGGAATAATTTTTGAAGAAAAAATTATAGTGTCATCTTTTTCTAAATAAACATCTGGATGGGTACCGTTAACTATTCTTTTGGTGGCTCCCATAGGCTCACCTTGACTTCCAGTGCTTAAATAAATTATTTTTTCTCTTGCTATATTTCTTGCGTCACGTGGGTCAACTGGTTCTATTAAATTTTTTAAATAACCGCACTGTCTAGCAGCTTTGTAAATCCTATGCATGGACCTGCCTACTAATGAAATTTGTCTATTAGTTTTTTTTGCACAATAAAAAATAGTCTCCATACGAGCAACGTTAGAAGCAAAAGTAGTGACAACAATTTTTTTTTTTTGTTTTGATATTATGTCTAACATACTTTTACGGACGTCAGACTCTGAACCTGCCCTACCTTCATTAAAAACATTTGTAGAATCGCAAATCATTGCTAGTACGTTTTTATTTCCTATTTCTTTTAATTTTTTTTCATCAACTTTTTCTCCAATCAAAGGATTTGGATCACACTTCCAGTCACCAGTATGTAAAATAATGCCGGCAGGAGTTTTTATACTTAGTCCGTTTGGTTCAAGTATTGAGTGAGTTAATGTTATAAATTCAATTTCAAATTCACCTAATTTAATTTTACCATTTAGCTGAACAATTTGAAGATAATTTGTTATATCAATTTTTTTTTCTTTAAATTTTTCTCTAACTAACGCTGCGGTAAAAGGCGTGGCATAGATTTTGCACTTAAGTTGTGGCCATATAATAGCTACTGAACCTATGTGATCTTCATGGGCATGGGTGAGCACAATACCTAAAAGGTTTTTTTTTTTTTCTATCAGAAAACCAGGGTCTGGATAAATTAAGTCTATACCCGGTATTGAGTCATCTGCAAAAGTTACACCCATATCGACTACTATCCATTTTTCATCATCTTGCTTTCCGTAGGCATAAAGGTTTAAATTCATACCTATTTCTCCAGAGCCTCCAAGAGGACAAAATAAAAGCTGATCTTTACTCATTTGATTAAATTTTTATAAATAAACATAATTCCTTTTATAGTAATATGTTTATCGATTGTTGTTTTATTATTAATAAATTTAGCAAAAATTTCAGCATAGCCACCTGTTAAAATTATTTTAAATTTTGTTTTAAATTTTAAAGTAATTTTTTTAATTATATTATTTATTAAACCTTGATAACCCCAAAGAAATCCAGCATTTAATGCATCTTTTGTATTTTTACCGTAAATTTTTAAGTTGGGCTTCAGATCGAAAATTGGAAGGGAGGCAGTAGATTTATTTAGATTTAAAATAGATAATTTTAACCCAGGTGCAATAACTCCTCCTTCATAAATGCCTTTTTTTTTTACAATATCAAATGTGGTAGCCGTACCAAAATCTACAACCAAACAATTAGATTTAAATAAGTTAAAAACGCTTATGGCATTTGCTATTCTGTCAGATCCTAGCTGACTATAACTATCAACGTTAATTTTAATTATTTTTTTGAGGGGAAGATCTTTGATTTCAAAGCATTGATAATTTTTACTATTAATAAATTTTTTGATTCTATTATAAATATTTGGAAAAACGCTTGAAAATAGTATTTTTTTCTTTATTTTTTTTTTTAAAATTGGAAAAATAAATTTATAAATATTACTATTAAGAAATAATTTTTTTGTTTCAATGCTATATTCCTTAGAAATTTTAAAATTTTTATTGACTATACAAATTTTAGTCAATGTGTTTCCAATGTCTCCTACTACATAGTTCATTCTTTTAGATATATTTATTTTTTATAGATGTAAAATTATTATTTTCAAATTCATTAATTATCTTTTCGTACATAATTTTAATATTTTTAATGATACTTAAATTGTTAATAATTACTTCAGTATGTTCTTGTAGGCATGTTGAAATAAATTTCTTATCTATAGGTATAACAGTTGTGTTTATTCCTACACCGGTAATCAAGAATTTATTATTTTTAAACTCAACTACTTCTTGTAGAATTCCACAAATTTTTTTATTTTTAATTAATAAATCATTAGGTTTTTTTATGGTTATTTTTTTTTTTGTATAATTTTTTAATATTTTTTTAATAATCTTGGCGTTTATTATCAAAAAATTTTCTATCTTTACTTTTGTAAAATTAACTTTAAAAAAAATTGAAATAAAAATATTTCCTTTTTTAGAAATCCATTTTTTTCCCATAGTTCCTCTTCCTTTTGTTTGTAAGTCTGCAGAAACAAGACCAGAAGTAACTTTGCCGCTTTGAATTAATTTAATAGCTTCATCATTAGTACTTGTTATGCTTTTAAACTTTGTAATCTTTAGTTTCATTAATTTATTATTAACGTCTCAACAACTCTATTTAAAAACGAAGGGTATGCAAAAAATGTTATTAGTATTACGGTGCTTATAAGCAATGTAGTTGATATTCCTATATTTTTTATTTGATCAAAAGGTTTGTTTGTGTTCTCAAAATAAATAATTTTAATAATTCTTAAATAGTAAAAAGCAGATATTACAGTGCTTAGCAGTCCTATAATTGCTAACGTATACATTCCACTCTCTATCACAGACATGAATATGTAAAATTTAGCAAAAAATCCTGCAAAGGGAGGTATTCCCGCTAATGAAAACAAAATTATTAATAATGAAATAGATAAAATTGGGTGATGTTTTGATATTCCAGATAAGTCATTTAAGTTTTCACAATATTTTCCATCTCTTTTCATTAAAAAAATACAAGCAAAAATACCTAAATTCATAACTACGTAAATTGATATGTAAACAATGCTGCTATTGTATCCTGAGGCGGTATTGGTAGAAATTCCAGCTAGCGCGTAACCAATATGACCAATAGAACTATAAGCTATAAGTCTTTTAATGTTCGTTTGCCCTATTGCTGCAACGGCTCCTAAAATCATAGAAGCTAGAGAAATAAAAATTAAAATAGTCTGCCAATGTTCTACTAACTGACTAAAAGGTACTTGCATAAACCTTATAAATACTGCAATGCCAGCAATTTTTGGAACAACTGCAAAAAAACTAGTGACAGAACTTGGGGAGCCTTCATACACATCAGGTGTCCACATGTGAAATGGGACAGCCGAAACTTTAAAAGCTAACCCCACTAAAATAAATACCATTGCAAATATAGCTCCTAAATTTTCAGTATTTGCTTTTAAGCCAATAACTTCAAAGTTTGTGGAGCCGGTAAATCCATAAAGGATCGAACATCCGTAAAGTAACAATCCTGAAGCTAGTGCACTTAAAATAAAATATTTTAAACCTGACTCGTTAGATTTTAAATTATCTCTATCTAATGAAGCTAAAATGTATAACGCTAGTGATTGTAACTCTAAACCTAGATAAAAAAGAATTAAATCATTTGCACTTATCATAATGAACATTCCTAAAACTGATAAAAGTAAAATTAAAGGATATTCAAAATTATTAATCTTATTTTCTTTAATAAAGTTTTGAGTAATTATTAATATAAAAAAAGTTCCTATTAAAATTAAAACTTTAAAAAAATTAGTAAATGAATTAGAAATAAAGCTGTCTGAAAACAGTTTAAACGATTCATTGAATGAGTTTAAAATAATTAATATTAAAGCAACTAAAATTCCGTAAACAATCTTTGTTACTAAGTTATAACTATTTTTGAAGAAAACACCGATCATGAGAGTCACAAGTATTGCTAGGGTAAGAAATATTTCAGGTAAAAATAAATTTATATTTTCCATTATTTAACCGTGTTTAAAATTAAATTCATTTGATAGTCGTTAATTAATTTATCTACTGAGACATGGATAGTGTCTAAAATTAAATTAGGATAAAAGCCAAGAAGTAAAGTTAATCCTGCGAGCAGAAATAGCATTGAACTTTCTGATAAATTTAAATCTTTTAATTCAGTTAATTCTTTTTTTTCCAATTTTCCAAAAATTACTCTTTTGTACAACCAAAGCATATAAGCTGCTCCAAGAATAACACCGATACTTGCGAGTATGGCAACTAAAAAATTTTTTTGAAAAGCACCTAATAAAACTAGTACTTCACCAACAAATCCACTTGTTCCTGGAAGGCCCATGGCACCTAACATAAATACAGCAAATACTAATGAGTATTTTGGTAAAATATTAACTAACCCACCATAAGAACTTATTAGTCTTGAATGTACCCTGTCGTAAACAACTCCAACACACAAAAAAAGAGCCGCTGAAATAAGACCGTGACTTAACATTTGAAAAATACTCCCCTCTATACCTTGTTTTGTAAAAGTAAAAATACCTAGTGTTACAAACCCCATATGTGCTACAGAGGAATATGCAATAAGCTTTTTCATGTCTTCTTGCATTAAAGCAACTAAAGAAGTGTATATAATTGCGATGACACTCAAAGTAAAAACTAGAGGCACAAAGTATTCTGAAGCAACAGGAAACATTCCAATTGAAAATCTTAAAAACCCGTATCCTGCCATTTTAAGCAGAATAGCTGCAAGTATTACTGACCCAGCCGTAGGTGCTTCAACGTGGGCATCAGGTAACCAAGTATGAACAGGCCACATTGGCATTTTAACTGCGAAAGAACTAAAAAAGGCTAGCCAGAGAACGTACTGATATTCTGCCGGAATTTTGATTGCAAAAATTTCAGTTAAGTCGGTAGTTCCTGTGATCCAATAAATTGAGATGATAGCAACCAACATTAGAACAGAACCTAAAAGTGTAAACAGAAAAAATTTAAATGCTGCATAAACTCTTTTTGGGCCACCCCAAATTCCGATAATTAAAAACATAGGAATTAAGCCAGCCTCAAAAAATAAATAGAAAACTACTAGATCTAAAGAGCAAAAAACTCCAATCATAAATGACTCTAGAACAAGAATAGCAATCAGGAATTCTTTGAGTCTATTTTTAACGCTGTTGATACAAGAGATTATACAAATTGGAGTAATGAGTGCAGTTAAAACTATAAACAAGATAGATATACCATCAATACCAAACTTAAATTTGATATATCCACTTATCCAATTTTTTTCTTCAACAAATTGAAAGTCTGATATGCTTTTGTCAAATACATGCCATAAAAAAATAGTTAAAAATAAAGTTATTACACTAGTAAATAAAGAAACATAAATTACATTTTTATCATCATTAGTTTTATTGTTGAAAATAAGAATAAAAATAGCTCCTAGAATAGGAAGCAAAGTAATTGATGATAATATTGGAAAATTCATTTTTAATTAATTATCAAATAAGTTAGCAGAAAAGAAAGACCCAAGAGCATTACAAATGCATAGTCATAAATAAAACCACTTTGAAATTTGACTGCTTTATTAGAAAAAAATTTAATTACTTTCGAAAAACCATCTGGGCCATATCGATCAATTATATTTTGATCCCCTTTCTTCCATAAAAAAAAACCTATAAATTTTAGTGGTTTGATAAATAAAAAATCATAAAGCTCATCGAAATACCATTTATTTAATAAAAAATTATGTAATGGCTCATTAAACTTTTTTAGACCACTTAAAATTGAAGTATCTTTTATATATAAGTAATAAGTGATTGGGACCGCTACAACAACTAGCACTGGTGTTGCTAATAAAAGCCAAAGTGGCAAGTGTGAATGCTCAATTTTTTTTACAAAAAATATTGAATTTTTCCAAAAATCTAAATAGTCATGTCCAATTAACATTTCTTTAAATAAAAATCCGGCAAACACAGCTCCTAGCGCAAGTACTATTAAAGGTAAAAGCATAATTAACGGTGACTCGTGTGTCTTTTCTATTGCTATGTTCTTATTGTTATAATTTCCATGAAAAGTTATAAAAAATAATCTCCAAGAATATATGGCTGTTAAAAAAGCAGTAAAAATTCCAACTGTCATCGCGTAATACCCAATTGAAGTCCCTTTAAAGTATGCAAATTCAATAATCGCATCTTTAGAATAAAATCCTGAAAAAAAAGGAAAGCCAGTTAAAGCTAAAGTTCCAATTAGCATTAAGATCCAAGTATAAGGAAGTTTTTTCCATACCCCTCCCATTAACCTTATGTCTTGTTCATCTTTAAAGGCATGTATCACTGATCCTGAACCAAGAAATAGTAATGCTTTAAAGAAAGCATGTGTAAATAAGTGAAAAATTGCAACGTGATAAGCACCAACTCCGGCAGCAAAAAACATATAACCTAATTGGCTACATGTAGAATAAGCAATAATTTTTTTAATATCATTTTGCACTATAGCCACAGATGCTGCAAATACAGCAGTTATCATTCCTGTTATTGCAACAAAATTTAGGGCTACTTGAGAATATTCAAATAAAGGTGAACATCGCACAACTAAAAATACTCCGGCTGTCACCATTGTTGCTGCGTGGATTAAAGCCGAGACTGGCGTTGGGCCTTCCATTGCGTCTGGCAACCATGTGTGGAATAAAAACTGAGCTGATTTTCCCATCGCGCCAATAAAAAGGCTTAAACATATTATGGTTATTAGATTTGTATTGAATCCAAGAAAACTTATTTCCTTGTCGGTAGTATCAGCTGCTTTAATAAAAACTTCGCTATAATTTACAGTACCAAAATAATAAAAAATTAAAAAAATACCAATCGCAAGACCAAAATCACCAACACGATTAACTAAAAAAGCTTTTATGGCTGCATTATTAGCAGATTCTTTTTTATACCAAAAACCAATTAATAAATATGAACATAAACCTACTCCCTCCCAACCAAAAAATAATTGAAGAAAGTTGTCTGAAACAACAAGCATCAACATGGAAAAAGTAAATAGAGACAAGTAAGACATGAACCTTGGCTTATTTGGATCGTGGCTCATGTAGCCAATTGAATAAATATGAACTAAAGAAGATACAGAGGTTACCACAACTAACATTATTGAACTTAATGGATCGATATTAATAGACCAGTTAACTTTAAGATTTCCAGAACTTATCCAATCTAAAATTTTATAATTTCCATAAAAATCATGAACAGCACCATTGTAAAAAATAATACAGGAAAGTATTGCAGAAATTACTACTAAAGTAGTAGTGATTATTTCTGAATATCTGTCGCCTAGAAATTTAAAAGAATATCCTAATATAGAACCAAGAAGAGGAAAAAAAATTAACAAATAAGGCATTTAACCTTTCATCTCGTTAATTTCTTGAACTCGGATTGAGCCTTTGTTTCTATAATAAGAAACTATTATTGCCAAACCTATTGCGGCTTCTGCAGCTGCAACAGTTAGTATAAAAAAAGTAAATATCTGTCCTGTTATATCATTTGAATAAATAGAAAAGGCGACCAAGTTAATATTTACTGCAAGTAAAATAAGTTCAACCGACATCAATATTACAATTACATTTTTTCTATTTAAAAAAATTCCTACAATACCCAGTAAAAATATTACCCCACCTAACGCAAGATAGTGACCTAATTCAATGCTAGCCATCTATCTCTACTCCTTTATTGAAGTCTACTTCCGTTAATTTTATTGAAGTTTTTTTTTCTCGAGATAATTGAGTAATATAACTCTGTGTTTTTACACCTTGTCTTTTTGTATATGTTAAGACAATCGCTCCAATCATGGCTAAAAGCAAAATTACTCCAGCTACTTGGAATAGGTGAATATATTGAGTATAAAGAACGTTTCCTAGCATGTGCGTATTAGTAAGGTTTCCATCTATTACTAACGTTTCTGTTTTTATAAAATTTGATTTGTATTTCCATCCACCTACAACTACTAAAAGTTCGGCAAGAATTATTATACTTACAATCAAGCCGACAGGTATGTGTGCTGATCTTTCTTTACCT
>Ga0307986_10001633_pt1 | contig 16274 bp, 14 predicted proteins | sample EllFjometageno82_FD_203170 | JGI IMG/M metagenome (GOLD analysis project Ga0307986, IMG submission 203170) | Marine microbial communities from Ellis Fjord, Antarctic Ocean - #82 | ecosystem: Environmental > Aquatic > Marine > Unclassified | place: Southern Ocean | collected 2014-10-09
CAATTACAAAACCAGGTCTTGAAGTGTGAATTGAGACAATTAACTTTTTTCCAGATCTTTCAATAATAATATCTGACACACCTGAATTTAAAATGTTTTTTTGAATATATTTTCTAATTTTAAAATCTTCTATTAGATATTTTCCAAATTCTTTTTTCTTAGCAAACCAAACCGAGTCCCATCCTCTGTTTACGCCTAATCTAAAACCTATTGGATTTATTTTTTGTCCCATAATTATTTTTTAGCCTCTTTTGTAATTTCTTTTGTTGTTTCTTTTATAATATTTTTTTTTGCATTTTTTTTAACTTCTTTTTTTTCTCCTAATACTATCGTAATTCTAGCAAAAGGTTTTTTAATAGCACTAGCCCTACCTTTAGCACGGGGACGAAATCTTTTCATAACAATAGATTTTCCTACATATGCTTCTTTTATATATAGACTGTCAATATCGTATTGGTAATTGTTTTCAGCATTGGCAATGGCTGATTTGACGGTTTTTTTTACATCATGTGCTATTCTTTTTCTTGTAAATTCTAAATCTCTTATAGCTACATCGGCTTTTTTTCCTTTTATAAAATCTAAAATTAAAGCGATTTTACGTGTGCTTGATCTCACATTTTTATTTACCGCTGTAACTGAAATATTATTTTTTTCCACCTGCGCCTCCCGGTTTAGCCACTGGAGCAGCTTTTTTGTCAGCTGGTGTGTGACCTCTAAATGTTCTGGTTAAAGCAAATTCTCCTAATTTATGACCCACCATTTCTTCAGAAATTGTAATAGGTATAAAAGATTTTCCGTTATGAATTAGAAAACTATGACCTACAAAATCAGGAATGATTGTTGAATTTCTTGACCACGTTTTAATTGGTCTTTTATCTCCAGTCCCTTCTTTGAGTCTATCAATTTTTTTTAACAAACTCGGATGCACAAATGGTCCTTTCCAGACAGATCTAGCCATATTTATTTTCTCTTCTTCCTTCTTGAAATTATTAATTTATCACTTCTTTGTGGTTTTCTTGTTTTTAAGCCTTTAGCTGACTGTCCCCAAGGTGATACTGGGTTTCTTCCCCCTGCAGTTTTACCTTCACCACCACCATGAGGGTGATCAACTGGGTTCATCACGACACCTCTTGACTGTGGTCTTTGACCTTTCCATCTAGTTCTTCCGGCTTTACCTATTTTAATATTTTTTTGATCTGGATTTGAAACAGAACCAAGTGTTGCCATACATTTATTGCTAACTTTTCTAGTTTCACCAGATCCTAATCTTATAATCGCATGATCTCCATCAAAACCTGTTAATGTAGCAGATGATCCTGCTGATCTAGCCATCTTACCACCAGTGTTAGGTACTAATTCAATATTGTGGATCGAGCTACCTTGGGGAATTTCATTTAATTCTAGACAATTACCAACTTTAATTTCCACTTTTTTACCAGCTTCTACAGTATCGCCAACTTTAAGGTTTTGAGGGCAAATAATATACTTCATATCATTATCTTCATATTTAATTAAAGCAATGTAGCTTGTTCTATTTGGGTCGTATTCAATTCTCTCAACAATTCCTTTAATATTTCTTTTTGACCTGTAAAAATCAATAATTCTATACTTGTGTTTATGGGCTCCACCTCTATGTCTTGAGGTTATTCTTCCCATATTATTTCTTGCTCCAGTAGAATGTTGTCCGACTGTTAAAGGTTTGTAAGGGTTACCTTTCCACAAACCACTTTTATCAACAAGTACTGTTCCACGTGTTGATTTTGTGTAAGGTTTAAAAGATTTTAAAGCCATATCTAAATTCCTGCAGTTAGATCAATACTTTGACCTTTTTTTAAAGTTACAATTGCTTTTTTATAACCTGGTTTAACTGATAATTTTCCTTGTTTTACTTTTCTTTTTCTTTTTTGATTTACTATATTAACTTTAACCACAGTAACCTTAAATATCTTTTCTATATTTTTTTTTATAGAAATTTTATTTGCACCTGCATGAACTTTAAAAACTGTTTTGTTTAGTTCGGACAGAATAGTTGCTTTCTCGGTAATAATAGGTTGTCGTATTGAATCTATAAAGTTAATTTTTTTCATCTAATATCCTGGTTTCTATATTTTTCATTGAACTAGAAGTGATAACTACATTTGTGAATTTTAACATGTCGTAAATATTAGCTCCTTCATCTCTTATAACTTTAATATTTTTTATATTTCTAGCTGATTTAACAAAATTTTTTTCTGAATTTTTATCTGACACAATTAAAACATTTGATAGTTTATTGTTGTTTAAAAACTTATTAAAATCTTTTGTTTTTTTAACTTCTTTAGTGACATCAGATAAAATATATAATTGTTTATCGACATTTTTTTTTGCTATTGTTTGTGCTAATGCTAGTTTTCTAACTTTTTTATTTATTTTCTTTATTTTATATACTGCTCCCTTAGGACCATGTGCTTGCCCACCGCCAACAAATAAAGGTGCTTTTTTACTCGCGTGTCTAGCTTGGCCTGTACCTTTTTGTGCATAGATTTTTTTTGTCGAACCTCTAACTTCATTTCTTTGCTTTGTTTTGGCCGTTCTTGGTTTCTGGTGGTTTAATTGCCAATCAATTACGTATTTGACTAATTTGTGATTAAATTTTAAATTCATTATCTTGTCAGAAACATCAATTGTTTCAGATTTGCCACCTTCAAGATTTAATAGATTTAGTTTCATAAAATTATTTTTTACCTTTGTTAGCTGCTGCAGCTTTAATTTTAGCTTCAATTTTTTCAAGTAAAGTTTTTCTTCTTACATTTTTAATTGATTGTCTTACTAAAATTGTTGAATTTTTTGAACCAGGTATTGAACCTTTAAGGTATAAAAGATTATTCTCTAAATCAGATTTAACTATCTCCAAATTTAACATTGTTCTAAATTTATCACCCATATGTCCAGCCATTTTTTTTCCCTTAAAAACTCTACCAGGATCTTGGCGCTGTCCTGTTGAACCATGTGACCTATGAGATACAGAAACACCATGAGATGCTCTTAATCCACCAAAATTATACTTCTTCATAACCCCAGCAAAACCTTTACCTATTGTTTTTGATCTTACATCTACAAACTTAATATCTTTTAATATTTCTAGCCCAACTTCGTTACCTTCTTTATAGTCATCTACTTTATCTAAACGAAACTCTTTTAAAATTTTTTTAGGTTCAGTATTTTTTTTTGTAAAATAACCTTTCATTTGGTTCGTTAATTTTGAATTCTTAATTGAAAAGAATCCAACTTTTACAGCTGAATATCCTTGAGTTTCATTTGTAATAACGTCTAAAACTCTTCCTTTTTCTACTTTAATTACGGTTACTGGAACAGATTGACCGTTAGTCAAAAACTCTCGTGTCATTCCTATTTTAGTTCCTAATAATCCTAAGCTCATAATCTATATTTTTATTTCTATATCGACACCTGAAGCAAGGTCGAGTTTCATTAGTGCTTCAACTGTTTGCGGAGTTGGTTCAATGATGTCTATTAATCTTTTGTGTGTTCTTGATTCAAACTGTTCTCTACTTTTTTTATTTATATGAGGAGACCTTAAAACTGTATATCTTTCTATTCTTGTTGGAAGAGGTATTGGACCTTTAACTTGGGCTCCTGTTCTTTTTGCTGTATTTACAATTTCTTCTGTAGATAAATCTAGAATTTTATTATCGTAAGCACGTAGATGTATTCTTATATTTTGTTTTTCCATAATATTAAGCTAACTTTTTTGTTACCTCGTCTTGTACATTTTGAGGAACTTTATCGTAATGACTAAATTGCATAGTGTATTGTGCCCTACCTTGCGTTGATGATCTTAAATTATTTATATAACCAAACATATTGGCTAAAGGTACGGTTGCTGATATTGCTGTAACATTGCCTCTTGGTTCAGTAGAACCAACTTGACCTCTGCGACTGTTTAAGTCACCTATTACATCTCCCATAAAATCCTCAGGTGTAACAACTTCAACTTTCATTATTGGTTCTAAAAGTTTTAATGTGGCTTGTTGACAAAGTTCTTTAAAACAATATCGAGAAGCAATTTCAAAAGCTAAAACACTTGAGTCAACATCGTGATGTAAACCGTCTAATATAGTTACTTTATAATCAATTATTGGAAATCCAGCTAATATTCCACTTTCTGCAACTGACTCGACGCCTTTTTCGACACCAGGAATAAATTCTTTTGGTATTGATGCACCTTTAATTTTATTTTCAATCTCTCTTCCTTTGCCAGGCTCTAATGGTTCGACACTTAAAGTAACTTTTGCAAACTGTCCAGATCCACCACTTTGTTTTTTGTGTATATATGTTACTTCAGCTGCATTTAATATAGTTTCTCTGTAAGCAACTTGAGGGGCCCCTACGTTAGCTTCTACTTTAAATTCTCTTTTCATCCTATCTACAATTATATCTAAGTGTAATTCACCCATTCCCTTGATAATAGTTTGTCCAGATTCTTCATCTGATGTAACTCTAAATGAAGGATCTTCTTTAGCTAACCTTGCTAATGCTTCGCCCATTTTTTCTTGGTCAGCTTTAGTTTTTGGTTCAACTGCAATTTCTATTACAGGATCTGGAAATTCCATAGGTTCTAGTAATATAGGTTTATTTTCATCGCAAAGAGTATGGCCAGTAACAGTAAATTTAAGTCCCGCTAAAGCAACTATATCACCAGTTGTTGCCTCTTTAGTGTCTTCTCGACTATTAGCATGCATCAATAACATTCTACCAACACGTTCAGTTTTTTCTTTTGAAGAATTATAAATGCTTGTACCCGTCTTAATAGTACCTGAATAAATTCTAATAAAAGTTAAAGAACCGACAAATGGATCATTTGCTACTTTAAAAGCTAAAGCAGAAAAAGGTTCGTTGTCGCCAAATTTCATTTCAACTTTATCTTCTGTTCCAAGTTTCGTTCCTTCAATTGAACCTATATCCATAGGACTAGGCAAATAATCAACAACAGCATCCAGCAGTGGTTGAACCCCTTTGTTTTTGAAAGCAGAACCGGTTGTTATAGGAACAAAATTAAATCCTAACGTCCCTTTTCTAATGCATTTTTTAAGATCTGATTCAGAAGGTTCTTTGCCCTCAAGGTATGCCTCCATTAATTTTTCATCTTCTTCAACAGCGGCTTCAACAAGTTCTTTTCTATATTTATCAGCTTTTTCTTTTAGATCTGTCGGAATATCTACTACATCAAATTTTGCACCAAGATCCTCATTTTGCCAAATAACAGCTTTCATTTTTACTAAATCTACTACACCTTTTAAGTCTGCCTCAGAACCAATTGGTAATTGTAGCACTAAAGGCTTACAGCCTAATCTATCTTTAATCATGTCTACGCACATATAAAAGTCAGCGCCTGTCCTATCGAGTTTATTAACAAAGCAAATCCTTGGAACTTTATATTTATCTGCTTGCCTCCAAACAGTTTCTGATTGAGGTTCGACACCTGCTACACCATCGAAAACACAAACTGCTCCATCTAAAACTTTTAATGATCTTTCAACTTCTATGGTAAAATCAACGTGTCCAGGTGTATCAATAATATTTATTCTATGATCATTCCAAAAACATGTTGTTGCAGCTGAAGTAATTGTTATACCTCGTTCCTGCTCTTGTTCCATCCAATCCATAGTTGCTGCACCGTCATGAACTTCACCAATTTTGTGACTCTTACCAGTATAGTATAAAATTCTTTCAGTAGTGGTAGTTTTTCCAGCATCGATATGAGCCATAATTCCGATATTTCTATATTTCTCTAAAAGATATTTTTTTTCAGACATAAATAATTACCATCTAAAATGTGCAAAAGCTTTATTAGACTCTGCCATTCTATGTGTATCCTCTCTTTTTTTAATTGCTGCACCTTTGTTTTGAGAGGCATCTAACAATTCAAAATATAATTTTTCAGCCATAGTTTTATTTTTTCTATTTCTAGTGGCATCTTTGATCCATCTTAATGCAAGAGCTTGTGCTCTTTTAGTTTTGACTTCAACAGGAACTTGGTAAGTAGCTCCTCCAACTCTTCTAGATCTACATTCAACATTTGGTTTAACGTTACCAATAGCATCATTAAAAGTTTGTAGAGGATCTTGTTTGCTAGAGTCCTTGATTTTATCAAGAGCATCATATAATATTTTTTCTGCAGTAGATCTTTTTCCATCATACATGATGCAGTTAATAAATTTTGAAACTAATTCTGAACGAAATTTTGGATCGGGATAAACTTTTCTAACTGGTGCTTTTCTTTTTCTAGACATAATTAATACTATTTTGGTTTTTTAGCTCCGTATAAAGATCTTCTTTTTCTTCTAGCGGGAATACCTTGAGTGTCCAAGTTTCCTCTTAAAATGTGATAACGAACACCTGGTAAATCTTTTACACGTCCACCACGAAGTAATACTACTGAGTGTTCTTGTAAGTTGTGTCCTTCACCTGGAATATATGCAGTTACCTCAAAACCATTTGATAATCTCACCCTTGCAACTTTTCTTAATGCGGAGTTTGGTTTTTTAGGAGTGGTTGTGTAAACTTTTAAACAAACTCCACGCTTTAAAGGCTGACCTTCTAGGGCTGGAACTTTGTTTCTAGCTACTGGCTTAGTTCTAGGTTTTCGAATTAGTTGACTAATAGTTGGCATAGCAAAATTTTGAAGAAAAAAATAAAGGTATGCCTTGATATCAAGGTACATTTAAGTCAGTGTTTAAGGTTAAATACTACCTTACTTCTAACTATCAAAATTGCGCTAAACTAACATTGAAAAGACAAAAGTCAATATTTAATAGGCAAAATTTGACTTTTTTTTAAAATTATTCAGTTGCTGGAGTTGTTTCTAGTTGCTGTTTTTGGATTTCAGCTAATCTTAGTTCATCTTGTTCTCTTGCCTTTTTATCCCAACCCATTTTTGTTAGACCTGTACCTGCAGGAACTAGTCTTCCGACTATTACGTTTTCTTTAAGACCTTCAAGATAGTCAACTTTACCTCTAATGGATGCATCAGTTAAAACTCTTGTTGTTTCTTGGAATGATGCAGCTGAAATAAATGATTTAGTTTGAAGAGAAGCCTTAGTAATTCCTAGTAATATTCTTTCATAAATAGCAGGTTTTTTCCCATCCTTCATGAGGTCTTTATTAATTTTTACTATATCAATTATATCAACGGTTTCGTTAAGTAAAAAGTCAGTATCACCTGGTTCTTTAATCTCAACTTTTTTAAGCATTTGTCTAACTATTGTTTCTATGTGCTTGTCATTAATAACAACACCTTGGAGTCTGTAGACTTCTTGTACTTCTGTAACAAAAAACTCTGTAAGTTTTTCTACACCTAAAATTCTTAAGATATCATGTGGTAATGGACTTCCGTCGAGTAAATACTCACCTTTTTTAATTTTTTCACCTTGGTTAAAATTAACATGCTTTCCTTTTGGTATAAGGTAGTTTGAAACCTCACCTTTAGTTGAAACAATAGAAATTTTTTGTTTTCCTCTTATTTCTTTGCCAAATTCTATTTGACCATCATTTTCAGCTATGATAGCGCTGTCTTTTGGTTTTCTAGCTTCAAATAATTCAGCAACTCTAGGTAAACCGCCGGTAATATCTTTAGTCTTAGAAGTTTCTTTAGGTAACCTGGCAAGCACATCGCCTGCAGATACATTTTGTCCATCTTTTACGGATAGAATTGAGTCTGGTACTAAAAAATACCTAGCAACATTTCCGTCGGCTTTTTTAATTACTTCTCCTTTATCATTTCTAAGAGTTAATCGAGGTTTAAGTTCAGTATTTTTGGTAAGTGATTTCCAGTCCGTAACTGATTTAGAAGATATACCCGTTGAATCATCCATAGTCTCTGTCAATGAAGTTCCTTCAACTAGATCCATATAATTGACGACACCACTTGTTTCAGCGATTACCGGCAATGTGTATGGATCCCACTCAGCAATTTTTTTTCCTTTTTCAATCATGTCGCCATCTTTGAAAAAAAGTTTCGATCCATAAATGACTTTATAAATACCTAATTGAATACCGTTATTGTCTTCGACAGATAGCTCTGTGTTTCTACCCATTACAATTGTATTTTTCTTAGAGTCTTCAATAAGGTTTTTATTTAAAATTTTAAGTTTCCCTTTGTTTTGAGAAATAATTTGTGACTCTTCTTTAACTTGAGCTGTTCCTCCAACATGGAAAGTTCTCATTGTTAACTGAGTACCTGGTTCACCTATCGATTGAGCTGCGATCATTCCAATAGCCTCACCAATACTTACTAATTTACCTCTGGCTAAATCTCTTCCGTAGCAAGTTTGACACACACCTTTTGTAGCCGCACAAGTAATTATTGAATAAACTTGGATAGCTTTAACACCAGCCGTATCAATTAATTCACAATCAGCTTCGTCTAATAATTTTTTCTTTTTAATTATTACTTCACCTGTTATTGGGTTTTTAATATCCTGAGCAGGTGTTCTTCCTAAAACCCTTTCAGACAAACTTACTAAAATATTTCCGCCTTCAATAACTTCAGTGATATTTATTGAGGATTTCGATCCACAATCTGCTATTGTAACCTGTAAATCTTGAGCTACATCACACAGTCTTCGTGTTAAATAACCTGAATTTGCTGTTTTTAAAGCAGTGTCTGCAAGCCCTTTACGAGCACCATGCGTTGAATTAAAATATTCTAATACAGAAAGACCTTCTTTAAAGTTAGCCATAATAGGAGTTTCTATAATCTCCCCAGATGGCTTAGCAATTAAACCTCTCATTCCTGCTAATTGTTTCATTTGAGCTTGTGAGCCTCTGGCACCAGAGTCGGCCATCATAAAAACTGAATTTGTTTCTATTCTACCATTTGGAAATATTTTTTGTGCAGAAGAAATTTCTTTCATCATTTCGTTCGCTACAGTGTCGGTACATTTTGACCAAATATCTACAACTTTGTTGTATTTTTCACCTCTTGTAATTAACCCATCTGAATATTGCTTTTCATATTCTTCAATCTGTTTTTTCGTTTGATTAATTAATTGTGTTTTAGTTCCTGGAATTATTAAGTCATCTTTACCAAAAGAAATACCGGCTTTAAATGCATGTTTAAATCCTAATGATTTAATTCGGTCGCAAAAAATAACTGTCTCTTTCTGTCCACAAAATCTAAATATAGTATCTATAATTTCGGAAACATCTTTCTTAGTTAAAAGTCTGTCAATAATAGTAAATTTAATTTTATGATTTTTTGGTAATACATTTGCTAATAAAAACCTTCCTGCAGAACTTGTGTATTTTTGTACTATTTTATTTCCCTTTTCATCTACAGTTTCAAAAACTGAAATAATTTTAGAATGTATGCTTATATTTTTATTTTCTATCGCTTGGCTTATTTCTTCAATATTTGAAAAAATACCTTTGGGCTTATCTTCATTTTTGTTGTCAGCTTGAGAAAGATAATAAATCCCGAGTACAATATCCTGACTGGGTACAATAATAGGCTTACCATTTGACGGGCTTAAGATATTATTAGTAGACATCATTAATACTCTTGCCTCTAATTGAGCTTCTAAACTTAAAGGAATATGCACTGCCATTTGATCGCCATCAAAGTCAGCATTAAATGCGGCACAAACAAGTGGATGTAATTCGATAGCAAAACCCTCGATTAACTTAACTTCAAAAGCTTGTACACCTAATCTGTGTAACGTTGGGGCACGGTTTAATAAAATTGGGTGCTCTCTTGTAATAAATTCTAGTGCATCCCAAACTTCCGGCACTTCTTTTTCAACTAATCTTTTTGCTTGTTTAATTGTAGTAGCTAAACCAAGTTTATCTAATCTTGCATACAAAAATGGTTTGAACAGTTCTAAAGCCATTTTTTTTGGTAATCCACACTGATGTAACTTAAGTTCAGGACCGACAACAATAACTGATCTACCAGAGTAGTCGACACGTTTACCAAGTAAGTTTTGTCTAAATCTTCCTTGTTTACCCTTCAACATTTCAGCTAATGATTTTAATGGTCTTTTACCAGTACCTGTAATTACTCTACCTCTTCTACCGTTATCAAAAAGTGCATCAACAGATTCTTGAAGCATTCTTTTTTCATTTCTCACTATAATGTGAGGTGCTTTAAGATCTAACAATCTTTTTAATCTGTTATTTCTGTTTATAACTCTTCTGTATAAATCGTTAAGATCTGAAGTTGCGAATCTTCCACCATCTAACGGGACAAGTGGTCTCAATTCAGGTGGAATAACTGGTACAGTTGTTAATATCATCCACTCTGGTTTATTACCGGAATCAATAAATGACTCAACAAGTTTTAGTCTTTTAATAGTTCTTTCTTCAGTAACTTTAGATTTTATTGTTTCTAAAGCTGTTCGTAGTTTTTTTTGTTCTTTTCCTAAATCTAAATTTATTAAAATTTCTCTAACAGCTTCTGCTCCTATGCCAGCTTGGAAAGCATCTTCTCCGAATTCTTCTTGAGCTTTCATTAGCTGTTCTTCGGAAATTAAATCACCTTTTTTTAATGTAGTTAAGCCTGGTTCTACAATGATAAAACTTTCAAAATATAAAACTCTTTCTACATCTTTTAATTTCATGTCTATAGCTAAAGCTATTCGACTAGGTAGTGATTTTAAAAACCATATATGTGCAACAGGACAAGCCAAATCTATATGACCCATTCTTTCTCGTCTTACATTTGATTTAGTAATTTCAACACCGCATTTTTCACAAATAATTCCTCTAAATTTCATTCTTTTATATTTACCGCAAAGACATTCGTAATCTTTTACCGGACCAAATATTCTTGCACAGAAAAGACCATCCTTTTCTGGTCTAAAAGTTCTATAATTAATAGTTTCAGGTTTCTTAATTTCACCAAAAGACCAAGATTTAATTTTTTCAGGGCTAGCTAGAGTAATTTTTATGCTACTAAAATTTGTATCAGGTAAATTATTATTATGATTGTTGTAAGTTTGTTTTGAAATATTTTTTTCCATATTAATTTAATTCTATGTTTAGTCCTAAAGCTCTAATTTCTTTAATTAGGACATTGAATGACTCAGGTACACCTGATTCAAAATTGTTGTTACCTTTAACAATAGTTTCATAAACTTTAGTTCTACCGGCAACATCATCTGATTTAACTGTAAGAATTTCTTGCAAAGTATAAGAAGCCCCATAAGCTTCTAGAGCCCAAACTTCCATTTCACCAAATCTTTGCCCACCTAACTGCGCTTTTCCACCAAGTGGTTGTTGCGTTACTAAACTGTAAGGCCCTGTTGATCTAGCGTGGATTTTGTCTTCGACTAAATGGTTAAGTTTTAACATATAAATAATTCCAACAGTAACAGGTCTGTCAAATTTTTCTCCTGTCAAACCGTCCCATAAAGTGGTTTGTCCGGAATTCGGTAAATTACCCAAATCTAACATATCTTTAATATCATCTGTAGATGCACCATCAAAAACAGGTGTTGCTATAGGTATTCCATTTGAAATATTTTGAACAAGTTCAAATAGTTCTTTTTTATTTAATTTACTAACTACATTATCATAATATTCTGAGCCATATATAGCTTTTAGTTTCTTTTTAAGTTCTTCTATAGTTTTATCAAAATTCTTTAAGTATTCTTTTATTTGATCGCCTAACTCTGAGCAAGCCCATCCCAAATGTGTTTCTAAAATTTGCCCAACATTCATACGACTTGGTACACCTAAAGGGTTTAATACAATATCAACAGGTTTACCTGAAGCCATGTATGGCATGTCTTGTACTGGAACGATTTTACTAACTACACCTTTATTACCATGCCGCCCAGCCATTTTATCTCCTGGCATTAATCTTCTTTTAACAGCAACAAAAACTTTAACTACTTTCATTACAGTTGGTAATAGATCGTCTCCCTGTTTAATTTTAATTACCTTATCCTCAAATCTTAGCTTAATATCTTCACTTGCTTCATCAAATTGCTTTTTAAGCTTTAATAAATTTTGATTTAACTGATCTTCGGAGAAACTTAACTTCCAAATATCTTTTAAAATTAATTCATTTAATTGTTCTATTGATATGGGAGAATTTGCATTAATAGCTTTAAGGGCTTTATTTGCTTGTTTATTAACTAACAAATCGATTGCTCTAAGTTTAATGTTTCTATTTAAAATTTCTTCTTCAACTAGTTTATCTTCTTGAACTAATTCAATTTCTGCTCTTTCAATAGCAATTGATCTTTCGTCTTTTTCAATTCCGTGTCTGTTAAAAACCCTAACATCTATAATAACTCCTGATCCTCCAGATTTAAGTTTAAGCGAAGAATCTCTAACATCTGTTGCTTTTTCACCAAAGATTGATCTTAAAAGTTTTTCTTCTGGGCTAGACGATGTTTCACTTTTTGGTGTAACTTTACCAACTAAAATGTCTCCAGGTTTAACTTCTGCTCCAACATATGCAATTCCAGACTCATCTAAATTTCTTAAACTTTCTTCGCTCACATTAGGTATGTCTCTAGTAACTTCTTCCGCACCTAGTTTTGTGTCTCGCGCCATTGCTTCATATTCCTCAATATGAATAGATGTAAAAACATCATCTGTTACGCATCTTTCTGAGATTAAAATTGAGTCTTCAAAGTTGTATCCTTGCCAAGGCATGAATGCTACAGTTACGTTTTTTCCTAAAGCTAGCTCACCTAGTTTTGTTCCTGGACCGTCTGCAATAATGTCTCCAGTTTTGATCGCATCACCAACTTTAACTAGCGGTCGTTGGTTAATACATGTATTTTGGTTTGATCTCTTAAATTTGGATAAGTTATAAATATCTACACCTGATTGAGATAAGTCTTTAACTTCAGTTGCTTTTACAACGATACGTTTACCATCAATTTTATCAACCACACCATTTCTTCGTGCAACAATGGTAACACCAGAGTCTAAAGCCACATCGGATTCCATTCCAGTTCCAACAAGTGGAGATTCTGGTTTCAGTAAAGGTACAGCTTGTCTCATCATATTAGAGCCCATTAATGCTCTGTTAGCGTCATCATTTTCTAAAAATGGGATAAGTGCAGCGGCAACAGAAACTAATTGTTTTGGCGATACATCAATGTAGTCAACACTATCTCTGTTTGCTAAAAGAAAATTTAAGTTATGTCTACAAGAAACAAGTTCTTCTTCAAAAGTGCCATCTTTATTGATAGGTGAATTAGCTTGCGCAATCGTAAATTTTTCTTCTTCGATCGCTGATAAATAATTTACTTCTTTTGAAACTTTCCCGTTAATAATTTTTTTATAAGGACTTTCAATGTAGCCATATTTATTGACTCGGCAATATGTTGCTAAACTATTTATTAACCCAATGTTTGGTCCTTCAGGAGTTTCAATAGGACAGATTCTTCCATAATGTGTTGGGTGTACATCACGTACTTCAAAGCCAGCTCTCTCTCTTGTTAGTCCACCTGGACCAAGTGCTGAAACTCTTCTTTTATGTGTAATTTCAGAAAGTGGATTAGTTTGATCCATAAATTGAGAAAGTGCCGATGTGGCAAAAAAATCTTTTAGTGAAGTTGTAATAGGTTTTGCGTTAATTAAGTCTTGTGGCATTGCAGATTCTATTTCAAGAAATGTAGACATTTTTTCTTTAACAGTTCTTTCCATACGTAACAGGCCAATCCTAAATTGATTTTCTACTAGCTCACCAACAGATCTTACTCTTCTGTTTCCTAGGTGATCTATGTCATCAACCTCGCCCTTGCCATCTCTTAGGTCAAGCATAAATTGTATAATCGCAAGAATGTCATCTTTGTGCAGAACTGTATCTTTAAGGTCAGTTTTGAGATCTAGTTTAGCATTAAGTTTTACTCTGCCAACTTCTGATAAATCATAACGTTCTTTGTTAAAATATAAATTTTTAAACACACCTTCAGCTACTTCTATTGTAGGAGCTTCACCAGGTCTTAAAATTCTGTAAATGTCATTTAATGCCTCACTTTTGTCTATATTTTTTTCAACTTTTAAAGTTTCTAACAAATACGGTCCTTTATTGATTGGGTCTATATTTACAAGCTTAATTGAAAAAGTTTCGTTGAAAATAATTTTTTCAAGTATTTCCTCATTTATATCGAAGCCAGATCTAACAATATATTCTCCACTTTTTTCTTTGATGTCGTGTGCAATATATTTTCCTATAACTTCGCTATTTGAAATTAGAATATTTTGGAGACCTTTTTCTTTTAGTTTATTGGCAATAATAAGATTAAGTTTTTCACCTTTGTCTAAAAATTTTTTATTTGATTTTGCGTCAACTAAATCATACGGAAGTTTTACAGGTCTTTTATAGTTTTCAGGTATAAATTTAGTACTCCACATTTTACTTTCTCTGTCGTAAGTAAAAAGATCTTGTGAATAATAATTCTCAATAACCTCTTCTCTTGTAACACCCAATGCATAAAGTAAAGTTGTAATTGGAAGTTTTTTCTTTCTATCAATTCTAAAATATAAAATATCTTTTGGGTCAAATTCAAAGTCTAACCATGAACCTCGACCCGGAATTATTCTACAATTAAATAGTAACTTGCCACTACTATGTGTTTTACCTTTATCATGATCAAAAAAAACACCTGGGCTTCTGTGCATTTGGTTTACAACAACTCTCTCTACTCCATTGACAACAAAAGTTCCGCTAGTAGTCATCAACGGAAGCTCACCTATAAAAACTTCTTGTTCTTTAGCGGATAAAATTTGTTTGGTGTTAGTGTCTGGATCTATATCATAAACAACTAATCTTAAATTAGCTTTTAAAGAAGCTGAATAAGTTAGGCTTCTTTGTTTACATTCTAGAACGTCAAATTTTGGTTTTTCTAATTTATAGTTAATATATTCTAATGTTGCTTTATCGTTACCATCTTCAATTGGGAATATACTTTGGAAAGTTTTATGAATACCTTTTTTAAGTTCGTTAGTGTCTTCATGTATGGAAATGGAACTTAAAAATTCGTTATAAGAATTTTTCTGAATTTCTATTAAATTTGGAATAGACATGCCTTCGATTAACTTGCCAAAGTTTTTTCGAATGCTTTTTTTTTGAGTAAAAGATAAATCCATTAATAATAAAAAAATTTACTAAAGTTTTTTTTAACTCTAGTAAAAGGTAGCTAATTTTTTGTTTACTTTAATTCTACTTTTGCGCCTGCTGCTTCAAGTTTAGCTTTCATTTCTTCAGCTTCTTTTTTAGCAACTCCTGCTTTAACTTCTTTCGGTGCTGCTTCAACTAAATCTTTAGCTTCTTTTAAACCTAAACCAGTTATTGCTCTAACTTCTTTAATAACATTTATTTTTTTTTCTCCAAACGATGTAAGGAAAACTGTAAATTCAGATTTTTCTTCACCTGCTGCAGCTCCTGCTGCTGCTGGCGCTGCTGCTACTGCTGCAGAAACTCCCCACTTTTCTTCAAGTTGCTTTGAAAGATCTGCTGCTTCAACAACGGTTAGTTTTGATAAATCTTCAATGATCTTATTTAGGTCTGACATTTTTTAATCCTGTGAATTATTTTTTAATTTCTTCCGCGGGCGCTAAATTAGTCATTTTTTTGCTCTGTGCAAGTAAAATTCCAATTATTTTTTGTGCTGAAGCATTTAGAATACCAACAATGTTTGCTCTTGCTTCATTTAAAGTAGGTAAACTAGCTATTTTAGCTACTTCTGCCTCATCTATTACTTTTCCCTCCATAAAACCTGCAACAATTTTTAATTTACCATTTTTTTTTGCAAATTTTGATAAAATTCTGGCGGACATAAAAGGATCGGACGAAATAGCCGCAGCTGTTGGACCTGAAAAAAATTTTTCTAAATCCTTGCATGGAGAATCTTTGACTGCCAATTTGGTAATTCTATTTTTAGTAATTTTGAACATAATACCGTTTTCTCGAAGTTCTTTTCTTAACTCGTCAAGTTGTACAACATTAAGCCCCTGGTAATGCGTAATCATAACAGCTTCGTTTGAAGAAAATACTTTTTTCATTTCTTCAATATAATTTTTTTTAGTTTCTTTGTTCATCATAATTCTAAATACTTTTGTTTGTAACTTTAAGAGATGTGCCCATTGAAGATGTAACATATATACTTCTAATAAATTCTCCTTTAATAGCATCTGGCTTTTCTTTTTTAACAAAATCTATTAAATGTTTTAAATTACTTACTAGGCTATCAGTTGAAAAACTTTTTCTTCCAATTGATGTGCCAATATTGCCGTCTTTATCGTGCTTAATT
>Ga0307986_10001634_pt1 | contig 16273 bp, 15 predicted proteins | sample EllFjometageno82_FD_203170 | JGI IMG/M metagenome (GOLD analysis project Ga0307986, IMG submission 203170) | Marine microbial communities from Ellis Fjord, Antarctic Ocean - #82 | ecosystem: Environmental > Aquatic > Marine > Unclassified | place: Southern Ocean | collected 2014-10-09
TTCATTCTACACCTACACGTCTAGCTCTTTTAATACGTGATTTACCAAGTGAAATTAAAATAGAAGCAAAAGATGTAAGAGGGCCAAAAGTAGGTGTTCCTGAAAACATTGTTGAAGGTTTTATGAGATCACATCAAATTACAAAAAAAGATGTTTTTGAAAAAACAGAAGAAAAAGGGATTTTTTACTGTTTTAAAAAATTAGCAAAGAAAATTCAAACCGAAGACCTTTTAGCAAAGTTAACTCCAAAAGCTATAGGATCTGTTAACTGGAAAAAATCCATGCGTTGGTCAGACCACGATTTAATGTGGGGAAGACCCTTAAGATCAATTTTAGCTGTCTTTAACAACAAACACCTTAAATTTGACTATCATCATTTAACAAGTACTGACGGAGCGATCATTGTAGATAATTTTATTGATAAGATAAAAAAAGTAAAAAATTTCAAAGAATATGAAAACTTACTCAAAACAAATAAAATTTATTTAAAACAAGAAGATAGAAAAAAAAATATTATCAAAAGATTTCAATCGATCTGTAAAACTAAAAGTTATCTTGAAAATTTTAATGAAAAGTTATTAGAAGAAGTGGTTAACATTACTGAAAATCCTAACGTTATTTTAGCTAATTTTGATAAAGAGTATTTAGATATTCCTAAAGAGATTATCATATCTACCCTGCAAAGACACCAGAGATACTTTCCTTTATTTGATTCAAAAAATAGATTAACTAATAATTTTTTGATCGTAACAAATAAACCCGATACTCATAATGTTATCAAAGATGGAAATAAAAGAGTAATATTGGCACGTCTAGCTGATGCTAAGTTTTTCTGGCAAATAGATAAAGCAAAAAATTTAATTAAACAAATTTCTAAACTAAAAGAGATAACCTTCTTTGAAAAGATTGGAACGATATATGATAAAACCCAAAGACTTAGAAAATTAGCGGGAATCATATCGGATCAATTAAACATTAACAAAGAAAAAATTGAGATTGCTGCTTCGATTACAAAATCTGATTTAAAATCAAATTTAGTAGGTGAGTACCCAGAACTTCAAGGAGTTATGGGAAAATATTTTGCCTTAGCCCAAGGATTTGAAGAAGATGTGGCCAACGCAGTAAGCGATCACTATCTTCCAACAGGCTTATCTTCTTCCGTTCCAAAGAAGCCATTAAGTTACGCAATTTCTATTGTTGATAAATTAGATAGTTTAGTTGGTTTCTTCGTTATAAATGAAAAACCAACAAGTTCTAAAGATCCATTTGCTTTAAGGCGCGCTGCAATTGGTTTACTTCGAACTATTATTGAAAATAATTTAAGTATTAAGTTAAGAGACCTTATCAATTATTCCATACGTTTATATACCGATCAAGGTGTTGTTATTGAAAACAAAAATACCGAAAAAGAATTGTTAGACTTTTTCAAAGAGAGAATGAGAAATATTTTAAAAGAGAAAAAAATAAAGTCTGATATTATTGAAGCCTCAATCAGCGCTCATTTAGGAGATAATTATTTAGATCTTTGTAAAAAAAGTGTCATTATGAATAAATATTTTACTAAAGATATTGGTAAAGATGCGCTTTATTCTTATAAGAGAGCATCAAGCATCCTTGATCAGGAAATAAAAAAATCAAGTAAAGAAATAACAGGTAGACCTGATGCTGTTTTATTTAGAAAAAACGAAGAGAAGTTATTATTTGAAAAAATAAATGAAATAAGAAAATCTTTTACCGTTAAAGAAGACAGAAAAGACTACGAAGATCTTCTTGCTCAGCTTGCTTCGGTTAAGCCGTTAGTAGATCAATTCTTTGACAATGTAGTAGTAAACGAAGAGAATCAAGATATCAAAAATAATAGACTTGAGCTTCTTTCAATGTTTTGTAAAATATTTAACAATTTTTTAAACTTTTCTAAATTAGAAGGTGCTTAATTTTAAACACCACCTTGAGTTGTAGAAATTATCTTTCTTTTTTTTATTTTTTATTTGCATTATCTCTTTAAACAACCCATTTTAGATATAACGGTAGTAGATTTCTTAAAATTGCAATATGAAAAAAAATATTCTTCACATTAATGAGGTGCTAAAAAAAAAAAGTAATCTTAATGATCAATTTTTTTTTGATAGTAATGAAATTGCTCTAATTTTATCAAGCAACCTTAACGTTGTAATGAATCACTGGATAAAATTTCAACAAGAATGGATTAATATAAATTATAAAAAGTTTAAAGATCACGATAAATATATTCTTTTAATATATTTAATATCTAAGTCGTGGGAGAATAATTCAAGTTTATTTAAATTTCATTCAATAGATGATTATCACTCTAAAATTGAAATTGACTTAGCAGATATTAGTTTGCTGAAGATAGTAGATGATTTAAAAATACCAAAAGAAACTATTAGGCGAAAACTTATTGAGCTAGAGAAAGAAAATATTATTAAAAGAAAAGGTCAGAAAATTACTCTATTCAAGCTAGCATTAAACCTACAAAAACCTGAGAATTCAATTAAAACACTTTCAATTTTTTTCGAAAAATTATCAATCATATTGTCTGCGCATGACTGGTTTGGTCCATCTATTAGTAGAAAAGATGTAGAATTATATTTTAAAAAATTTTACACAATATTTTGGTATCGTTATTTAAAAATGCAAATTCCTTTTCTAATTCGATGGAAAAAAATTTTTGGTGATTTAGAATCTTGGGTAATATGGGCAAATATGGGTATGAATCAAAATTTAAATTTAGAAAAAGACATCAAAAAAATAGAAGCAAAAAAAAATGTCAATTTATCTAAGAATAATAATGAAAATCAATATATAGAAGATATTATAAATATGTGTGATACACAGGAAAACAAACCTATTCGCGGAGTGAACGCTTCATCAATTGCTGATGTTTCATTTATACCGAGAGCAACAGTGATTAGAAAATTAAATAAACTTGTTAAAAAAAATATCATTAAAAGAAATAAAAAATTAGAATACTTTTTAAATGGTAAAGGAAAATTAAATATGAAAATTAAAGCTAACTATTTAATTAATCAAAAAAGTATAGCATTATTTGTAACTGATATTTTTAACCTAATTAAAAAATCTTCCCTCAAAATATAAGATAATAAAAGATGTTAATAATTTCAAAATTTGCTCCATTTATACTTTTTTATATTATGTTAGGTGTAGGCATGAGTACCAATATCAAAGATTTTATTAAAGTTTGTAAAGATTTAAAAGTTTTATTAATTGGACTGGCGTCACAAATTATTATTTTACCAGTCATAGGATTCTTATTCGCAGCCTTTGCGACGAACAACCCTGTGCTCAAAGTAGGTATTATTCTAATTACATGTATGCCAAGTGCTGTTACTTCTAATTATATAACTAAATTAGCAAGTGGAAATTTAGCTTTATCGGTTTCTTTAACTGTAATTTCAGCTTGCTTATCTTTTGTAACTATACCTTTCATTTTTATCACGATCTCTCCTATGGTGATAAACGAAGTTACTGTTTTGCACGACTTAGATTTTAAAAAAATGTCTTTAAGTCTATTATTTATGTCTACTATTCCCGTGCTTATAGGCATATTTATTAATACAAAATTTTTTATATTTGCAAAAAAAATAAATAAGTTCTTTTCATATTCCTCTTTGTTACTATTTCTGATTCTAATAGTTGTAGCATGGATTTCAGAATGGGATATTACATCTCAATTATATAAGTCGATAGGATTTTTATTAGCATTTCTCTTAGCGGCAATCTTAATTGTTGTGAGTATTTTAGTTAATATATTTAACCTAAACTTAGAAAATCGAAAAACAATTATTATAGAAACTTTCATCCAAAATGGCGCAATGGCAATTATAGTTGGAGAATTAACTCTAGGATTTGGTAGCGGTTATATGTCAGTAGCCGCCATCTATGCTTTATTACAATACAAAGTACTTTTAATTTGGTGGTCCACGAATAAATTTGTGACAAATATATAATAATTTATATATCTAAAGGTAGACAAATATTTTAGTTTATTCAATCACGTTGAGTAGGGTGTGTTTAATTTTGCACAAAAGAAAATATTAAAATAATTGACAAAAAAACAACCCCTACAGATACAGAATTTTTTCTTTCTTGTTTTCTTTCATCATGTATTCTTTTAAGTAAATGCTTAATATTTGTTTTTTTTACTTCATCTAAATTGTTTTTACTTTTGCAGTTTAAAGCCAGAAAATTTTCTGGAGAAAAATTATTTTTTTTATATTTTGATTTTGTGATCACTAGTGATTCTAAAACTTTGATCTATTAATAAAAAGATTTAATTAGTTCATTATGGTTTTAGATAAAAATTATCTTAATATAAGGGTAAAATCGAAAGCTTTTGCACTATGAGTGAGAGAACCTATGGATATTCTGTTTATTTTTGTATTTGAGATTTGTTTAACATTTTGCAGATTAACATTACCTGAATATTCAGTTTCATATTTATTTCGGCAAAGTTTAAGACATTTTTTTAAAGTGGCTACATTCATATTATCAAATAAAATCCTTTTGAATTTTAAACTCAGGACCTGTTTTAATTGATTAATATTTTCTATCTCGACGGTAATTATTTTCTTTGTTTTTATAGCTTTTTTAATTAATGGGTTGAGATTAATTTCAGCACTAATATGATTGTCTTTAATCATAATTTCATCACTTAAATTATATCTATGGTTAAAGCCCCCACCTTTTTGTACAGAATATTTTTCCAACAGTCTTAAATTAGGTGTTGTTTTTCTAGTACAACAAATTTTAGTTTTTTTGTTTACCTTTTTTACAAATTCATTAGTCAATGTAGCAATACCTGATGAATGACTTAGAAAATTAAGAGCAGTTCGCTCAGCTGTTAGAATAGTTTTTGTTTTTGCAACTATAATTGCTATCACTTTACCTTTTTTAACTTTTGCTCCATCGCTCACTTTTTTTAAAAACACAGTTTCTTTGCCTATATTCTTAAAAGCAGCCTCACAAAAATCCAAACCTGCGATCACGCCACTTTGTTTTGCAACAATCTTAGCTTTAGCTTTTTTGTCTTTAAAACTTATGAGCTTTGTTGTGATATCTCCAAAAGGTTTAAGATCTTCCTTAAGCGCTTGTTTAACAATTGAGTTGATATATTTTTGATTTACTTTTGACACCGCAATTTAACGACCAATTTCGGTCATTCTTAGTACGGATTTTCTTGCAGCATCTGAAATTTTTTTATCAATATGAATTTCATTAGTTTCATTTTTTAGGCAATCTAATATTTTTTCTAAATTAATTTTTTTCATGTATGGGCAAAGGTTGCACGGCTTAACAAATTCCACTTCAGGATTATCTGCTTCAACGTTATCACTCATGGAACACTCTGTAACTAGCATAACTTTTTTAGGTTTATTTTTACTTACGTACTCAACCATACCAGAAGTTGATCCTGCAAAATCAGAAGCTTTAATTACATCGGGTGGACACTCCGGGTGTGCTATAATTTTAATACCTGGATTTGCTGCTCTGACTTCCTCGACTTCTTTGGCTGTAAATTTTTCATGAACTATACATGTACCTTTCCAAGAAATAATTTTAACTTTTGTGTTGCTAGCTACATAATTTGCCAAATATTGATCAGGAAGAAAAATAACTCTATCGACATTTAATGATTCTACAACCTTAACTGCATTAGCTGATGTACAACATATGTCTGTTTCAGCTTTAACATCTGCAGAAGTATTAATGTAAGATACAACAGGAACACCTGGATACTTTTGCTTAAGTAATCGTACATCCTCTCCTGTAATAGACGCTGACAAGGAACAGCCTGCAGACATATCGGGTAGTAAAACTTTTTTAGATGGGTTCATGAGTTTCGCTGTCTCAGCCATAAAGTGCACACCACAAAGCACAATAATACTCGCCGAAGTTTTAGAGGCCTCCACTGCTAATGCTAATGAATCCGCTGAGATATCCGCAACGCCATGATAGATTTCTGGAGTTTGATAGTTATGAGCTAAAATGACAGCATTTTTTTCTATCTTTAATTTGTTAATTTTATCAATAAGCGGAGCATGTATTTTCCATTCTATTTCAGGAATAGACTTAGAAATTTTTTTATAAATTTCAGCCGTCGCTTTATTAAAATGTTGTTGTGTAGACATACTTATTCTAGTCTACCAACTTGAGATAAAATTGTCATTCATTTATTGTCGCAGAGTTTAGGTGGTCGTGCTGAAATTGGTAGACAGGCATGGTTGAGGGCCATGTGAGGCAACTCATGAGAGTTCGAATCTCTTCGACCGCACCAAAAACTAAGAAAAAAAATGAAATTTTTAAAAAACATCATTAAATTCATAATCTGGTCTTGTTGCTATTGCATTCAATAAAGCCTATTTTGACATCTCATTATAGTCAAAAATTGTCTTCAGTATAAAAAACACTAATTATAAATGAAAACTTCGGTAAAAATTTTTTTAGCCAAAATTTTATATTATTTGTTAAATCTATTTTATAAAAAAAAAACCTTTTTAGTAAAAAGAAGTTCAATAAAATGGGAACTTGATATTTCCGAAGGTATTGATTTATCTATTTTTATATTTGGGTCGTTTCAAAAGAAATTAACTCAATCAATTTGTAGTTATATCTTAGAAAATAATTTTTTATATAAAAATGGTTTTTCTATTATTGATATAGGTTCAAATATAGGAGACAAATCTCTGTCAATAACAAGCACTCTACTTAAAAAAGGTTACAAAAAATTTAAAATTTTATCACTTGAACCAACAGATTATGCTTTTTACAAACAAAAAAAAAATATTAATTTAAATCCTACGCTAAAAAAAAAAATACTAAGTTTCAAGTACTATGTTTCAAACAAAAAATCTAACCCCTCGGAAGTATACTCAAGTTGGAAGCTGAATAGCAAAAAGAAATCTCATACGATACACAAAGGTTATTTAAAAAAAATTAACAAAGACACTAAAAGCATAACTTTAGATAATCTTATAAAAAAAAATAATATTAAAAACAAAATCATTTTAAAGTTAGATGTTGATGGCGGTGAAATGAATGTTTTAAAAAGTTGCAAAGAAACATTAAAAAAAAAAAATATTTTAATTTTTATGGAGTTTGCTCCATACACGATGTATGAAGCAGGATTTGATACGAATAAATTTATAAAATTTTTATCTGAATATAATTATAATGTTTTTAATTTAGATTTCAAAAAAATCGATATTACAACTATTCCTTACGATCGCAGTATTGACATCGTGTTACAAAAAAATTAAATCATGTTAAATAATCGACCAAAAATAGTCTAGAACTAATTTACAACTTGAAAAAAAAATTAAAACATAAATTATATTGTAAAAAAAAATTTCTTTTACCGTTTTTAATATTTGAATACCGATACCAATACCAAGTAAGGACAAAGGAAATAACAATAAAGAATGTTTAAAGCTCTCAATTGTGATTATTGATAAATTTAAATAAAATGGAAATTTAATTAAATTTACAAAGGTAAAAAAAATAACTCTAGTTCCAACATAGATTTCTTTTTTCATTCTTAATGGAAGAAGATAAATACTTGTTGGTGTTCCTCCTGCGTGAACACAAAAACTTGTAAAACCAGCAACTGCTGAACAAATACTACCTTTCAAAAAAGATTTTTTAGCTGGAATAGTTCTGTTTTTTTTAAATAAAAAATAGTGAGTTGAAAAAAGAAATCCCATAAAACCAATGATAAATTTTAATAAATCTTCTGAAAAATATGAAAAAGTTATAGAACCAATAAAAATTCCAATTATTGAAAATGGAATTATTAGTTTTAACGTATTAAGATCAAATTCCTTCCTGAATCTATACACAGCAATAAAGTCTGAAAAAATAAGTATAGGTAAAATGATAGCCAAAGCTTGACCCAATGGCATAACCACCGTCATTAGAGGTATGGAGATTAAAGCAATAGATCCACCTAACCCTGATTTAGCAATTCCAAAAATAATAATTGCAGGAACTACACAAAAAAAAAATAGAAGGTTAAGTTCCATCTTTAAATCTTAAAATGAGGAGGGACTATTATTTGAAGATCAACTTCATTGGCTTTTAAACTTTCTCTGTAAAATTCTACAAAACCTGGATCAAAAAGTTTTATTAAAGCAAAAGGATAATCACCATCAATTAGTACCTTGCCTATTATTTGTTCTTTAAATTTTATTTCATCTAAAATTTTTAAAGTTTTTTTTGCAAGAATTGGAAAAAGCCTCCGTCTAAGCTTATTTTTAAGTTTCATTCTTGCTGTGTTTTCTTGGCCCACATAACAACCTTTTTTAAAATCGATAGCGTTTAACTCCTCAAAATTAGATTCCAAACTAAATAAATTATCTTGAAGACTTTTTATTCCTTGAATAGGTATGCCTTCTGCGTGAGCAGTTTTTAAATAATTAGATTTATCTATAACTTTTAAACTTAATTTTTTTATAGTAAGGTGTAGTTTTTCAAGACTTGATAAAATTCTGGCCCCCAGTTTTACTGAGCGAGTATCGAGAAAAAAAGAACTTTCCCTATACAGTATGGTTTTTTCTTTAGAGCCCACTTCATTTTGAATTTCTTTAAACTTTTCTTCACTAGTAACTCCTATTACATAAGATGACGATAAATCTTTAATCTCAATTTTAGATCTTAGTTTGTATTTTGAGAGGTTTTTAATTAGCTCTTCTTTAAAAACGCCATCACAATCTAAAAAATAGCTTTCATTATTTTTTATAATAAAAAATTCATATAAATATTTTCCTTGAGCAGTAAAAATCCCTGAAAATATTGAATTAGACTCACTTACTTTTTCTATGTCATTACTGATTATATTCTGTAGAAAATCTTGAGCATCTGGCCCTCTGATAGCAATTAAACCACGATCTTCAAGTATAACAATTTGATTATTATCCATATTTGCAAGTTTATAATATATAATCTATTTATATAATCATGTCCGAAAATTATAGCCTTATTATTAAAAATGGATCTTGTTATATTAATGGTAAATTAGAAAAAATAGATATTGCTTTAGTTGACAACAAAATAAAAAAAATTGGAAAAATAGAAGTAAATGGAAGCAAAGTATTAGACGCTTCAAATAAATTGGTTTTACCTGGAATAATTGATACCCAAACACATTTTAGAGAGCCTGGCTCAACAGATAGAGAAGATTTAGAAAGTGGAAGCAGAGCAGCAGTGCTTGGCGGTGTTACCGCGGTGTTTGAAATGCCAAACACTAATCCACCGACCTCTAATTTAGTTGAGTTTGAAAAAAAATTAAATTTAGCAAAAAATAGAATGCATTGTAATTATGCTTTTTATTTTGGTGCCACTCCCGAGAATATTGACCAACTTTCAAAATTAAAAGACTTAAAAGGCTGTTGTGGCATTAAGCTTTTTGCTGGATCTTCAACTGGCACATTACTAGTTGATAAAGAAGCTGATATTGAAAAAGTTATTTCTCAAAGCGATAGAGTAGTTTCTATTCACTCTGAAGATGAGGAAATAATTAATTTAAGAAAAAAATTTATTAAAGAAGGTGACGTTCATTCTCATCCAGAATGGAGGAATACAGAGTGTGCTATTTCATCAACTCGAAGAGTTGTTAAAATTGCGGAACGATACAACAAGCAAATTCACGTGTTGCACGTTACCACAAAAGAAGAAGTTGACTTTTTAGCAATGCATAAAAAAAATGTAACTTTCGAAATTACACCCCAACACTTAACTTTATATGCACCAGATTGTTATGACAAGTTAGGAACTCTTGCACAAATGAATCCACCTATTAGAAAAAAAGAGCATTACGATAGATTATGGGTAGCTGTTAAAAATTCTGTTGTTGATGTTTTAGGTTCCGACCATGCTCCACATTCAAAAGAAGATAAGAAAAAAAAATATCCTAACTCTCCCTCTGGAATGCCTGGCGTGCAAACTATTTTACCTATTATGTTAAATCACATTAATAATGAAAAATTAAGTTTAGAGCAATTGGTTAAGCTAATGTGTGAAAATCCTTGTAAAATTTTTGGCATTAAAAATAAAGGTTATATTAAAGAAGATTTTGATGCTGACTTAACAATAGTAGATATGAATAAAAAACAAATTATTAAAGATGAAATGATTGCAAGTAAATGTGGTTGGACTCCATTTAATAATTTAATTGTAAAAGGATTTCCTGTAGCAACAATTATTAATGGTAAAATAGTAATGTCTGACGGAAAAGTTAATATAGAGGGCTCAGGTCAGCCATTAGATTTTTAATATATTATTTTCAATTAAATCTTCTTTTATTTCTTCTAGAATCATTGGATCGTCAATAGTAGCCGGAATTTTGTAAGGTTCGTTATCAGCAATCTTTCTAACTGTTCCTCTTAAAATTTTTCCTGATCTTGTTTTAGGAAGTCTTTTAACAATAATTGCTATTTTAAAAGCTGCAACTGGACCAACTTTTTCTCTAACCATTTTCACACACTCGTCAGTAATTTCTTTTTTATCTTTAGTAACTCCGGTCTTCAAAGCAAGTAAGCCAATTGGAATTTGACCTTTAAGTTTATCCGCTATTCCAAGAACCGCACATTCAGCTACGTCTTTGTGTTCAGCCAATACCTCTTCTATTGCACCAGTAGACAATCTATGTCCTGCAACATTAATAACATCATCTGTTCGTGACATTATCCAAACGTAGCCATCTTCATCAATATGTCCGGCATCATAAGTTTGATAATAACCAGGATAAGTTGACATATAGTTTATTTTATATCTATCATCCGCATTCCAGAGAGTAGGGAATGTTCCAGGAGGCAAAGGAAGCTTAATAACAATATCTCCCATTACACCTGGTTTAACTTCTTTTCTATCAGAATTTAATACTTTCACATCATAACCAGGTACCGGTTTGAAGGCTGAACCATATTTGACAGGAAAAGACTCTATCCCTGTGCAATCAGATGTTATTGCCCAGCTTGTTTCTGTTTGCCACCAATGATCTATAACTGGTGAGTTTGAAAGTTTTTCAAACCATTTAATTGTATCTGGGTCAGCTCTTTCTCCAGCGAGAAATAATTTTTCAAATTTACTTAAGTCATATTTTTTAAAAAATTCTCCATTGGGATCTTCTTTTTTAATAGCTCTAATAGCTGTGGGAGCTGTAAAAAGAGATTTGACTTTGTGTTCAGAGATAACTCTCCAGAAAACTCCAGCATCAGGTGTTCCAACAGGCTTACCCTCAAATAAAACTGTTGTGCATCCATAGAAGAGCGGCGCGTAGACAATATAAGAATGTCCTACAATCCAACCAATATCACTAGCTGACCACCACACATCGTCTTGATCAATATTATAAATATTTTTCATCGTCCATTTCAAAGCAACTATGTGACCCGCAATATCTCTTACAATTCCTTTCGGTAATCCTGTAGTACCTGAGGTATAAAGTATATAAGCATAGTCGCTTCCTTTCATTTTTTCACAATTTGCTGGCTCAATATTTTTTAACGAATCTTCCCAAGAAATATCGATAGCAGGATCAAGTTCCGCTTTAAATTTTTCTCTTTGATAGACAATACATTTGTTTGGCTTGTGTTTTGCTAATTCTATAGCTTTATTTAAAAGAGGTTTATATTCAACCGTTCTGCCAGGTTCATAACCACAAGAAGCAGATACAATTAATTTTGCTTTAGAATCATCAATTCTACTAGCAAGTTCATTTGCAGCAAAACCACCAAAAACAACTGAGTGTACAGCTCCGATTCTACCACAAGCTAACATTGCTATTACCGACTCAGGTATCATAGGCATGTAAATAATAACTCTATCTTTTTTAACAACGCCTTGTTTCTTTAATGCACCAGCAAATAAAGCTACTTTGTCTCTTAGTTCATTGTAAGTTATTTTTTTTTGTGTGTTTGTAATAGGACTATCATAAATAATTGCTATTTTTTCACCTCGCCCATTATCGATATGATAATCTATAGCGTTATAACAAGTATTTGTTACACCATCTTCAAACCATTTATAAAAAGGAGGATTTTCAGTATTTAAAATTTTTGTTGGTTTTTCATACCAAAAAATATCATCTGAAATTTTTTTCCAAAAATCTTCTTTGTTTTTTATAGATAAATTATAAATTTCTTTATATCTAGACAAAAAAACTTCCTATTTTAATTTTTTAATATTTTAATATTTTAATTATTATCTATAAAAAACAAAAAATCTAATAAAAACAATATGATTATTAATCAAGTTTTAAGCTATTAATTAGCCTTACGTCTTTAAAAGCGCGTAACTTTAGACACTTGTCCTATACTTTTTAATGCCTATAATTAAAATTGTGCCTAAAATTACTTATATTGCTCATGACAAAAAAAAGAATACCGTAGAAGTTCCTGTAGGACTTACTGTTATGGAAGGTGCTTTGCAAAATAATATTCAAGGAATTGATGCTGATTGCGGTGGCTCAATGGCCTGTGCGACGTGCCATGTTTATATCCCAGAAAACTGGTTTAATAAAATAGAAAAACTACATGATGCAGAACAAGATATGCTAGATATGGCTTTTGAACCAAAAAAAAATAGTAGATTAAGTTGTCAAATTATTGTGTCAGAGGATCTTGATGGTTTAGAAGTAATGATGCCTATAAAACAGACTTAAATGATAAAAACAGATGCAATTATAATTGGAGCAGGTCCAACTGGTTTGTTTGCAGTTCATCAACTTGGAATCATTGGATTGAAATGTGAAATCATAGACAACTTAGATCGAGCAGGTGGTCAATGCATAGAGCTTTATCCAGACAAACCAATTTATGATATTCCTGCTATTCCAGAGTGCACAGGAGAAGAATTGACAAATGGTTTATTGAAACAAGTAGCACCATTTAAAGCTAATTTTCATTTAAACCAAAGAGTAGAGGAAATAAAACAAGAAAATAATTCATGGATTTTAAAAACAAATAAAGGAAACACCTTCTCAGCACCCAATGTTATTATTGCTGGTGGCGTAGGTTCATTTGAACCAAGAAAACTCACACTTAAAGAAGCTGAAAAATTTGAAGGTAATCAAATTTTTTATTCTGTGGTTAATAAAAATATATTTCAAAATAAAAAAATCTCAATTTTTGGTGGAGGTGATTCAGCATTAGATTGGGCTCTAGAACTTTCAAAAACAAATGAAATCACTTTGATTCACAGAAGAACAGAGTTTCGAGGGGCTGCGCATACTTTAAGCGAAATTAAGCAAAAAGAAAAGGAAGGTAAAATATTAATAAAAACTCCTTGCACTCTAAAGTCCATTGAAGGAGATAAAGTGATGACTGGGATTAAAATTGAACACGAAGATGGTACGCTAGAAAATATTAAAACTGATTACATCTTAAGCTTTTTTGGTCTTATTATGAAGCTTGGGCCAATCGCTGAGTGGGGTTTAAATATTGATAAAAAAACCATTCCAGTTAACACAGAAACTTTTCAAACTAACAAGGAAGGTATTTTTGCTATCGGTGATATTTGTACCTATCCAGGCAAATTAAAACTCATTTTGTCTGGTTTTCATGAAGGAGCTTTAGCTGCAAGAGCTTGCTTTAAGAGAGCTAAGCCTGATGAAACTTATAGATTTGAATTTACAACAGCTTCGAAAAATATTCATGACAGGTTAGGCTTAAAAAAGTGATCGAACTTTTCACTTCAAACACTCCTAATGGAAAAAAAATTTCTATTATGCTTGAAGAGATCAAATATGATTATAAAGTTACCTCAATTGATATTTCTAAAGATGAACAGTTTAAACCTGAATTTAAAAAAATAAGTCCATTTAGTAAAATACCTGTTATCACCGATCATAAAAATAATATTAGTCTTTTTGAATCTGGTGCTATTTTGATTTATCTAGGAGAAAAAAGCGGAAAATTTTATGATCAAGATAAAAGGACAATTATTAATCAATGGCTTATGGCTCAAATGGCTTACGTGGGTCCAATGCTTGGTCAACATCATCAATTCCATTATTACAACCCAGGAAAAAGTGAATTTGGTGAAGAAAGATATTTTAAGTTATGCACCAGAATCTATAAAGAGTTAGACGAGAGATTGGGGGAGACAGAGTATTTAGCGGGAAACTTTTATTCTATAGTTGATATTGCAACTTTCCCATGGATTGCAAGACATGAATGGCACGAAATCGGAATAAAAAAATATAAAAATCTAACTCGTTGGTATGATTTGATTTCAAAAAGAGAAGCGGTTCAAAAAGGATATGACCTCTTTGAAAAAGGAGAAAAAGTTCCTAGCGTTTAATCATCTATATAAATTTTTTCATCACGCTCATGTCTTTCTTGAGACTCAATTGAAAGTGTAGCAATTGGCCTTGCCATAAGTCTTTTTATTCCAATAGGCTCCGATGTTTCCTCACAATATCCGTAAACATCATCTTTAATTCTGCGAATTGCTGCATCTATTTTTTCAATTAACTTTCTACTTCTAACTAACGCTTTCATCTCAACTGACTTATCAGTGTAGGAAGAGGCTTGATCAACCATATCTGCTGATGAAACACTATCATCTGAAGAATTTAAAAGATTAGTCAAAGAGTTTGATTTAATTATATCTCTTTTCCAGCGCTGTAATTCCTCTTCAAAAAATTTTTTATGCTTAACGCACATATACTTTTCTTTATCACTAGGCACATAACCTTTTTTACTAGATTTTTTTATAAGTTTTATTGCTGGCTTTTTTACTGGTTTTTTTATCATATTTAAAAAAGAGGGGAGTATATGTTTAAATTATCCATGTCAATAGACATTAAATTGTATTAATTTATTTCAAAATGATAAAAATAAAAAATATTTCCTCTATATTTAATCTATTTCTTATAACTCATTTGTTAATTTGGACTCTTGTGCCTTTTTTTTCAAATAAAAATTTGCCCCTAGATGTAATTGAAGCTTTAGCCTGGGGCACAAACTTAGATTGGGGTTGGGACAAACATCCGCCACTAAGTATTTTTTTTCCAGAAATTTTTTATCAATTGTTTGGCAATCAAGATTGGGCTTATTATTTATTAAGTCAAATATTCATTGTTTTTTCATTTGTTATTATTTTTAAATTAGCAAAAGAATTTTTAAAAAATGAAACTTATGCTTTGCTCTCAGTTTTTTTACTTGAAGGTATTTATTTTTATAATTTTACTACTCCAGAATTTAATGTGAACGTATGTCAAATTCCTTTTTGGTCATTAACCGTTTATTATAGCTGGCAATGTTTTAAAAATGATAAAATACATAATTGGTTATTGTTTGGGTTATTTGCAGGGCTAGGTGTTTTATCTAAATATTTATTTATTTATTTATTAATAAGTGTAAGTTTGTTTTTTATTTATCACTTAAAAAAAAATAAAAAATTTAATATAAAATATCTTATTCCATTATTAGTTTTTTTATTAGTCTTAAGTCCTCATCTGAAGTGGTTAATAGATAGTGATTATAAAACGATTGCCTATGGATTAAAAAGAACAAGTCTTGAAGGTGGCACTTTTTTTAATCATTTTATTTATCCTTTAAAATTTATTCTTAAACAAATAGGTACTCTTTTACCTTTTTTTATACTTTTGAGTTTAATTCTTAAAAAATTTAAGTTTAAAATTAATAAACATGATGAAAAATCAATTTTCTTAATTTTTGTCACTTTTGGTCCAATTTTATTAATGGCTATAACCTCTTTAATTTTTGCAGCCAATATTCGTACTATGTGGATGACACCTTTTTATTTATTTTTTGGTTTATTTTTTATCTATCATTTTAAAACTAGTATTAATTTAAATTTTTTAAAAAAATTTATGTTTAGTTTTTTATTTATTTTTATTCTTTCTCCGGCTACTTATCTATATGTCTCAATTTCAAAAGATAATAAAAGAACAGACTATCCAGGTAAAGAAATTGCCTATTTAGTGCAAAACAGGTGGGATAAAAATTTTGTTAACAACATAGCGATTGTAGTTGGAGATGAGTGGTTAGCTGGTAATTTATCTTACCATCTTCAATCTAGGCCACAATGGTTTAACAACTTAGAACCAAAGTTAAAAAACCTAAAGTTAGGTGGTGGTGTAATATATGTTGGTAATGCCGATGTCCTGAAGTCAGTTTGTCCCGGAGAGTTTGGAAGCATTAAAAGCCAAGGTATCTGCATGATAGGAACAAGATGAAAAAATTTACAATATTAATACCTATCTATAACG
>Ga0307986_10001635_pt1 | contig 16261 bp, 22 predicted proteins | sample EllFjometageno82_FD_203170 | JGI IMG/M metagenome (GOLD analysis project Ga0307986, IMG submission 203170) | Marine microbial communities from Ellis Fjord, Antarctic Ocean - #82 | ecosystem: Environmental > Aquatic > Marine > Unclassified | place: Southern Ocean | collected 2014-10-09
CAAATACAGGACCGAGACATAAGCCATTATTTAAAGTAGCTGTTAAACTTAAAGATACTAAGTTTTTTACAGCTCAGGGTAGTTCTAAAAAAGATGCAGAACAAAACGCTGCCACACTATGTTTAGAAAGTAGTCTAAAATAATGAATTGGGATGATGCTGGTTATTTAATTTCAAAAAACCGTTATAGTGAAAATTCTATTATAGCTGAAGTTTTTACAGAAAATCATGGAAAGACATCAGGTATTATTTTTGGAGGTACTTCTAAAAAAATAAAGAATTATTTACAAATCGGTAATAAAATTCATGTAAATTATAACACAAAGAGTCCTACACGAATTGGTTATTTTAAAGTTGAAATTTTAAAAGCTTTAACGCCACTATATTTTGATGATAGTCAAAAGTTATCTTGCATAACCTCAGCCATGAATCTTATTAAATTATTAACTGCAGAAGCCCAATCCAATAAAGAAATTTTTATTTTAATAGATAATTTTTTTAATATCCTCAATCTAGATAATTGGCTCAAAGAATATATTTTTTGGGAATTAGAGTTACTTAAATTACTTGGTTATGATCTTGAATTAAGAAAGATGGTTGAAAAAGAGATTATTAACAATCAAATTAATTACATTGTTAAAACAACTAATGAAAAAAAAATTATTCCAAATTTTCTAATTGATAGAAGTATCAGTGATATTGATTTAAAAAGTTTACTTAAAGGTTTAAAGTTGGTCAGCGACTATCTTGAAAAAAGCATATTAAAACCCAATAATATTAATTTACCTACCAGTAGATTAGATTTTATTAATTTATTGAAATAATTATTTAATTAAACTTTCAACTCGATCAGCGTAGTAGCTTACTATTGCGGTTGCACCTGCTCTTTTAAATGAAATTAAACTTTCCAATATTGAATGTTTATCGATTAAGCCTTTTTTAATACTATTACTCAATAGACTATATTCTCCTGAAACTTGATAGGCCAATACTGGAATCTTAAAATTATCTTTTACTATCCGTATTATGTCTAAATATGGCATACCAGGTTTAACCATTACCATATCAGCACCTTCTTTAATATCGAGCGCAACCTCTCTTAAAGCTTCATTGCTATTCCTAAAGTCCATTTGATAATTTTTCTTATCACTTTTTAGTAAACCTTTAGAACCTACTGCATCTCTAAATGGCCCATAGAAGCTTGATGCATATTTCACCGCATAAGAAAGTATTTGAACCATTTCGTGGCCTTCTTTATCTAAGGCTTTTCTAATTTTTCCAATTCTTCCATCCATCATGTCAGATGGTGCTAGCACATCACAACCTATTTCAGCCTGTAATACTGATTGATTAATTAAAACTTCTATTGTTTCATCATTCAATACATAATTAGATTTCAACAATCCATCATGTCCATGTGATGTATAAGGATCTAGCGCCACATCACACATAATCCCAATCTCATTTTTATATCTTTTTTTAATATATTGAATTGCTTTACACACCAAGTTGTCCTGGTTTAATGCCTCTGTACCAAATTCATTTTTTAAAGACTTTTTTGTATAGGGGAATAGAGCAACCATTGGTATTTTACATTTTATTGCTTTATCTACAATCACTCCAAGTTTATCAATTGTATATCTATATACATCAGGCATTGTTTTGATTGATTGCTTTGTATTTTTCCCATCTATTAGAAATATAGGTAATATAAAATCACTTGCAGAAAGGCTATTTTCTTGAATTAACCTTCTAGACCAATCATTTTTTCGGCTTCTTCTAAGTCTTAAATTGGGATAATTTCCTGTAATCATGTTTTAATCTATTTTTAAAATGCGACAAATGTATTATACAAATATATATTAAAATGGGTAAAAAACAATCTGCATGATTATTGATAATAAAAATATTGTGAAATTAGATCTAAAAAAAGAAGAAAAAATTTTAGATTTTAGTGACTTTCAAAAACAAAATATCAAATTTGATATTGATAGATTGCAGGAAGCTTATAACCAGATTGTTCAAACTAAAAAATTTGAGGATGGCGGCGGCATAGCTCACTTTGGAGCCATTTCCCTAACACAAATTCCTGGTGATCCAGATTCTGTAAAAGGAAGTAAGGCCAGAGGTGTCTATTGGACTAAGCCAGACAAGTCAGGCAAAGAAGTTTCAAGAGATGTCACAGTAGATGAATCTGCTTATTCTGAATTTATAAAAGATTATGAAAATACTTATTTTAAAGAAGTCTTTGATGTTCTTTCTTCAAAATATAAATTAGGTAGAGTTAGAATTTTGCTAAAAGAACCAAGATCTACATTGAGTTGGCATAGAGATCCAGAGCCCAGATTACACATACCAATAATCACTAACCCTGGTGCTATCATGGTAGTAGATCATGTGGCAAAACATATGCCAGCAGATGGATCTGTTTGGATTACTAATAATACAAAATACCATAATGCTTTTAACGGAGGTGAAGAAAATAGAATTCACTTGGTTGCATGTGTTTTAGATTATAAGTTTAACTAATTTGAAAAAAATATTTTTATCATCTGATCATGCTGGTTATAGATTAAAAGTGAATATTAAACTTCACCTAGATAGAAAAAAAATTAAATATACAGACCTAGGTCCTTTTAATAGTGATAAAGTTGATTATCCAGATTATGCTCACAAAGTAGCTAAAAAAGTTAAAACTAATAATAATTATGTTGGTATATTAATTTGTGGGTCTGGTACGGGTATGAATATCACTGCCAATAAACATAAAAATATAAGAGCAGCTCAATGTTTTGATTTAAAATCTACTAAATTATCAAGATTGCATAATGATGCAAACATCATTACATTAGGATCAAGACTTTTAACTAACAAAAATGCTTTAAATTTTGTTAATGTTTTTTTAAAGACAAAATTTGAAGGTGGTCGGCACACAAAAAGAATAAGGAAAATTTAATTATGTCTAGCGAAAAAAATTATTTAAATGAAAATTATAAAAGTTTTTTTGAGGATAGTTTGTCAAAAGCTGATCCTGAATTATATAAAGCTATTAGTGATGAACTAAAAAGACAGCAACAACATATTGAATTGATTGCTTCTGAAAATATTGTTTCTCAAGCAGTATTAGAAGCTCAGGGATCAGTCTTAACAAATAAATACGCAGAAGGTTACCCAGGTAAAAGATATTACAATGGGTGTGAGCATGTTGATGTAGCTGAAAATTTAGCTATGGATAGATTAAAGAAATTATTTGATTGTAAATTTGCTAACGCTCAACCTCACTCTGGAGCACAAGCGAATGGAGCTGTATTTCTAGCTTTGTTAAATCCAGGTGATACATTTATGGGTATGAGCTTAAATTCCGGTGGACATATTACGCATGGTTTAAAAATTTCAATGTCAGGTAAATGGTTTAATCCAATAGGGTATGATGTTGATAAAGAATCAGAACTTATTGATTATGATAATGTTGAAAAACTTGCATTAGAACACAGACCAAAACTTATAATCTGTGGAGGAAGTGCTTATTCAAGAGTGATTGATTTTAAAAGATTTAGAGAGATTGCTGATAAAGTAGGAGCATATCTTATGGTAGACATGGCTCACTTTTCAGGCTTAGTCGCTGGCAAGGGTTATCCCAATCCTTGTGAATTTGCACACGTTGTTACATCAACAACTCATAAAGTATTTAGAAGTGCGAGAGGTGGAATTATATTAACTAACCATGAGGAACTTTCAAAAAAATTTAATACAGCTGTATTCCCTGGTTATCAAGGAGGACCTTTAATGCATGTAATAGCTGCTAAAGCAGCTGGTTTTTTAGAAGCTTTAAGGCCAGATTTTAAAGATTATATTAAATCTGTTTTAGCAAATGCCAAGATTTTATCAGAGACACTTAAAAATAATGGATTTAAAATTTATTCTGGTGGAACTGACACACATTTAATGCTCGTAGATTTAAGACCATTTAATGTAAAAGGTAATGTGGCAGCTGAAAGTCTCTGTAATGCAAATATTACTTGTAATAAAAATGGAATACCTTTTGACTCAGAAAAGCCAATGATCACTTCTGGTATACGACTTGGTACTCAGGCTGCAACAACTAGAGGTTTTGGTCTTAAGGAATTTCAGAAAGTGGGTGAATTAATTACAAAAGTTGTTAAAGGCCTGTCAGAAAATCCTAAAGATAATAGTAAAATTGAAGAAGAAGTTAGAAATGAAGTTGTAGAGTTAACTTCTTTTTTTCCAATCTATAAAAGTTTAAAATAAATGATTTGTTCGATTTGTAAAAAAGGTGAAACTTCTGTTGTAGATTCTAGACCTACCGAGGATGGGACCGCTATTAGAAGAAGAAGATTGTGTGTTTGTGGAGGAAGGTTCACAACTTTTGAAAGAGTTCAATTTAGAGAAATAATGGTAATAAAAAAGAATGGCAGAAAGTCATCATTTGATAGAGATAAACTATCAAAATCTATTTACATAGCACTTAAGAAAAGACCAATTGATACAGAGACAGCCGAAAAATTTATAAGTAAAATTTCAAGAGCTCTAGAAGAATTGGGACAAAGTGAGATCTCAACTAATAATATTGGTACAATGGTTATGGAGGGGTTAAAAGAACTCGACCCCGTTGCCTATGTTAGATTTGCATCTGTTTATAGAAATTTTAGAGAAGAGAAGGATTTTGTACAATTCGTGGACAAATTAGATGTCTACAAAAAAAGATAAATTTTCCCAAAAAGATATTAAATATATGGATCTTGCTTTGAATTTAGCAAGAGCACGCGATGGTCTTACAGGAGTCAATCCTTCTGTAGGATGTGTGATTGTAAAAAATGACAAAATTATATCGATTGGTCAGACTGGTTATGATGGTAGACCTCATGCTGAAACAAATGCGATTAATCATTGTAATGATAGTTTAAAGGATTCAAAAATTTATATAACATTGGAGCCCTGTAATCACTATGGAAAAACTCCACCATGTACAAATTTAATTATTAAAAAAGAAATAAAAGAAGTTTTTTACAGTATTGATGATATTGATAAAAAAGTTAGAGGAAAAAGCTTTAAAATTTTAAAATCCAAAGGCATTATTGTTAAAAAAGGTTTGCTTAAAAGCAGGATATCTGACTTTTATAATAATTATTTTTTTAATAGAAAATTTAAAATACCATATGTGACTGGTAAAATTGCTGTTTCAAAAAATAATTTGATTTACAGTGAAAATAAAAAAAAAATTACAGATATTCATTCAGATAAATTTACACATTTTTTAAGGCATAAAAATGATTCTCTGATGATTTCAAGCACAACTTTAAATAAAGATAATCCAAAATTAAATTGCAGACTTGTTGGTTTTGAAAAATATTCACCAAAAAGAATAGTTTTAGACAATAATTTAAAAATAAAAATCAATTCTTATATTTTTAAAACAGCCAATAAAAACAACACAATTATCTTTTATAATAAAGCGGATAAGAATAAAATTTTATTCTTTAAAAAAAAAGGTATTACATTAATTAAATCTAATTTAGTCAAAAATAATTATTTTGATTTAAAATCTATTCTTAAAAAACTTTATACGATGGGATCAAGAAATCTTTTAGTTGAAGGTGGGGACATTTTATCGGGTAGTTTATTAAAAGATAAAATTTTTAATCAGTTTTATTTCTTTAAAAGTAAGAAAAACATATCAAAATCGTCAGTATATAAAGATTTTAATCACTTTAAAAAATTGATTCAAAATTATAAAAATAAAGCAAAAATTAATTCTAAATTTGGTAAAGATTCAATAACACTATACAAAAGATAATATGTTTAATGGAATAATATTTAATCAAGGGGTTGTACAAAAAATAGAAAAAAGAATTAATGGTATTAATATTTTTATTAAATCTAATCTTAAACTAACAAATAAAGATAGGGGTGTTTCCGTTGCCTTAGATGGGGTATGCCTTACACTGATATCACTTAAGGCTGATTTAATGGAGTTTTATGTTTCTAGAGAAACTATCCAACGATCAAAATTTAAATTTCTAAAGTTAAAAGATGAAATTAATCTTGAATTACCTTTAAAATATGGACAAAAAATTTCTGGACACATTTGCCAAGGTCATATTGATACAGTAGGTAAAATCTTAAGTATTAAAATGATTGATAATTCTTATGTATTTGATTTTGAAATTATTAAAAAAGAAAGAAAAAATTTAATAGAGAAAGCTTCAATTTGCATTAATGGTATTTCATTAACTATTTCTAGGATAACCAAAGAAGGTTTTCAAATATGGGTTATACCTCATACTTTTAAACTTACAAATTTATCTTCATTAAAAAAAAATAGTCTAGTCAATATAGAGATAGATATACTATCTAAATACGTTAGAAATTATTTTAATGAAAAATAATAATTACACTTCAATTGATAATATTATTAGCATTGCTAAAAGAGGTGGTATGTTCATTTTAGTTGATGATGAGAAAAGAGAGAATGAAGGTGACTTAATAATATCAACATCTGATTCTAACGCTAAAAACATAAATTTTATGGCTAAATATGGTCGTGGACTAATATGTTTAGCGCTCGATAGCAATCAAGCAAAAAGATTAAATCTATCTTTGATGTCACCCATAAATCAATCTAGAAATAAAACTGCATTCACTGTTTCAATAGAAGCAAAAAAAGGAATTACCACAGGCATTTCGGCCATGGATAGAGCGAAAACAATCAAAGTTGCTTCTAAAAAAAATGTAAACAAAAATGATATTGTTTCTCCAGGTCATGTATTTCCTATAATAGCTAAAGATGGAGGTGTACTTGTTAGAGCGGGCCACACGGAAGCATCTGTTGATATTTCAAAACTTGCAAAAAAAAATAATTCTGCTGTTATTTGTGAAATTATGAATGAAGATGGAACAATGGCTAAAGGACAAGACCTATTTACTTTTGCAAAAAAACATAAATTAAAGATAGGTAAGATAGAAGATCTTATTGCTTACCGTTTAAAAAAAGAAAAGTTAATTAAATTAAAAAAACAATCTGAGATTACATTAAAAAATCAAAAATTTAGAATTAAGATTTACGAAAATCTTTTAGATAATTCTGAACACTTTACGTTAATTAAAGGTAATTTAAAGAAAGGGCTAGTACCAAGAGTTAGAGTGATTTCTTCAAACGTTGTACAAAACTATTTAATAGATCAGCAATTACCCAATTCTTTTAAAAAAACACTTAATTATTTCAAAAAATTTAATAATTGTGTATTAATTTTCATAAATAATACAAATCTAAAGTCAGTTACAGAGACTTTAAAAAATTATAAAAATAAAAATTTAAGTAAAAGAAAAGATAAGGGTAATCATATTAGAAATTATGGAATAGGAGCTCAAATAATTAAAGATTTAAAAATTAAAAATATGATATTAATTAGTAAATCTCATAAAAAAGTAATTGGTTTAGAAGGTTATGATATAAAGATTACAAAACAGGAAATAATTTAATGAAGAAAAAATATTTAATAGTGATAGCAGATTATTATAAGGATATTTCTCAAGACCTACTTAAGAGTGCAATAAATTTTTTACCCAAATCAAGTTTAATAAGAATACTAAATGTTCCTGGTGTTTTTGAAATACCTGTTACTATTGCAAAAAACATTAAAAAGTATGATGCTTTCTTAGCTTTAGGTTGTGTAATAAAGGGTCAAACTCCACATTTTGACTTCATATCTCAATCATCTACTGATGCTATAATGAAGCTGGCTGTAAATAGTAAAAAGCCTATAGGTAATGGAATTATTACGTGTTTGAATATGAAGCAAGCAATAGCAAGAAAGAAAAAAGGTGGGGAAGCAGCTAAAGCTGTAATGTCTGTCCTTTCACAAAAATAATGAGAACTCCATATAACCCTAATCAGAGCCCTAGGGTTATTATTATACAAAAACTCTATGGTAAATTTTTTAATAATGATGCTGATTTAATATTTCCAAAACATAGGTTTAAAAAATTTATTAAAGATGTTGTTTTAGGAACGATTGAAAGAGAAGATGTTATTAATGAGGAGGTAAAAAATCATTTAAGTGATGATTTACAATTAACAAACTTAGATAAAGTTTTTCAGGTAATAGTAAAGTCTGCTATATTTGAATTTTTATATAAGCCTAAGGTTTCCACTAAAATAATTATAAAAGAATATCTTGATGCATCAAATTTTTTTTTAGAGGATTCTCAAACTAAATATTTAAATGCAATACTGGATAAAATTGCAAAAAAAATAAGAATTACCAATGCATGAATTTGAATTGATAAAAAATTATTTTCAAAAACTTTCTAAAAGAATACCAGGTGCTTTAAATTTAAATGATGATGTATTTTTTGATAAAAAAAATAGATTGGTTGTTTCTGTTGATACATATACTGAAGGTAATCATTTTAAAGATTTTAAAAAACCTGACCTAGTTATAAAAAAAATAATTAGAGCATCGATATCTGATCTTATTTGCAAAGGTGTTAAACCAAAATATTATTTTATTTCAGGATCTGGGAATAAAAAAAGTTTTTCAAAGGTAAATTTATCAAGAATAAGCAAGTCCCTTAGTCAAGAACAAAATAAATACAAAATTTTTTTATGTGGAGGGGATACAGTTTTTTCAAATAAATTAAGCTTTACAATTACGTCAATTGGCTTTGCCAAAGATATTATTTTTAGAAACAAAGCTAAAATTAATGATGATATTTATGTATCAGGAAATTTAGGTGATAGTTATTTAGGCCTATTGGTTTTAGAAAATAAAATTAAACTTAACAATTTATTAAATAGATATTTTACTAATCAATATTACATGCCAAGTATTCAATTAAAGTTAACAAGTTATTTAAAAAATTTTGCCAATACTGCGATTGATATTTCTGATGGACTATTAGCTGACCTCTTCAAAATGATTAATAGTCAAAAACTTTCTTATAAAATTTATCTAAAAGATATTCCAATATCAGATAAACTTAAAAAAACACTTGATCAAAAAAAACTTTCTAAAATTGATTATATTTCTAATGGTGATGATTATCAGGTCTTATTCACAGCATCCAAAAGTAAGAGGGGAGTCATAAAAAGAATATCTACAAATTATAGAATTAAGCTCACTAAAATTGGAATAATTCAGAATGTAGCTAAAAAATCATCAATTGTTGATCATAATGATAAGGAAATTAAACTAAAAAATAAAGGGTATTTTCATCAATTCTAGTAAGTTAAATATTGCCTTTTATAGCCTTTTTTGTATTGTCCGGACTTTAATACAATAAAATTTAAACAACCAAATAACCTCAAAGGCATTATGAATACATCTGTAGAAACAATTTTACTTTACACAATAGCAGCAGGTTTTCTTTCAATCGTTTATGGGTATTTTACTGGTAAAAATATTCTTAGTCAGAGTGCAGGTAATGCAAAAATGCAAGAAATTGCATCTGCAATCCAAATTGGAGCTAAAGCTTACCTAGCAAGACAATACAAAACAATAGCTGTGGTTGGTGTCGTTGTTTTAGTTATAATTTGTTTAGTGTTTAGCCCCTTAGTTGGTTTAGGTTATTTTATTGGTGCAGCATTATCTGGTTTAGCAGGTTATGTTGGTATGTTAGTTTCAGTTCAAGCTAATGTAAGAACTGCTGAAGCTTCTAGAAAAGGTTTAGCAAATGGCCTTTCTGTTGCTTTTAAATCTGGTGCTGTTACTGGAATGCTTGTTGCTGGTTTAGCTTTATTAGCTATAGCAGTTTATTATTATATCTTATTAAAATTTGGTATTGCTGATAGAGAAGTTGTTAATGCATTAGTTGCACTAGGGTTTGGTGCTTCTCTTATTTCTATTTTTGCCAGATTAGGTGGAGGAATTTTTACTAAAGGTGCTGATGTTGGTGCTGACTTAGTTGGCAAAGTTGAAGCAGGAATTCCTGAGGATGATCCTAGAAATCCAGCTGTAATTGCAGACAATGTTGGAGATAACGTTGGTGATTGTGCTGGTATGGCAGCTGACTTATTTGAAACTTATGCTGTGACCATTGTTGCAACAATGGTGTTATCTTCAATATTTTTTGCAGGTGATATGAATATGATGATCTACCCTTTATCTATTGGTGGAGCTTGTATTTTAACATCAATCTTAGGAACATTTTTTGTTAAGCTTGGTAAAAGTAAAAATGTCATGAATGCTTTGTATAAAGGATTTGTTGTTTCTGCTGTTTCTTCATTAGTAATTTTATATCCAGTTACTGATTATGTAATTGGTTTTGCTAGCGAATATACCGTTAATGGTAAAAGTTTTACTGGTATGAGTTTATATTATTGTGGAATAATTGGTTTAGTTATTACTGGTTTATTAATTTGGATTACTGAATATTATACTGGAACCGAATACAGACCAGTGAGAAGTATTGCAAAATCTTCAACAACTGGACATGGAACAAATGTTATTCAAGGATTAGCAGTTTCCATGGAAGCTACAGCAATTCCCGCATTGATTATTGTTGCTGGAATTTTAGCTACAAACTCTATTGCTGGTCTTTATGGTATTGCGATTTCAGTTACTACTATGTTAGCATTAGCTGGAATGGTTGTTGCACTAGATGCATACGGTCCTGTTACTGATAATGCTGGTGGTATTGCTGAAATGGCTAAATTACCAAACAATGTTAGAAAAACTACTGATGCTTTAGATGCTGTTGGAAATACTACAAAAGCTGTTACCAAAGGTTATGCAATTGGTTCTGCTGGCTTAGGTGCGTTAGTTTTATTTGCTGCATACGTTGAAGACATTAAACATTTTTCTGGAGTTGCGGGTTCAAAATTAGAGGGCATAGTTGTTACTTTTGATCTGACTAATCCTTATGTTGTTGTTGGTTTACTAATAGGTGGAATGCTTCCATATTTATTTGGATCAATGGGGATGCAAGCTGTTGGAAGAGCAGGTGGTGCTGTTGTTGTGGAAGTTCGAAGACAGTTTAAAAAGTATCCAGGTATCATGAAGGGAAAGCAGAAGCCTGATTATGCTAAACTTGTAGATTTATTAACTCAAGCTGCAATTAAGGAAATGATTATTCCTTCTTTGTTACCAGTTTTATCTCCCATCGTTTTATACTTTGTTATCCTTTCAATAGGTGGACAAGCTGAGGCTTTAGCTTCTGTTGGTGCTATGTTACTAGGTGTAATCGTTACAGGGTTATTTGTAGCAGTTTCTATGACAGCTGGTGGTGGAGCATGGGATAATGCAAAAAAATATATTGAAGACGGCCATCACGGTGGAAAAGGTTCTGAAGCCCACAAAGCTGCTGTAACTGGAGATACTGTTGGAGACCCCTACAAAGATACAGCTGGTCCGGCGGTTAATCCAATGATTAAGATTACAAATATTGTAGCTTTATTATTACTAGCAGTGATTGCAGGTTAGATTATTTTAACGTCTTACACCAAGTGGGTCATTTAATTTTTGCCTCATGCTAGATAGGAAATTGTAGATAAAACTGTCTTTTGTATAATCAACAGTTGTTATTTTTTTAGAAAATTTAAGATCGTTCATTTTTGTAAGATCATAAAAGTCTTTATTTTTTAATATTCCATAATTATCTAATTCTACTACAAGAACATTGTTAGTAATGATAACCTGCTTACTAAGCTTAAAGGATGATTTGTTTGAAATTTTTCTTTCTATAAAGAATAAAACCTCAGTGTTAAATTTACTCTCAACAGAGGGGGGGCCTAAAATTTTAATAATGTCATTTTTATTACTTATATTCAGTATTAGTTTTTTTTCTTTCAATTCTAATTTATGAACACCGTGATGTTTTATTGCTTTTTGTATAGAACAGTTTGCAATTGTTAAGAAAATACTTAATAATAAAACTATATTTTTCATGAATAATTATATCAATATTTACAATAATTTAGTTACTTTAACTAGAAATAAAGAGTTATATACTGGTTTTAAAGTACAAGACTCATTTTCTGACAGGCTAACCTTTATGTTATTTCATTTTGCTTTTTTTTTAAAAATTTTTAAAAACAAAGAAAATAAAGTGCAATTACAGGAAATTTATGATTTTATTTTTAGACAGTTAGAGTTAAGTATTAGAGAAATTGGTTATGGTGATCAGTCGATTAATAAGAAAATGAAGGATTATATTAATTTGTTTTACGCCATGTTGGATAAAATTCACGATTGGGATACTTCGTCTTTTGAATCTAAAGTTTCATTATTAACTATATTTCTTGATAATAACGCTGATCATGCTTTTTTAAGCAAATACTTTGATAAATATAGAGAAAACCTATCAAATAATACTTTGAATTTTTATCTAAAGGGTGTAATTAAACCTTAATTATGGCTGTACCAAAACGTAAACAATCACCTTCAAGAACTGGTATGAGAAGAGCTCAGAATATGAAGTTCTCATCTAAAAATATTGTTGAAGATAAAAAATCTGGTGAATTCAGATTACCTCATCACATGGATCTTAAAACTGGAATGTACAGAGGTAGACAAATCTTAGATCCAAAAGAATAAAACTACTTTACTTATTATTATGAACGATCTTGTTAAAATTGCAGTAGATGCAATGGGCGGTGATAGTTCACCAAAAAAAATTATTGATGGAATTATTCATCACTATAAAAAGAATAAAGATTCTTATTATAAAATTTTTGGGGACCAAAATAAGATTATAAATTTAATTAATGAAAATTTACCAAGTAATTCTTATGAAATTGTTCATACATTAGATACTGTTAAAGGAACAGATAGTCCGTTAGAGGGAGCTAAAAGAGGCAAGAAGACAAGTATGTGGCTTGCTATACAAGATGTTAAAGAAAAGAAATCAGATATAGTAATATCAGCTGGCAATACTGGTGCTTTATTAGTTATAGCTAAGTTAAATCTTAAGATGATTGAAAATATTGACAAACCTGCTTTATCAGCTTTATGGCCAAATAAAAAAGGCATGAGTGTTGTTTTAGATTTAGGAGCAAATATTGAATGTAGCCCAAAAAATTTAATAGATTTTTCAATAATGGGTTCATCGTTATATAAATCATTATATCCAGAGGATAACCCTAGAGTTGCATTATTAAACATTGGATCTGAAGAGCTAAAAGGCAATGAAGTTATTAAAGAAACGTATCAAAAACTAAATCAAAAAGATCACCCAGATTTTGAATTTAAAGGTTACATTGAAGGCAATCAATTAATGAATGGTGATGTTAATGTTATTGTTGCTGACGGTTTTACGGGTAATGTTGCATTGAAAACAGCCGAGGGAACAGCTAACTTTATAACAAGTGAGCTTAAAAAAGCTATGACAGGAAATTTAATCGGTAGGATTTCATCCTTGTTAAATATTTCAAATTTAACAAAATTTAAAGAAAGACTAGATCCACGTTTATATAATGGAGCTATTTTTATTGGTCTTGATTCACCTGTAGTAAAAAGCCATGGTGGCACTGATTATATTGGTTTCTCAAACTCATTAAGTGTTTGTTCAAGAATTGTTCGTGGTAACTTAATTAAAAAAATAACCAATAATATCAGCTAATGATTAGAACGAATTTAACTAAAAAAGATTTAATCAATTCTATTTATATGCAAATTGGTTTTTCAAAAAGTATTTCTGAAAACCTTATTGATGATTTTTTAACAACAATTATCAAAAACTTACAAAGTGAAAAAATATTAAAATTATCAAAATTTGGAACATTTTCTATACGTAGTAAAAAAAGTAGAATAGGAAGAAATCCACTAACAAAAGAACAAAAAATTATATCACAACGAGATGTAGTTCTATTTAAGGCTTCTAAAGAATTTAAAGATTTAGTAAACTCTAGGAATGATTCATAAAAATAATGATGCCTATAAATCAATTGGTGAGGTTGCAAAAATTCTTGATTTAGTAAATAGAAAAAAAGGTACATTAAATACTCACACAATACGTTTTTGGGAAAGAGAATTTAAACAAATCAGACCTAAAATACTTAATGGTAATAGACGATACTATAACACTGATACAATTGAAGTTTTAAAAAAAGTACAATACTTACTTAAAGATCAGGGTATGACAATTAATGGTGCAAAAAAAGTTCTTAATGCAGGAAAATCTTTAAAACTTGACGAATTACAAAATAATTCTATAAATACTAATTATAATATAAAAAATAAACTTAAAAATATTTCAAAGTTAATTAAACAGATAAAAAACTTAAAATAATATGGCAAAAAAAACTCATGTTAAAGTTAGATTGGTACCTGAGGCTAAACCCGACAGTCCGTATTTTTATTATGTTAAAAAACCAGCTGGTGGTGAAAAAGCTAAAGTAAAATTATCTGCAAAAAAATATAATCCTGCTACACGAAAGCATGAGATGTTTGTAGAAAAGAAATTACCCCCACATAGTAAATAACTTTATTTTTTTTTAAAATTTCTTCTCTCATAATCAATAAAAGACCAAATCATATTTTTCCATATCCTGCTCGTGATTTTTGGATCTATATTTAATTCAATGGATTTTTTCTTAATTTTCTTAAGTATGAATCTTATTCTTTTTTGATCAATGATTTCTTTTTTATGAATTTTCACTTTCAAGACATCATTTACTAAATTAGATCTTTTTTTTATCAATTTAAGTAAATCTGTATCAAGCCTATCAAGCCTAATTCTTAATAAATCTATTTTTTTTTTATTTGTAGGTGACATTTAAACAATTGGTTATTAAGATAATTATTATAAGTTTAATTAATGTTTGTAAATAGCGACAACTATAAAAAATATTTAAGATTATGGTTAATAACATTATTTTTATTAATCATTCTCATGGTAGCAGTCGGTGGACTTACTAGGCTAACTGATTCTGGTTTATCTATTACAGCTTGGGAGCTCTTTACAGGAATTTTACCACCGCTAAATATTAATGAGTGGAACTTTTATTTCTCTGAATATAAAAAAATTCCTGAATATCAAAATATCAATTATGCTATGACCTTAGCTGAGTTTAAGGTTATTTTTTATTGGGAATATGCTCATAGATTATTAGCCAGGTTTGTAGGTCTATTTACACTAATACCTTTAATTATTTTTAGTTTAAAATTCAGAAATATAAAATATTATTCAAATAAATATTATTGGATATTTTTTCTTGTATGTCTCCAGGGCTTTATTGGATGGTATATGGTATCAAGTGGATTAATCGAAAATAATGATGTTAGTCATTTTAGATTAAGTATACATTTATCCCTTGCTTTATTTATCTTATGTTTAATTTTTTGGTATATTTTAAATATTTATAAAATAGCAAAATTTAAAAAAAAAACTTCAAATTTACTTTTATTATCTATACTTACATTAATCATTTTACAGATAATATTAGGCGCTTTTCTTTCAGGCTTAGATGGGGGTCTTATCTATAATTCATGGCCCGATATGAATGGTAATTTTTTACCTAATGATGTTGGTTTCGAAGATGTGATTAATACTCAATTATTTAACAATCCTTCTATTGTTCAATTTCTACATAGGTTTACTGCGTATGTTCTTTTATTGTTCATTGTTATTTTAAACTATATTTTTATGAAAAATAATTATGAAATAAAAAATTTAATATTTTTTGATATTGCTATATTAATTCAAATTTTTTTAGGAATTGTAACTTTAATATCTGGTGTAGAGATTAGATATGCATCACTACACCAGTTAGGTTCAATTTTTGTTTTGACAACTTATCTTATAATCTTGTACAAAAATTCTAACCTACGGCTTTAGCTTTTTTAATATTTTTAATATTTTCAATATTACGTGAAGTTCTGACAAGAGCTTGCTCCAAGTCTTCAATTATATCATCAATATGCTCTATACCTATTGCTAGTCTTACATAACCTGGAGTGACACCAGCAGCCAATAATTCTTTTTCATTTAATTGACTGTGAGTTGTTGACCCTGGATGAATTGCTAAACTTCTTGCATCACCAATATTAGCTACATGATAGAACATTTTTAAAGCTTCAATAAATTTCTTACCAGCTTCGATACCACCTTTTAGCTCTATGCCAATTAAAGCACCGTATCCACCTTTAAGATATCTTTTAGCTCTTTTTCCTATCTCTCCATCATATTTTGTCGGATAGATTACTCTAGCAACATTCTTGTGCTTGGATAAATATTCGACAGTTTTTTCAGCATTTGAACAATGTTGCTTCATTCTTAAAGCTACTGTTTCAAGTCCTTGTATG
>Ga0307986_10001636_pt1 | contig 16260 bp, 15 predicted proteins | sample EllFjometageno82_FD_203170 | JGI IMG/M metagenome (GOLD analysis project Ga0307986, IMG submission 203170) | Marine microbial communities from Ellis Fjord, Antarctic Ocean - #82 | ecosystem: Environmental > Aquatic > Marine > Unclassified | place: Southern Ocean | collected 2014-10-09
ATTTTATAATTTTTATCTATTTTGAAATTAAATTTGTGTAATAAATTTCCTTTAAGCTTTAATTTATTTTTATATAAAAATTTAAATTTTTTTTCTGTTAGTATTTTTTTTATATCATTTTCAGTATATTTAAACTGTGAATTGAACTTTCCATCAATTTCAATATTTTCTTTATTTTTAAGATCTATTGATCCGTTCGTAACTAAAATACCCATATAATCTGCAGTAATAGAATTAATCAAAGTTAGCTTTTTATCAGTGATAAAATTAAAACTTGTATTTTTAATTATGTTTTTATCTGGTAATTTTATATTAATTTTTTTTACAGTACCGCTTGCCTTATAATCGATAATTTTAAAATTATTATCTAATTTTAAGTCAACTAGTAATCTGTCAATCTTTCCTTGGTATAGATTATTAAGCAAATAAGTTTTAAGATTAGAAGGTTTAATACGTACAGCGATTGTTTGAATTTTTTTTAGATCAAAACTATTAATATTAAATACTATTTGATTAATTTCTGGTTTTGATAGAAGAAATGAGATTGCATTTGAGTAAATATTGATTTCTTTAAAGGGAATTTCAGTTTCTTGGTATTTAACGCTAGGATTTAGAGTTGATAAATATATTTGAAATTTTTGAATATCATATTTAATTTTTATTTTATTTAATTTAATTTCAACTTTAGGTTTTTTTTTTTTAATTTCATTAATAATAAAATTATTAAATTTCGATGTTTCAATTCCAAAAGTCGATAAATAAACTATTATAGATATGGTTAATAATATTATTAAGCTTATAGAATAAAAAAAGAATTTCATTAGGATTTAAATATATTTCCTTCAATAAATTTATCTAAATTTCCATTTAATACTTCTTCAGGATTTGTACTTTCAATTTTAGATCTTAAATCTTTCACAAGCTGATATGGTTGTAAAACATATGAGCGTATCTGATGGCCCCAACCAATATCTGTTTTTGTACTCACATTTTTTTGTTCTTGTTCTTCTCTTTTTTGTAATTCATGTTCGAAGAGTCGTGCTTTTAGCATTTTATAACAAGTTTCTTTGTTTTTATGTTGTGATCTTTGATTCTGACACTGAACTACAATTTTAGTTGGTAGATGTGTAATTCTAACAGCGCTATCTGTAACGTTAACATGCTGGCCACCTGCTCCACTTGCTCTGTATGTATCTACCCTTAAATCTTTTTCATCGATTTTTATATCAATTTCTTCGTCAATCGAGGGGTATACCCAGACACTTGCAAAGCTTGTATGTCTCCTGGCGCCACTATCAAATGGAGATATTCTTACAAGTCTATGAACTCCAGATTCTTTTTTCATTAAGCCATAAAGATATTCCCCAGTAACTTTTAATATTGTAGACTTAATTCCTGCTTCTTCTCCTTTGTGCTCACTAATAATTTCAAATCCAAAAGATTTTTTATCAAACCACTTTAAATACATTCTTCTTAACATTTCTGCCCAGTCTTGACTTTCTGTGCCACCTGCCCCAGCGTGAATTTCTAAATAAATATCTAGAGAATCATTTTCTTTAGATAAAAAACAATTAATTTCAGTTTTTTTTATTTTATTATCAATTTCTTTAATTTTTTCTAAACAATCTAAAATAATTTCTTCGTTAGACTCTTCTTTTGCTAAATAGTATATATCTTTAAGATTTTCTAATTCACTTTTAGTTGACCCAAACAATTCAACAACTAAATCAAAATGTTTTTTTTCTTTAACAATTTTTTTTGCGTTATTGTTGTCTTTCCAAAAATTTTCTTTCGCTATTAGGAGGTTTAAGTTTTCGAGCTTAGATTTAATGTTTTTAGATTCAAAGATACCCCCTGATATTTTTTAATGCTTTCTCAGCTAAGTCTATTTGTGTTTCTAATATTTCCATTAATAAAATTGTCTGAACTTTACCATGCTATCATATTTAGAATTTATATTTAAGTTATTATTTTTAATTTTTTTAATATCTCTTAGTTTAAATGCTTCAATTATAGACTTAGAATCATTAAAATTCATTTTCTCACCAGTATTATAATTTATTGCTGCGAAGTATATTTCTTCTGGAATTATAAATGGTTTAAAATCGTCCTTATATAATGCTTGTTTGATAAAATTTTTAAATATAGGCAGCGCTGCTTTTGCTCCAGTTTCGTATTTTCCTAGTGTCTTGGGGTTATCAAAGCCAATATATACTCCTATCACTAAATTAGATGTCGCCCCAATAAACCAGGCATCATAATTATCGTTTGTAGTACCTGTTTTTCCAGCTAGTGGAACATTTAAATCTTTGAGTCTCTTTCCAGTTCCTCTTTGAATTGTTCCTTCAAGCATTGATAGTATCTGATATGCAGTTTCTTTACTTATCACTTGTTTATAGTTGTTTTTGATGGATGGTATTATGTCTTTCTTCTCAGAGAATTTATCACAACCTATACAATCTCTTTTATCTGAATTAAAAATTGTTTTTCCTCTTCTATCTTGGATTCTCTCAATAAGAACTGGGTTTGTTTTTTTACCTCCGTTAACAAAAGATGAGTACGCATTCGTAATCTGTAGTAATGTGGTCTCTGCTGAACCTAAAGAAACAGACAAAAGTTCGGGCATTTCATTATAAATATTTAAATCCTTAGATAATTGTAGTATTTTTTTTAATCCAAGTTCTTGAGCTATTCTAACTGTCATTAGATTTCTAGAATGTTCAACACCTTTTCTTAGTGTAGTTGGACCATAAAATTCTTTACCGTAATTTTCTGGCTTCCAATTTTTTAATCCAACACCTTGTTCAACAATAAAAGGTGCGTCTAAAATTATAGAGTTTGGAGAAAAACTATCTTCTAAAGCTGCGGCATAGACAAATGGTTTATACGCAGAACCTGGTTGTCTTTTTGCCTGTGTTGCTCTGTTGTATTCGCTAGATTCAAAACTAAATCCACCCACCAAAGCTTTTACTTTTCCATTATAAGGATTCAATACAACTATAGATCCATTAACTTTTGGATATTGTTTTAATTCCCAATTCTTATTTAGATTTTTATGAACAAAAATAACATCATTAATTTTAAATGAATCATAAATTGTTTTTTTGATGGCCCATTTCATTTGATTAGACTGAATAGTTCCTTTTTCTTTTTGATTTATAATTTTAAAAATAATTTGTGATTCATTTACATTTATTATTTCGGCAAAATTCCATTTTAAACTTGGATCTAATTTTTTTTCTTTTAATTTTTCTTCCCAATTATTGTTTAATTTTGTATTTAAGATTGGACCTCTCCAGCCATGCCTCCTATCATACGCTTCTATTCCATGTCTTAGAGCACTTAGAGCATAAAGTTGATAGCTTACATCTAGTGCTGAATATATAGATAGACCTTCCGCATACAATTTATCAAAACTGTAGTTATCTTTGGTAATTCTTCTAATTTCTTCTGTGTAATAATTGGCTTCTTTGAGAAGGTTAATTTTTCTTTTTTTTAAGTTAATTGAATCTTTTTTGTATTTTTCTAGCTCATCTTTGTTGATAAAATTATTTTCATTTAAATTTTGTAAAACTAGATTTCTTCTTATCTTTGCTACTTCGTAATATCTAAATGGATTATATTTACTCGGTGCCTTAGGTAGTGCGGCTAATAAAGCTGACTCTGAATAGTTTAATTCTTTTACAGATTTGTCAAAATATTCTAAACTTGCGGCTGCTATTCCATAAGTCCCTTCCCCTAGATAAATTTGATTTAAATACAGTTCTAAAATTTTTTCTTTCGAATATGCTTTTTCAATTCTAAAAGCTAAAATTGCTTCTTTTATTTTTCTTTTAATAGACACTTCATTTGTAAGTAAAAAATTCTTGGCGACTTGCTGAGTTATTGTAGAGGCTCCTTCAAGCCTCTTATTGTTGACTATGTTTTTAAAGTTTTTAATTATCGCTCTAATAATTCCTTGTGGATCTATGCCCGGATGATTAAAAAAGTTTTTATCCTCAGCGGCTAGAAAGGAATTAATTACTAATTCTGGTATTGAGTCAAATGGGATAAAAAATCTTTTTTCTATCGCATATTCTGCGATAAGAGCTCCATTATTTGCATATACTCTGCTTGAAACGGGCGGTTCATAACTTTCTAATTTTTTATAATCTGGTAGTCCTGACGAAAAATACCATAAAGCTGAAAATCCCATAAAAAATACAGATAAAATAACGATAGTAACTGCTTTGATTAAAAAATTAAAATGACTAAACATGGTTATTAATAACTAAAGCTTTAATTTTGGCTATCTTAAGGCATACAGTAAGACTCATAGTTAGTGATAATCTCTATAAAATTTTGTATAGTAATTACGTGAAAAATTTTAAACAAAATTCATTAAATTTAATAGCTAAAGGAATTCATTCAAAATGGAAAAAAAATTATATATTGATGCATCGCATCCAGACGAAACTAGAGTTGTTCTCAAATCAGATAATGGAATTGAAGAATATGAATACGAAGATAAAAATAAATTAAATTTCAAAAATAATATTTATTTAGGAACTGTAAGTAGAGTTGAACCCTCTTTGCAGGCCGCTTTTATAAATTTTGGTAGAATTAAACATGGCTTTTTAGCGTTCAACGATATTCAATCTGATTATTACCAAATACCAACTGAAGATAAAGAAAAATTACAAGAAGTAGAAGAAAAAATAAGAGAAGATTTAAAAAATAAAAACTTAGATGAACTAAATAATGAAATAAATTTAGAAAATGGACAAGAAAATGGTGAAACTGAAAAACAAGAAGAAAATAATGGAGTTATTGAAGAAAAAAAACAAAGTATTAATGCCAGAGAAAAATTAAATAATTCTTATGGTGTTAGAAGATATAAAATACAAGAAGTAGTAAAACCTGGGCAAATTATTTTAATTCAAGTTATTAAGGAAGAAAGGGGTAATAAAGGAGCTGCATTAACTACTTTTATATCTCTTGCAGGTAAGTATATTGTGTTAATGCCTAACACTGCCAAAGGTGGTGGAATATCAAGAAAAATATTTAATTCTAACGATAGAGCAAAAATTAGAAATATTTTAGGAGAAATTGAAATCCCAAAGACTATGGGTGTTATAGTAAGGACAGCAGGTGCAAATAAAACAAAAAATGAAATAGAAAAAGATTTTCAAAATACTCTTAAAACTTGGGAGCAAATTAAAAATACAGCACTAGACTCGAATGCACCATCTTTAATTTATGAAGAAGGAGATATTATAAAAAGAGCCTTAAGAGATGTGTATGATAACGAAACAACAAATATTTACGTCGATGGTAGTGAAGGTTATAATAAAGCAAAATCTTTTATAAAGGAACTTATCCCTAAAAGTGCTAAATTTTTAAAAAAACATAAAAATAAAATACCTTTATTTCATGAGTCTGGAATTGAAAAAGAGTTAAATAATCTTTTTGATCCTGTGGTTAGGCTAAAGTCTGGAGGATATCTTGTGATAAATCCTACAGAAGCTTTAGTTGCTATAGATATAAATTCTGGACAATCTATCAAAGCATCTAATATTGAAAAAACTGCTTTAAATACAAATTTAGAAGCAGCCGAGGAAATAGCTAAACAATTAAAAATTAGAGATTTGTCTGGCTTAATAGTCATAGATTTTATTGATATGATGAATTTCTTTAATAGAAGAATGGTAGAAAAAAAGATGAGAGAGATTATCAGAAAAGATAGGGCAAGAATTCAAGTTGGTAAAATAAGTACTTTTGGTTTGCTAGAAATGACAAGGCAAAGGTTAAGAGAGGGTTCAATAGTATGGGAAACAAATCTATCATTAGAATCTTTTTCTTTAAAAATTGTAAAAAAAACAGAAATGCTTTCATTTACAGACAAGGTTAAAAGTATAAATGTAAAAATTCCTGAAAAAGCCAAGCTCTATATTGAAAAAATATTAAAAAAAGAGATAGAGTATTTTCAAAAAAAATTCAAAATAAGTATTAATTTTTTGGCTGCTCCTCAGTTAATAATACCTGAATATAGTATTAGCTTACTTGATAAAAATAAAAAAATTATTAATAAAATTGAAAATGTAAATAAAATTGAAGGACTTGAGGGTATAATTAAAATTAAGGAAGTAAAAAAACCTAAAGAAGAAAAAAAGACTAGTAAAACGATCTCTACAAAAACAAAAAAAATAGCTACTAAAAAAATTAAAAAAAAAGTACCTAGGACTTTGTGGGTGAGACGAAAGAAGAGAGCTGCCTAAATTAAGCCTTTTGAAGGACTGCTAGCATCAGCGTAAAATAATTTTTGCATTCTTCCTGCAAGAAAAGATTGCCTGCCTGATATAACCGAATTTTTGAAAGACTCAGCCATTAAAATTGGATTATTTGATTTGGCAATAGCACTATTAATTAGAACTCCATCACACCCCATTTCCATAGCTATTGTTGCGTCTGAAGCTGTCCCAATACCAGCGTCTACAATTATTGGTACTTTCGAATTTTTTATTATAATTGATAGGTTAATTTTATTTTGTATGCCTTGGCCTGATCCAATAGGAGATGCTAGAGGCATAATAGCAGAAGCGCCTAGATATTCTAATTCTTTTGCTAACAATGGATCATCTGAACAATAAACTAGAACTTTAAATCCCTCTTTAACTAACACTTTTGTCGCTTTTAGTGTTTCAATCATATTTGGATATAAAGTTTTTTTATCTCCCAAAACTTCAAGTTTAATCATTTTCCATCCACCCATTTCTCTAGCTAATCTTAGTGTTCTTAAAGATTCTTCTGCACTAAAACAGCCAGCTGTATTTGGAAGATATTTTATTTTTTTTGGATCTAAAAAATCTGTAAGCAAAGGTTTTTTTTTATCTAAAATGTTAATTCTTCTAACGGCAACAGTTACCATGCTAGCTCCTGAGGCTTTAACAGCTAAAGCTGTTTCTTTAAAATCTTTATATTTTCCAGTACCAACTATTAGTCTTGATTTTAAAATTTGACTATCAATTTTCAAAAAATCTTTTTTCATAAGCGTTACCCACCTCCAATAAAATGTACTATTTCAATTTTATCCTTATTTTTTAAATAAAATGAATTATATTGATTTTTATTTACTATTTTACCATTTACTTCTACTGCAATTTTTTTGCTAATAATTTTATATTTTTTTAACAATGTAAATATTGAATATTTTTTATTTAGTTCTAATTTTCGACCATTTAATTGTATTTTTGCCATAATTAAGATATTTAATATACTTACTTTTCAAAAAATGAAGCATAAAATTATTATCATTAATGGACCAAATCTTAATCTTTTAGGAGAGAGAGAGAAAGAAAAATATGGAAATACAACATTAAAGCAAATTGAGAAAGAATGTAGAAATTTTGGTAAAAAAAAAAATATTCAGATAACTTTTAAACAATCAAATATTGAAGGTAAAATTATTGATTATATCCAAGAATCAAGAAAAAAATTTGATGGATTGGTTATTAATGCTGCGGGTTATACACATACGTCAGTAGCTATAAGAGATGCTTTAATGATATTAAAAATACCAATTGTTGAATTACATATAACAAATATTTACAATAGAGAGAAATTCAGACATAAATCTTTATTGAGTAAAGCTGCAAGAAGCGTAATCTGTGGATTTGGAACCAAAGGATATGTTTTGGCTTTAGAAGGACTAAAACAAATTATTAAAAATGAAAATAGATAAAAAATTAATTAAAGAACTTGTCGATAATTTAGATGAATTTAAGTTAACTGAGTTAGAGTATCGAAGTGGAGATACTAAAATTAAAGTTTCTAAAGGAATAAAAAATTCTAGCGTAAATAAAATTTCTGAAACTGTAACATCAAATAATAAAGTTGTATTAAATGATGAAGAAGGAATAGGAGTTAAGTCTCCAATTATTGGAACAGCCTATTTATCTGCTGAACCTGGTGCAAAAAAATTTATTCAAGTTGGAGATAAGATAAAAAAAGGACAAACTATTATGATAGTTGAAGCTATGAAAACTATGAATCATGTTCCAGCAACAAATGATGGTATTGTAACAAGTATATTAGTAAAAGACGGCCAGCCTGTTGAATTTGGCCAGACTTTAATTTTTTTAAAATAAATTTAATGTTCAAAAAAGTTTTAATAGCTAACAGAGGAGAAATTGCTGTTAGAATAATAAGAGCTTGCAAAGAATGGGGTATCAAAACAGTAGCTGTTCATTCGGATGTTGATTCTGATTCGATGCATGTCAGACTTGCGGATGAGAGCGTATGTATAGGTTCTCACCAACCACAAAATAGCTATTTAAATATTTCATCTTTAATGTCAGCTGTAGATATAACAGGGGCTGAAGCTATTCATCCTGGTTATGGTTTCTTATCTGAGAATTCAAAATTTGCAGATGTTGTTACTAAACATGGGATTAAATTTATAGGACCAAGTTCAAAACTTATTGGTGAAATGGGTGATAAAATTCAAGCAAAAAAAATAGCAAAAAAATATGGACTACCTATTATTGAAGGTTCAGAAGGCGCTGTAAAATCTTTTGATGAAGCCAAGTCTCTATGCAAAGAAATAGGCTACCCAGTGCTTATTAAAGCAGCAGCTGGTGGTGGTGGAAAAGGAATGAAGGTGGTTGAAGAAGAAAACAAACTTGAAAATCTTTTTTTAACTGCCAAAACAGAAGCTAAAAAATATTTCGGTAATGATGAGTTATATATTGAAAAATATTTCAAACATCCTAGGCATATAGAAGTACAAATAATGTCTGGGAAAAATAGAACAGTTCACTTGGGTGAGAGAGATTGTTCGGTTCAAAGAAGACATCAAAAATTAATAGAAGAAACTCCCAGTCCTGTTTTAACACAAGAACAAAGAAACGATTTACTAAATAAAACAGTAAAAATGGTTGAACAAATTGGATACGAGGGTGCTGGAACTGTTGAATACATCTATGAAAAAGGGAAATTTTATTTTTTAGAAATGAATACAAGGGTACAAGTTGAACATCCTGTTACTGAAGTTCAAACCGGGATAGATATAGTTAAAGAACAGCTTTGGATAGCATTTACAGGAGAAACCGCTTTAAAACAAAACGATATAGATCCACGAGGTCATTCTATTGAGTGTAGGATTAATGCTGAAAATCCAGCTTTAAACTTTCAACCCAGTCCAGGAATAATAAGTGTTTGTCACCAACCATCAGGATTCAGAACCAGAGTTGATGGATCAATTTTTCAAGGTTGTAAGGTGACACCTTACTATGACAGTTTAATAGCTAAAGTAATATGTAAAGGAAGAAATAGAACTGAAGCAATTCAAAGGACATTGAGGTCTTTAGATGAATTTGTTTTGGAAGGCATAACTACTACAATAGATTTACATAAGAAGATTCTTAAACACAAGAAATTTATTAATTCTGATTTTGATACTAACTGGCTCGCAAAAGAAAAATTCTTTTAAACATTGTCGCAACCAGAGAGCCACAAGTCATAGACTGGATGATCTAGAGATCTTAAAGTTTTACTAGATGAAAAAGTCCATCCATTAAATACAAAAACTTGCTTGTCTTTATTGTCTGATAAATCTTTTACTTGAATATACGCTGCCTGGTCTGGTTCTGTCTGTGATTTAACATTTCCACACTTTAAAGCTTTAATTTCTAACAAACCAAATCTTTTTGTTTCTCCAATAAGGATTTTAATAGTAGATGTTTTTGCAGTTATTTTATCTAAAGCTATTATATTTACTATTGTAATTTTACTTTCAAAATTAGTAATTTTTTTTTCTTTTAAATCTATTTTACCTTGATTGTAATTATTTTCATTTTCTAAATTCTCTTTTTCAAAACTAGGTTCTAAATTTTCAAGATTGATCAACGGGATAGTTGTGATCTTATCTTCAGCAAATAATAGTGTGTTAAAATTTAATATAAGTATAAAAAATATTATATTAAGTTTCCCATGTTTCATATTTATTCTTTGTTTTGTTTTTTTTGGAAATAAAATTTGGTTTATAGGAGTTAGATGTTCCTGTTTGATTTTCTAAATGTTTTTTTTGCCAAAGATATTTTTTTTTTTTACTATTTGGTATTTCATTTACTGTGTGGTGCATCCACAAATACCAATCTGCACTTATTTTTGAAGCCTCTATATTATCTTGATAAATAACCCACCTTTCATTTTTTTTACTTATATAGTATTTATTTCCAGTGGAATCTTCTCCTACAAACTTTCCATAAAACATTGTTTTTAAAAATGTTCCTATGGTTTGTTTGTGCCACCAGGTAAAAATTTGTTTTGGGTTAATCATTTATAAATCCACACACTTAAAGGGTGTATATTAATTTATAGACACATGCTATATTTGATATATATCTACAAATATTGATTCCAAATCTTTAATATGAAAAAATATATAGTCGAAACTTATTATACTTGTACGTTTAAAACCGTTCATACTCTTGATGAACTTAACGATACTGAACTGTCTAAAATTGACAATAGAACTGACGGTGAAGTGGAGGTAATTGACGTAAGACTTAACAATAGAAAAACGAAAAAAATTGGTGATAAATCTAAATCTGACGAGAAAAAGAATGATGAATTAACAGCTCTAGGGCAAGAAGTTGGTAAAGAAATTATATCTAAAAATAAAATAATTTCTCAAAATCTTGATGAGAATAACAAAATTAAAAGTCAAATAAGCTCCAGATTCAAAATGCCCGATCGAAGAAAAGGTTATATTCAAAAAGCATCGATCGGAGAGCATAAAATTTATCTACACACTGGTGAGTATGATGACGGAAAAATTGGAGAGATATTTATTGATACTAATAAAGAAGGTGAGCTAGTTAAAGCTCTAATGAATAATTTTGCTATAGCGATTTCTTTAGGGTTGCAGTATGGCGTACCGCTTGATGAGTTTGTTGATGCATTTGTAGATACTAAGTTCGAACCATCAGGAAAAGTAGATGGAAATGATAGAATATTAAGTGCAACTTCTATACTAGACTACGTATTTAGAGAGTTAGCAATATCTTATCTTGGCAAAGAAGAAATGGCTCATACACCGTCAATAGCTAATACAAGACAAGAAGTTAATAGTGACTCAAGTGAAGATAAATTTTTGAAAATTGTAAAAAATATTACTTCCAAAGGCTTTGTTAGAAGTAATTATGAAGACAAACTTGTAGATTTAAGTGATATAAGAATAAACTTAAAAACTAAGAATTAATTTTTTTATCTAATTTTATACTCAATTCTTTTAATTGCTTTTCTTCAATTTCTGATGGCGCCCCCATTAAAAGATCTTGTGCATTTTGATTTAAAGGGAAAAGAGTAATCTCTCTAATATTTTTCTCTCCCGCAAGTAACATTACAATTCTATCGATCCCAGGAGCTATTCCTCCATGGGGCGGTGCTCCATAACTAAGGGCATTGATCATTCCACTAAACTTTTTATCAACTTGATTTTTACTATAACCTGCTATTGAAAACAATTTGTACATAAGTTCAGGGGTATGGTTTCTGATCGCACCAGATGACAGCTCTATACCATTACAAACTATATCATATTGATAAGCTTTAATTTCTAAAGGTTTATCAAAATTAATTTTTTTTATGTCTCCTTGTGGCATCGAAAAAGGATTGTGACTAAATTCAATTTTTTTAGTATCTTCGTTTAATTCAAACATTGGATAATCTACAATCCAGCAAAAAGCGAATTTATTTACATCTATCAGATTTAAATCATTTGCTATTTTTTCTCTTGCTAAAGCAGAAATTTTTTCAACATCATTAATTTTTCCACAAGCAAAGAATATGCTATCCCCAACTTCTGCTTGTGTTATTTTCATTATTTCTTTTAGTGCGCTTTCTTTAAAGAATTTTCCAACCGGTCCTTTAGCTGAAATTTCTTTATCATTTATTATTGAAAAATATGCGAGCCCTGATGCTCCTTGTTCTTTAGCCCATTTGTCAACTCCATCAAAAAAACTTCTTGGTTTATCCTTGGTTTGTTTAGTTACAATGCATCTTACTTTTGAACCAGATTTTACAAGTTTTTTAAAAATATCAAAAGTAACATCTTCTCTTGTAAAAATATCTGTTAAATCATATATCAGCAATGGATTTCTCAAGTCTGGTTTGTCAGAGCCATATTTTAGCATTGCTTCCTCGTAAGGAATTCTAGGAAATTTTTCTTTCATTATTTGCTTTGTTGAAAATTTATTAAATAGATTGATTATTAATTTTTCCACAATTTCAAATATGTCCTCTTGTTCAACAAAAGACATTTCTATATCAAGTTGATAAAATTCTCCTGGACTTCTGTCGGCTCTTGCATCCTCATCTCTAAAACATGGGGCGATTTGAAAATACTTATCAAAACCAGCCACCATAATTAATTGTTTAAACTGTTGTGGAGCTTGGGGTAATGCATAAAATTTTCCAGGATTTAATCGGCTTGGAACTAAAAAATCTCTAGCGCCTTCGGGGCTTGACGATGTCAAAATTGGTGTCTGGAATTCTAGAAAACCCAAATTTGACATTTCATTTCTTATAAATGAAATTACTTTAGATCTTAAAATAATATTTTTATGCATTTGATTTCTCCTAAGATCTAAAAATCTATATTTTAATCTTATATCCTCAGGATATTCTTGTTCTCCAAAAACAGGCATAGGCAAATCTTTTGCTTCGGACAAGATATCAATACTCTTAATATTAATTTCAATTTTTCCTGTTTTTAAATCTGCATTCTCTGTCCCCTTTTCTCTCTCTACAACATTTCCTGAAACAGTTATGACTGACTCAGGTTTTAAATCTTCTAATAAATTAAAAATTTTATTGTTATTTTCAATAACACATTGGATCATTCCAAAGTGGTCTCTCAAGTCTATGAACAACAAGTTTCCATGATCTCTTTTTCGATGTAGCCATCCTGACAAGCAAACTACTTTTCCAGTGTGCGTTTCGTTTAATTCAGAGCAATTGTGTGATCTATATTTATTCATTTATTTAATACTTTTTTTATTAGATTAATATTTATAGATTTTCCAGTAGATAAAGAGAGGCTATCTAGTTTATCAATTAAATCAAATATATCTTCGTAAGATCTATGAATATTTTTTAAAATATATTCAAGTAATTTAGCATCTATTTTGACCTGTTTGTCAGAAAAATTTTTACTCAAAATGACTCTTATCAAGTCATCGGTGGGTAGTTCTATTCCAACATTGATAAAATTATCAAATCGAGATTTTAAGTCATTTAATTTAATTTCAAGTTTTTTAATTGGTGTTAATGAGTTGACTATTAGATATTGGTTAGATTGATGACACTCATTAAGAAGAGTGTAAAATAATTTTTCTTCTATATTATTTTGGTAATCATCAATAATTAAACACTCTTTTATTTTGATAAAAGAAATAGAGTCATCATTAAGGTCTGATGCTTTAATAAAAAAGGAATTAATTTTTTTTTTAAAAATATTTGCTAAATGAGTTTTTCCACAACCAGATGGTCCATAAATATTTATGTATCTACCTGACCAATTGGGCCAACTTTCAATTAATTTATATGCATCAAAATTATTAGAGGAAACATAAAAATCTTCCTCAAAATAATTGGTTTTAAATGGAAATTTAAAAGTTAATTGTTTCATCTTATTGAATTCTTAAGGTCCAAACATTGTCAACAATTTTTAAATTAACATCTTTCTTTAAAAGTTTATTTTTAATTTTACTGATTTTTCCTTTATATTTTATTCTTATCTTTGTGTATTTATTTGTCATTTCAAGTACTAAATAATTTTCAATTATATCTATAGATTCTAGTACAGATCTTAATTTTAAATAATCAGATGTATCTTTGATCTCTAAAAAAAAATCTAAAAATGAAGGTGTGTTTACATCAATTAAATTCTGTCCTTTCCAAATCTGATTAACCTCATCTTTGAGTAGAACTATTGCTTTGTTGTATGTTTCTTTTTTATTTTGAAAGTCAATTTCAAGATCAATATTTTTATCGATCTCTTTGTTTTCAATAGATGTTTTAATATAAGCTCTAAATTTATTACCGGTATAATAAATTATTAAAAAAGCATAATTGTTTGCACTCTGTAATGAAGTAATTTTTTTAACATCAATTAATTCTAAATTTTCTTTATTATTATTTATATACTGCAAGTCTTCAATATTTTCTAAAGCAAGGTTGTAAGTAATTAATTTACTATTGTTAGTTTTAACGTCTTCTTTAGACCAGTTATTATAAAAATAATTATTTGAATATATAAAAATATTTTTTTCTTCAACTAAAATTGGAAGGATTGTTAAAGAAATATTTGATATATCGGCATATGAAATTTTCTTTTTTGCAAGAAAACTATTTATTTTTTTCTTATCAAATTTAATATTTAAAGTTAGTACAGTATTATTTTTATTATTTCTTTCATTTTTAATAATTTGGTACGTAAATATTAAATCTTTAATGACCTCATTCTTTGTTTTGTATAGTTCTATAGCATCTTCACTTAATAGGGTTTTATTAACAAAAATTCTAAAAGCTTTTTTAAAAGCTTTTTTAATCAGCTTTCTATTATCTAAATCGTTATTTATTATGCCACTTACTTCAATATTGTTAACATCATAAATTAAATTATTTGAAAAAACAGTTTCAGTTTTAAATAGAAAGACTATTATGCAGATTATACAAAACAATTTATTCATTTTACGTAGTTATCATTTTATTCATGCAAAAAACAAAAAATACTTACAAAAAAAGTGGAGTTAACATAAATTTAGCCGATCGTTTCGTTGATTATATCGGAAAGATTTCAAAAAAAAATGTCAAAAAAAAGAATAAATACTTAAATAAAGATAATATCGGTGCATTTGGTTCAACATTTGACATCAGTAAAATAAAAATAAAAGACCCTTTAATTGTTTCAAGTACTGATGGAGTTGGAACAAAATTAGAACTGGCTAATCGTTTTAAAAAATTTGATACCATAGGAATAGATCTGGTTGCTATGTGTGTTAATGATTTGATCGTGCAAGGGGCAAGACCATTATTTTTTTTAGACTATATTGCTGTTGGTAAAATAAAATTAAATAAGATGAAAAAAATTGTAAATGGAATTGTAAAAGGATGTAATTTATCTGATTGTAATTTAGTAGGAGGTGAAACTGCCGAAATGCCGGGCATATATGATAAAGATAAATTTGATTTAGCGGGATTTTCTGTTGGCATTGTTTCAAAAAAAAAAATTCTCCATAAGAAAAATGTTTTAAATGGTGATATTATTTTAGCTATACCATCAAGTGGAGTTCATTCTAATGGGTATTCATTGATAAGATCTATTTTAAAAAATAAAAAGATTACTACTCAATTAAAATCTGATCTTCTAAAACCAACAAAAATTTATACTAAAGAGATTTTAAATTTAACTAAAAATAATTTAATTCATAGCGCTGCACATATAACAGGGGGGGGTTTAATTGATAATATTTTAAGATCAATTCCAGATGAACTTTCTATTAATATTGATCTTTCAAAAATTAAAATTAAAAAGATTTTTAAATGGATAAAATCTAACAATATAACTGATAATGAAATGCTAAAAACTTTTAATTGTGGTGTAGGATTTTGTCTAATAGTTAAAAAAAAAAATATTAATAAAATTAAAAAATATTTTTCTAAAGATTATGTGCCTTACGAAATTGGCTTTATCTCAAATGATAAAAAAAAAATAAACATTTATAACCAAATTAAATGGTAAAAAAAAATTCTTGTGTCTTTATTTCAGGTGCAGGTAGTAATTTAAAAGTATTAATAAAAAATTCACGTGAATACAATTTTCCAATAAATATTAGTTATATTATTAGCAGTTCTCCTAGAGCAAAGGGTTTAATTTTTGCAAGACTTTATAAAATTCCTTACAGAGTTGTAAATTTAAATTGCAATAAAAGTTTTGAACTTCTTTTAAATGAATTAAAAAAAAGAAAAATTTCTTTGATTTGTCTTGCTGGATATATGAAAATTTTAAATAAAAAATTTATTAGTAGATATAATAAAAAAATAATTAATATTCATCCCTCTCTTTTGCCTAAGTATAAAGGATTGAATACTTTCAAGAGAACCTTAGAATCAAAAGAGAAACAAACTGGCTGTACTGTTCATTATGTAAATAATAAATTAGATTCTGGAAAAATTATTATTCAAAAATCTGTTGCGATTAGTTCAAGTGATAAT
>Ga0307986_10001637_pt1 | contig 16257 bp, 13 predicted proteins | sample EllFjometageno82_FD_203170 | JGI IMG/M metagenome (GOLD analysis project Ga0307986, IMG submission 203170) | Marine microbial communities from Ellis Fjord, Antarctic Ocean - #82 | ecosystem: Environmental > Aquatic > Marine > Unclassified | place: Southern Ocean | collected 2014-10-09
GAACTTCGTGTTTTCTGGCAACTTGTGTCAATTCTCCTAAGGTTTCCAATTCAGCAAATTGTGCTTCATCATTAGCATCTGCGACTGATCCTGGACGTAATCCATCGCCCAAAGAAAAGGCAACATCATATTTTTTTAATATTTCACAAATGTCTTCAAAATGAGTGTACAAAAAACTTTCCTTGTGATGTGCCAAACACCATTTGGCCATGATCGATCCTCCTCGAGAAACGATGCCCGTTACCCTGTTGGCCGTCATTGGTACATAGCGCAACAACACTCCGGCGTGGATGGTGAAATAATCAACTCCTTGTTCGGCTTGTTCTATTAGTGTATCTCGGAAAATCTCCCAAGTGAGGTCTTCAGCAACACCATTTACTTTTTCTAATGCCTGATAAATTGGCACGGTACCAATTGGAACTGGAGAGTTTCTTATGATCCACTCTCGCGTTTCATGTATGTTTTGACCCGTAGATAAATCCATAATATTATCCGCTCCCCATCGACAAGCCCAAACGGCTTTTTCGACTTCTTCTTCAATAGAAGATGTGGTGGCTGAATTCCCAATATTTGCATTAATTTTTACCAAGAAATTTCTCCCCAAAATCATGGGTTCTGCTTCTGGATGATTTATATTAGATGGAATTACGGCGCGTCCTCTTGCGACTTCTTCACGGACAAATTCTGGTGTGATCTTATCAGGAATAGAGGCACCAAAATGTTCTCCTTTGTGTTGCTTTCTTATTTCTGTCATTTCATCGATTCGTTGGTTTTCACGAATGGCGATGTATTCCATTTCTGGAGTAATAATTCCCTTTTTGGCATAATGCAATTGGGTAACATTTTTCCCTTCTTTTGCTCTGTATGGATTTTTTAGCAATGAAAAACGCATGTGATCCAGACTACTATCATTCAATCTTTTGTTACAATATTCAGAAGAAAAACTAGGCAATTGCTCTACATCTTGCCGATCTAAAATCCATTGCTCACGAATTCTTTCTATTCCTTGATGAACGTTAATCTCTTTATTTGGGTCCGTATAAGGTCCAGAAGTATCATATACCGTAACAGGTTCATTTGGGGTCATTTTTCCTGTCATGGAATGCTTGGTATCGCTCAAAGAGATTTCTCGCATCGCGACTTTGATATTCGGATGGACCTTACCAGATACATAGATTTTTTTAGAATTTGGGAAAGGGTGTCTGGTGATCTTTCCTTCTTTTGGTGCGGTGTCTTTGTTTTTCATATTTAATAAATAAGTAAGAGATGAATACTGCTAAAGCCTATTAACCTCCCTGAGTTGCTTTAATAATAAGTACGTTATCGTTGTTTTTAATCGCTTGAGATTCCCAAGCATTTTTGGCAATAATTTCATCATTGATGGCAATGGCGATTCCTTCAACCGAAGTGTTTACTTTTTGAAGTAATTGAGAAAGTGTCGCGTTTTCCTCAATTTCAATTGGATTTTCATTGACAAGAACAGAAACCATATACCAAGCGAATTAATTATTAATAATAAATCTAATGGATGAAATTCTTTGAATCTTGCGGGCTTATAAAAACCACTCTTAGAAAAGGAAGGAGCTCTAAAATTAGCACTCTAACTTTTCCCTACGTAAGTGTTAACTTATTCAGGTTCAAAGGGTATTTCTCAGTTCTGTTATTAGAACACCCCCAAAGTTTTATTAATTTAAATGTATTAAAATTTAGATTGCAAATCTATATTTAATCAAATCTTTTTAAAATAGTTATCCATAAAAAATAATCAAAATTTAGAAATGTATTTTATCGGATTACTTGCTTCAAACCCGATGCGGTGGGCAATTATTTCTAAGTGATTACCCTTTTCAATTTTAAAAGGAACAGTATAAACTTGATAGGGAGCGGAAGGACTTGTGTTTTCGTTTATAATTCGATAACCAATTGAAGCTCCTTTAGTTTCACATTCGAGTGTGATTTCACCCGCAGTGATAGAAACAAAAGGAGTTGTAGTTTTTGGTTTTTCTAGCTTGTTTTCCCACAATTTGTTAATTAAGTCACGTTCGGGCAAGTTGGGTTGATCATTGATTTCGGTTAACCATCGATCCATTTCATTACGTAATTCTATCAATTTATTCTGATATTCAGCTTGGTTCGCAAGGTTGTTAATCTCGTGTGGATCATTGAGACAATCAAATAATTCCTCTTTGGATTTTTTTTCTCTAAACCATTGGGATTGTACTTCATTTAAACTCCCTTCGCCTCTTAATTTGATTAATTCCTTCATCGTTGGGATTCGTTCCCGATAGGTTACAGGCAAGTAATAACCTTGTTCGGTTCGGTAGTTTCTGATGTATTTAAAACGACCATCGCGCACTGCTCTTATGACATCTGTAAAGCCATCAAACCGATCACTAGCCGCATGAATGTAATCTCTTTTGATTTGTTTCTCTCCGATAAAAGCTTGCCCTTGAAGATAATCGGGTGGGACTTGTCCTGAGAGCGCAAGTACGGTTGGTGCAAAATCCACAAAACTGATAAGTTGATCGTCTTGTGTTCCTGCGTAAATCTTATTTGGAAATCGAATAATCATTGGGACTTTAAGACCACTGTCATAAACAAGTCTTTTTTGACGTGGCAGCGGACCACCATGATCCGAATAGAAAAACACAATTGTGTTTTCTAACAACCCAGCGTCCTCTAATTCCTTAAGCACTTTTCCAATCTGTTGATCCATCAAAGCAATGTTGTTATACATTTTCCAGAGGTCGCGACGAACAGTTTTTGTGTCTGGCAAATAGGGCGGAATGCTGAATTCAATATCCTCAGGAATTGCGATTGCTCTTTCATAGGGTTCAAAAAGACCTGATTCGTGGGTTACGTTAAAATTAAAAATTGAAAAAAAGGGTTGACCTTTCGCCCGATTCTTCCAGTGCGCTTTTTTGCCATTTTGATCCCAACCCGTAACCGGGGCTTTGAATTGATAATCGTTTTTAGCGTTATTGGTGCAAAAATATCCTTGCATTCTTAACAACTCACTAAACATTTTCACTTCTGGCGGCGGAACAGCCTCGTATTTGGGCAATCCCGTTACCTCTGTATAAGAGGTCGTTCGCATGTGATTTGCGCCGATGCTTGAGGGATACATTCCTGTGGCAATGGCTGCACGACTGGGCGCACAAACGCCCGAGGGTGAGAAAACATTTGGATATCTAATGCCTTCGTTTGCTAAGCGACTCAGGTTTGGAGTCAGAACGGTATTGTCTCCAAAAGAAGGGAGGTATTGCCCCATGTCCTCTGTGACCAACCATAATATATTTGGTTTTTTTGGAATGGGAATAGTATTTCCTCCTTTAGGTTTTTTTGAAAATTTGCAAGAAAATAAAACGCTTAATATTAATATTGGAACCGCTCGTTTTAGAATTAATTTTTTAAATAAAATTGACATAAATTATTAAATTATCTTAAGATTTAAATCAATTGGTTTTTTCGAATCCAAAACGAAACACTTCAGAAGTGACATGTTCCTTTTCCATAATGGCATTGATTTCTGCTACAATTTCGGGGTGATTGTTCGCAATATTGTTTTGTTCTCCCACGTCTTGTGCAAGGTCATAGAGTTCCAAAGGAGCCTTTGAGTTGTTGCTCATTTTAAGCCGTATGCCTTTCCAGTTTCCAAGTCTAACGGCTTGTCGGCCACCCCTTTCGTGAAATTCCCAGTACAAATGATCGTGCAGTTCTTGTTTTTCTCCCATTAGTTCGGGTAAGAAGGAAATGCCATCAATGTTTTTCGGTAATTCCACTTGAGCAATGTCACATGCGGTAGGGAGAAAGTCCCAGAATGCAGAAACATGAGCTGAGGTGGTGTTGGGTTTGATTTTAGTGGGCCAATAAGCAATCATGGGAACGCGAATGCCTCCTTCATATAAATCGCGTTTGATCCCTTTAAACTTGCCATTGCTGTTAAAATATTCGGGATCAGCCCCTGCTTCCTGATGAGGACCGTTGTCTGAAGAGAAAATTATAATTGTATTTTCGGCAATTCCAAGGTTTTCTATTTTTTGTCTGATTTCACCCACTTGTTGATCTAAAAGGTCTACCATAGCTGCAAAAGCTGCATGGCCTTCAGATTGAGAGCCATAGGAACCCATTTTATACATTTCCCCATCATCTACACCGTCAAAGTTTTTTTCGGGAAGAAATTTACCACGATATTTTGCCATATATTTTTCAGGAGCAAACATTTCTGCATGTGGAATTACGGAAGGATAAAACATAAAAAAAGTGTTGTCTTTGTTTTCCTCGAGAAAAGAAAGCGCTTTTTGATGAATGATTTCAGGGGCATAAGTTTCTGTTTTTCTTTCGCTATTTCCTTGGAGTGTTTCTTTGGTCTGATTGTGCCACAGGTGATAAGGATAATAGTTGTGTGCGATTCTTTGGCAGTTATAGCCATAAAACTCATCAAATCCTTGGTTGTTGGGGTCACCTGTCGAGCCAGGGTTTCCTAAGCCCCATTTTCCAAAAGCACCAGTTACATACCCCGAGGATTTTAGAATTTTTGAAACTGTTACTGCAGACGATAATAAAGGGTATTGCCCTTCAGGAAATATGGGTTTGTTTCCGCGGATAAAAGTGTGTCCCGTGTGTTGTCCTGTCATCAAAGCCGAACGCGAGGGTGCACAAACTGTTGAACCAGAATAGTGTTGGGTAAAAAACATTCCATCTTTTGCCAATTGGTCAATGTTGGGAGTTTTAAATTTTTGCTGCCCAGTAAAACTCAAATCCCCATAACCGAGATCATCCGCTAGGATATAAATAATGTTTGGCTTTTTGTTAGGTTGTTCCTGAGTTTTTGTTTGATTTTGACAAGCCACCAGTGTTGATAATATTAAAGTCAGAATCAAGTTGTTTATATGTGTTTTCATTTTGTTTTTCTAAGCTTATTTATCCGTTTTTATTATGTAATAATTATATATCTCCAAGTTGTTTAAACTTAAATCTTTCTATGGTTGCCGGTTCGTGCTCTTCTAACATGACTTCGCTGATTTTTTCTACAACCTCTGGGTATTTACTTGAAACATCATTCAATTCCTCTAGATCGGTTTCTAAATTATAGAGTTCTATTTTCATATTTCCTTTGAAAATGTTTTTCCGAATGCCTTTCCACTTCCCCATTCTAACGGCTTGTTGCCCCTGATAGGCTGGGAATTCCCAATAGAGAAAATCATGTTGTTTTTGTTTTTTATTAAGTAAAGTGGATTTAAAACTAATTCCATCAATGGCCTCCGGGGCGGCAGTGCCAGCAATGTCGCAGAGGGTAGGCATGAGATCATAAAATGCAGAAATATGATTGCTTTTGGAACCGGGTTCAATGTGATTAGGCCAACTTGCGATTAAAGGAACTCTGATTCCTCCTTCGTAAAGAAAGCCTTTGGTTCTGCCGAATCCGTTGGTGAAGGGTTTAGAACTTTCAAAATAATTAAAATCAACGCCCCCCAAATAGGTCGGTCCGTTGTCACTCGAAAAGAAAATAACTGTATTTTCATAAATTCCTTCTTCTTTGAGAAGGGCGACAATTTCTCCCACTTGATTGTCCAAATAGGTAATCATGGCAGCATAAGCCGCTTTTGGATTTCGATTGGGGAAATAACTTTGATTGCCCAAATAAGGTTCTTCTTCTCCAAAAACCTTTTTATATTCCTCCACGTCTTTTTTTGGAACTTGCAATGGGAGATGCGGCAGGGGAGATGCATAATACATAAAGAAGGGCTGGTCTTTGTTTTTAGTAATAAAATCTAGTGCTTTTTCTTGCATTTTCTGTGGCGCATAATCCTGCTGCGTAAATTTCGAATAGCTTTGCTCCAGATAAGGATCAGCAAGGGAATCTAATTTGGTTCTAGGCGAGATCAACTCATTGTTGAGCAATATTTTATTGGTATTTTCCCAGAGATGAGAAGGGTAGAGGTTGTGTGCTTGCCGCTGGCAATTGTATCCATAAAAATAATCAAACCCCTTGAGGTTAGGAATCCCTTCGGTGAGCGGCGCGCCCAGTCCCCATTTCCCAATAATACTGGTCGTATATCCTGCATTTTTTAGTTGGTTTCCAATGGTTGGTGTGTTCTTTTTGATTGGCCTTTGACCTTCAAGCTTTGGATCACGAAAGGCTTTTTCATAATTCCAAACCTCTCCTCGCGATCCCCATTCATCATTTCCTCTTATGTGGGAATGCCCAGCATGTTTTCCTGTAACAAATACATAACGAGCGGGTGCGCACACAGGAGCGCCTGAATAATATTGGGTAAAAAGCATTCCGTTTTTTGCTAGGGCATCAATGTTTGGTGTTTTTATTTTGGTCTGACCATAAACCCCAAGTTCCCCATAACCGAGATCATCCGCAAGAATATAAATGATATTTGGTGGGGGTTTGACTTCATTTTTTTGGTTGCAACCGACAAATATAAAACCAAAAGCAAGAACGTAGGTTTTTAAGTTTTTAGACAATACAATGGTCATTAGTTTTGGTGTTAATTTTTAAAAGTTATCTCTGAGATTGGAATGGTATATTCAACGCGTTGATTGTCATTCTTGTCCCATATTTCAGTTTTTACTGCAGGTTTTGAACCACTGAAGTCAATGGAGAGTAATCCGAAATGATTATCCATGATTGGACCTTCAATCCTGTTACTGTTGCTCGTTGCGAAATGCCAAATGGAGGACAAACCACTCGACGTTACATCATATATGGGGTAGAGGCCAGGATGCTTTATTTTTGAAATTTCTCCATAATGAACGTCTCCAGTGATGAACAAAACGCCATTGGCTTTGGTTTTTTTGATCAGGTTTAAAAACCTTAATTGTTCGTTTGGAAAGTTGGCCCAAGCTTCATAACCATTGAACGAAATTCCAAACTGAGTTCCAGAACCGATGATTCGAACGTCTGCTGGTTTTTGTAATTCTTTTTCGAGCCATTCCCATTGGGCTGCTCCCAAAAGGGTTTTGTCGCTGTCGATGGGGTGAGGAAAATAATCTGGTTCGTAAAAAAACCTGCGATCGTCTTTGTATTCTCCTGCATAATCCAACAAACTGTCGCGAAAGGTTCTGCCGTCTAGCAGGATGACTTGAATGATTTTCCCTTGGTGTTTGTATTCATAAGCGTGATAAATTCCTTTGTGGTTTCGGCGCTCACTGTCAAGGGGTTCCTCAAAAAAGTCAAGAAAAATCTCCTTTGATTCTTCTTTGAATTGATAATGCCGACCCGAATCGTTCCATCCAAAATCGTGATCGTCCCATGTACCTATGATTGTTGTGTTTTTCTTAAGATTTTGAAATGAGGGCTTGTCGCTCAGTTTCTTGTATTTGGCTTTTAGAGTATCCATTTCCTTGGTGTCTCCATAGATGTTATCCCCTAAAAAGACAAAGAGATCTGGCTGAAGCACTGCGATATTGTTGAAAATGGTCAATGGATTGTCTTGATGTCCACAAGATCCAAAGGCGATTGTAAAAGGGGCTTCTTTCTCTGCAGGAGTGCAACTGGCTAGAAACAAACAAAAAATGATGATAATTCTTCGACACATATTTATTGATTTTAAAGTTTATTAAGCTTTTTTTCAATTGTCAAGTTAATATTTTTTGTTTTAAGAGCGGGATTTTTATTTTTAAGAGAAACCTCATCCTCAAAGACATCAACAAGTAATTCTGGTGATTGTGGCGTATTACAAATCCTACAGACAGTATATCTTACTTTTTAAGCATCAAATTATTGTTTTCTTTCTCATGGTATTTAAATTATGTTTCCGAAACAGAGGTATTTAATCTCTAAATAATCCGCTATTCCATATTTAGAACCTTCACGACCGTTTCCAGAAAACTTAACGCCACCAAAAGGAGCCACTTCTGTAGAAATCATTCCTTCGTTAATCCCAACCATACCATATTCAAGGGCTTCGGCTACTTTCCAACAACGAGAAACCCCCTCGGAATAAAAGTAAGAAGCCAGCCCATAGACAGTGTCATTTGCCATCGAGATCGCCTCTTCATCGGTTTTAAATTTATAGATTGGTGCGACCGGACCAAAAATTTCTTCAGTAGAAAATTTCATATCCTTGGTTGCATTTCCAATAATGGTGGGCTCAAAGAAACATTCACCAATTGCATTGCCACCAAGAATCAAATCGCCTCCTTTTTCGAGGGCATCGGCAACAAAATATTTGGTCGTTTCAACGGCTTTTTTGTTGATTAATGGACCGATATTTACATCCGTTTCCATTCCATTTCCTACTTTGAGTTTTTCCACAGCTTTTGCCAACTCAGCGGTAAACACTTCATAGATTTTTTCGTGAACCAAAAAACGGTTAACGCAGACACAGGTTTGTCCAGCGTTTCTATATTTTGAAACCATTGCACCCGCAACAGCTTTGTCGATGTCAGCATCTTCAAAGACAATAAAAGGAGCGTTACCTCCCAATTCTAAACTTAATTTTTTAAGTGTTTTTGCACTTTGTTCCATGAGGATTTGTCCAACTCGAGTAGAGCCCGTAAATGAAATTTTCTTCACGACTTCACTTTCACAAAACACCTTCCCCATGGCAGAAGAATCACTACCCACCACAACATTTAGAACACCAGAAGGGAAGCCCGCTTTTTCTGCCAAGTGCCCAATGGCCAAGGCTGTGAGTGGAGATTCGCTTGTGGGTCTAATGATGACAGTGCATCCGGCGGCTAGGGCAGGGGCAACTTTTCTTGTGATCATGGCCAAAGGGAAATTCCATGGGGTCATTGCGGCGACCACGCCTATGGGTTGTTTGATGACCACCAAACGTCGGTCTTCCGTATGTGGTGGGATTACGTCTCCATATACTCGTTTTCCTTCTTCTGCAAACCACTTGATAAACGAGGCGCCATAGGTCACTTCTCCTAGACTTTCCTTTAAAGGTTTTCCACATTCTAAAGTCATTATTTCTGCGAGTGTGGCTGCGTTTTCAAGAATTAGATTATTCCATTTTTCTAATATTTCACTGCGATGTTTGGCTGTAGTTTTTCGCCAAGATACAAATGCGTTTTCAGCCGCATGAATCGCTTTTTCTGTTAAGGCTACACCTCCATCGGAAACTCTTGCCACAACTTCTCCCGAAGCTGGATTAATGACTTCAAAAGTGGCATTTCCAGCTGTTATCCATTCTCCATTGATATAAGATCGATCAAATACTAAGTCGGCTGTCTTCATAATATTTTGATTTATGGTTTAAAATTAGTCAAAAAGAACGATTTGTAGCGTGGTACATTGCATAGCTGTTTTTAAGTGAAAAACAACGAAATCAACACAAAGGAAAACTCTAACTGTTTAATGTCAAAGTTAGGACCATAAACAGAAATATTGAAAACAGTTTACTTTCTTGAGTTGAGTTTTGCCAGTAAGCGAAGTATTTCTAAATAAAGCCAAATAAGGGTAACCAATAAGCCAAAAGCTCCATACCACTCCATGTATTTTGGTGCTCCTTTTTCAGCTCCTTCTTCAATAAAATCAAAATCCAATACAAGGTTTAAGGATGCAATTACGATAACTACCAAACTAAATCCAATACTCATTATCGAGGAATTGTTAATATTCATGATGCCCATTCCTGATCCAAAAAATCCCATCACGAAATTAATTAGGTAAACAATGGCGATCCCTCCAGTTGCTGCGGCAACTCCTAGTTTAAAGTTTTCACTAGGTTTAATTAAACCCGAGCGATAGGCCATCAACAAGGAAAGGAGTATCCCAAGGGTTAGAAAGATGGCATTGGTGACAATTCCATCATACATGCTGTTGTACATAAATGAGATGCCTCCTAGCATTCCTCCTTCCAAAATCGCATAAATTGGGACGGTAATGGGTGCCCAATGTTTTCTGAAAACGGTTATCAAAGCCACAATAAATCCTCCGATTCCACAGGCAATCAACAGAACAGTATTCATGGTATTAAACGTTAAATATCCTGTACCAACAAGTAAAAAAAGACTAATGGCAGTTTTGTTAACTGTTCCATTAATGGTCATCGTTTCCGTAATGTTTGTTGCACTGTTGAAGGTGCTTTTTGATAAAACTGGATTTCCAGATCTTAAAGAAAGGTGTCTGCTCATTTTAGTTAGATATTAAGATTAAAACAGCTGTTTTAACAAATATAGAAATCAATTAATTTTAAATAAAATTTTCTTCGCTACTTTATCAAAAATGTTTTGCAATGTATTCTTCTAATTTAAAAATATCTTCCTTGGAAGTTAAATCAGGAACGTGTTCTGCAAAAGGTATTCCCAGCATTGAAGTAGTTTCATCGATCATGTTCATTATGGCAGTTGGAAGCTCCTTTTCGTTTCGAACGGGGTGAACTGGACAATTTTTTAAATGATTAAAAAATACTTTACCGCTAAAAGAAAATAAGTTCATGCTGACCCTTATTTTACCTTTAACATCAACATACTGGTTAATTTTATCGGCTTCAGGTTTTTCGATAATATCTTGTAGCTTGTACGCATTATCAAATTTAATTATTGCGAAACGAGAAATTCTTTCTTTGGGATAATCCAAATGATCAATGTCATAGGCGACACAAGTATTGTTAGATTTGGCAGTTCGAATGGCTTTTAAAGCCTTTACAGAATAAAGATTATCGCTATTACACACAGAAAAATTCAATTCTTTTAAAGCAGGGAATTGCACCATACACTGATACAGAGCATCGGCAGTTCCAAAGGGTTTTTCTCTTTCCTTGGGTATGTATTGGGTTGCGAATTGAATGTGGAGTCCAGAAAATTGAGGATTGTTTTGATAAATCGACCGGAACAGTTCTGAGTTTTCACCTGTTATGATGTAGATTGATTTATATCCCGCAGCAACAGCGTTGAGAAGCAGATAATCCATGAATGGTTTTCCACCTAGTTCAATAAGGCCTTTGCTTCTTTTGTTGGCCTGCTCCTGCATTTTTTTTGAAAGTAAATTGCTTTCTGATTTTTTCATTCTAGAGGAAGCTCCTCCTGCCATAATAATTAATGTTTCATTCATAGTTTTTAATATTGGCCCCCGCAGTAATTTTAGCCGAAAATGCGTCAATTGCTCCGGCTTCTAGTAGGGCATTAATTACTTCTTGTTCATTTTCTGGCGTTGCAATTGCCACGATGCATCCTCCACCTCCAGAGCCAACAATTTTTGCACCAAAAGCTCCTGCATTGAGAGCGTTTTCTATCATTTTATCTATTCTTGGAGGCGTAATTTTTAAATATTCTTTTAATATATAATGATGTTCACTCATCATTTCCCCTAATCTGCGTAGGTCAGGGTGCTCATTTTGCAATTCCATTTTGGCTTTTTGGGTAATTGCATGGTTGTTGATAGCTGCATATAGAAATGGTTTTTGTCTTTCATCTAATAAATTTAGATAACGATCTTGATCTTCGACTTTAGCTTTAGAGATTTTAAATTTAGGAATTATTTGAGTTACTTTATCAATCGCCTCCCAAGCATTGCTTTTTAAAAAGGACAAGGTTCCAAAAGTGTCTTTTGAAACTCCTGAAACCCCAACCACCAAATTGTTAAGCGGTTTTTCAAAAGAAGTGACTGCGTCATCTTTGGTGTCTAAATAGATTAGGTTGCCCAGCCCAATGGTGTATTGATCCATTTTACCCCCAGAGGAACCTTGTTCTAAAACTTCGGTTTCATAAGCTAAGTAAGCCAGTAAATTAGGGGTTGGCTTTTGATTTGAACCAAAGGCTTCAAGTAGGAACTGAATCCATGCAAGGGTGAGTGCGGAGGAGCTTGACAGGCCAGCATTGATTGGAATATTGCTTTTTATTTCAATGTCATACCCCATATCCGGAATGCAATCTATCTTTCGAACCACCTTTAATGCTGTTCTTAAAAAATCACCTTTTGCGATATTGTTAAAATCAGATTTGAAGTCAATTTGAGTTTTTTTGTTTAGATCTAAAAGATTGAAGTCGAAAACACTCTTTTTATTGGGCGTTGCTTCAATGCGAATAAAACGGTTTATAGCGCAAGCAATAACGGGGAGTTTTAGATAATCTTGATGATCGCCAAAAAGGCAAATCCTACCTGGGGCAGTTGATACAATTTTTTTCATTCTAATCTTTAACCAATTGAAGGAAGTTTATAGCCATTGTGGTATTCTTTTGAAAGGTGTTTTTTATTTATTTTATTATCTGTAAAACGATCTTTCGAACCCTCCCATATCAATTTTTGGTTCGCTCTGTAGGAGATGTTTCCCATTTGGGCAACCTTGGCCACATGTGCAGCGTCTTGTATGTTACAAGTCAAAAGCTCTGGATTATTATCTCTGATAGCATTTATGAAATTGAGTTGATGATTGGCATGTCCATTGTCACTTTTCTTTTGAAGTGGTTTTAAGACATTTACTTTACTTCTTCGCTCTTCGATCACTTCCCATCCATTTCGATCAAGAACAAGAGTGCCATTATTGCCTATAAAGGCAATTCCGTGATTTCTTCCGTAAGATCCATTGTCAATTCCCATGGCAGAGTCCCAAACCAAGTTAAATCCGTCAAATTCATACAATGTAGTAAGAGTATCTGGGGTTTCTTGACTCAAATCAGGATAGGCATATTTCCCACCTAGTCCAACTATTGTTTTTGGTAAACTGGCTTTCATCCCCAGGAGTGCATAATCCAACAAATGTACTCCCCAGTCGGTCATTAAGCCTCCTGCGTAATCCCAAAACCACCTGAAATGAAAATGAAATCTACTAGAATTAAAAGGTAAGGTAGGCGCAGGACCTAACCATGAGGCATAATCAACACCTTTGGGTGGCGCGCTATTGGCGACAACTGGCTGCGGCTTCATCCAACCCTGATAGCACCAAACTTTTACGGTTCTGATGGGTCCAAGTTGTCCACTATGCACAAAGGAAACTGCATCTTGAAAATGTTTGTGACTTCTTTGCCATTGTCCTGCTTGGACAATATTGCCGTGATACTTTTGAGCTGCTGTCATGGTCTGACATTCTACAATAGAGTTCCCTACGGGTTTTTCAACATAAATGTCTTTTCCTGCTTCCGATGCATGAATCATCATTAAGGCATGCCAATGATCTGGTGTTCCAATATAAACAGCGTCAATGTCTTTCTGATCGAGTAATTCACGATAGTCTGAATATACACGAATTTTGTTTTTAAAAGTGCTAATCTCTTTTTCGTTGAGTCTTTTGCTGATAACGTTTTGATCAACGTCGCAAATGGCGACCAAATTAACCCCTGGAATTTTGAGTGCAGCAAGCGTATTGGCCCATCCCATTCCATTGATGCCTATGGTACCAATATTTATTTGACTATTAGGAGAAATATCGTTTAAAGATTTTGTTTTAGAATAACCAGAGAGGGAGGGTAAAAACAGACCGCCAGCTCCTGCGATCGAGGATTTTTTTATGAAGTCGATTCTATTCATTGTTTTTAATTGAAAATAGCCACTAATATAAATTAATAAAAGACCCTGAGGAAATAAAATTTAATCAAAAATAGGGATATAAAGTCAGCTCAAATAAACCATCCGTTTTCCATTGTTTTATGAGATTAATATCTTCTTGAAATAACTTTGATCCATTGGGCGGCATAAACCCAGTGGTACCAAAGTGCTTTTTTAAAAATCAGAATATTGAGGTGAAATATGTATCATTGATCAGACAAGATTATGTAAAAAGATAAATATTAATTCGCTGAACTGCAGCGTCGTGTTGTAACAAAAATCACTTATGTCCTCAGAGCTGAATGTGTTTTTAAGATTTGCTTTGTTAAAAGGCGTCGTAGGATATACCTTACGTTTTTCTTTAAAATTCACTATTTGCTGCACTTTAACAGGGGAGTTGCCGCAAGAATAAAACGGTGCATTAGGTCTTTTCGTGCTTTGAAAAGTTTTATGAACTAAAGGAGTAAAATTATTTAAACAATAAGCTTATAACTAATTGTTTATTAGAGTTTTAATGTATAGATTTTCTTACTGAATTATAAAAAGAGAAGAAGGAGCTCAATTTATAAATAAAAATTATCATCCCAACGGCATATTAAGTAATGGAAATATTATATTTGCACTGCTTTAAAATCATCCACTATCGATTTTTAAGTTTCAAAAATTGGTCGCGTAGCTCAGCTGGATAGAGCATCTGCCTTCTAAGCAGACGGTCACAGGTTCGAATCCTGTCGCGATCACAGATTAAAAAAAGCTCTAAGACTTTTAAAAACAACCCTTCACATTGATATGAGGGTTTTTTATGCACTAAAATTACACATCTAAAATACTCAAAAATTCTTCAACTGTCAGTTTACTGTCATCTATTTAAGCACTATTTGACAGCTATATGACACTTGAGAAGTTAGTAATCTGATTTAGCAACTGAGATTAAAGAGACTTTAAATAATTTGTCAAGACTAGTGTCTTCAGAAACATCTCCTTTATACAAATCCTTAATCCTATTAATTAATAGCTCTTTAACCATTGTGGTGTTTTCTTTAGTAGTTAAGATACAATCGTGAATTATTAAGGCAAAAACATCATCAGGTAAACTCTTATAAACTTCTACAAAAATATTTGCCTCGCTTGACTGTCCAAGATGACTAACAGCTTCGTGACCTTTAGATGACTTTATATTGTTAACCCATCTTATGAAAGACGGAAAAAGTGCAATCATTTCTTTACTAAGGTCTGATGAATTAATCTTTGAGTTGAGTGAGGTAAGTATATTCTTTTTCATCTTAGCATAATCCATATTAGCCAAGCATAAAGAATTGTCTTTAATATACTTATATACCCCTCCCTCTATTACAAGTTTTAAGCATAACGCTGCTTCACCATTCTCTTTTTCAGTTAACTGATTTTTTGAGTTGAGGTGCTTTAGCCATTCTAAGATAAGAATAGAGGGTTGAGCAGAAGCCATATCAACCTCCCATATATCTTCACCAGACTTAGTTTTGAATCCTTCTCTAATTAGTCTTGGTACTGATGCCGCTAGGTGATATACTCTTCCTAGTTTATTCACACTAGGATTAAAAAAAACTGGAAGTTTATATACATCAAGTGCTTTGTCTACTTTATTTAGGTCTCTAAACGCTTCAAAGTATGCGTCATATTTATTTAGTCTAAGCTGAACATTATCTTCATACCACACCATTATAAATTCATCTTCAGGTTGATTCTTGTCCCACTTTAAGTCGTCTCTAAAGTCAATTAGGTAATTTTTTTTACTATTAATTAAGTGTAGTTTGGCAGTATTATTAATAATCTTTTTTAACAGGTAATCATTACTGATGGACTTAAAATCTTTATCGTATTGATTAATCAATTTTTTTCTAAACCTCTCGGTCTTTACTGGAATTAATATTATATCCTCCTTATCTGAAAAATAAGCTATGGAGTATGAATGCGAGAATCTCCCAGACGAATAGGTTTCATTTACAGAGATAACCTTTACAGTAACTAATGAATTAATTACGGCTTTGTAGTACCTATTACCTAAGAATTCTTTTAGTGTATTAGAGTGTATGTTAACTAGCTCATTTAAGCCTTTTTCAAATTGAAGCTGGATTTTTATAATCTTATTGATTAGCCAATCGCACTTATCTATATACAGTAGCTTATTCTCTTTATTCTTTATACTAGAATAGTATTGATCTCTATTAAGTTTTATATCTAAGTCCTTTATACTAAACTGCTTCATTGTAAGTGCACCACATATGAGTAGGATGTCTCTAAGATACAAATGAATATATATCTAAGTGCACCACATATGAGTATAGGGTTGTCTATCTATTTGTGTTGTCCTTTATGAGTTTACGAATAAATGCGACACATATGTCTATCTATACGTTATATATAGACTAAAGTAGATAAATGTAGATACTATGAGTAGACAAAAGTATGGAGGTAGAGAGAAGGGTACTCCTGATAAACTAACAAGTAAGGTAAAGAATTTCCCATATCATACCTTTAAACAACTGGTGTAATATATGGCTCGCTTACTCGCTTCGCCAGAGTTGTTTTAAGAAATGTTGATTGGCTTCTTGTTTAACAAAACCAGTGAAATGTTATTGTATAAGTATAATGTTATAAATAACGATCATATGAAAATTACTATTAAGCTATCTCCAAAAAGAAAGCAAGAACTGATGGCATTAGCACATCAAAAAGGTTTAGTCCTTAATGAGTACATAAACTTACTTTTACTTAATAAAATACCATAAAATATATGCCTAGACCTAAAGGTTCTCCTAACAAAATAT
>Ga0307986_10001639_pt1 | contig 16245 bp, 14 predicted proteins | sample EllFjometageno82_FD_203170 | JGI IMG/M metagenome (GOLD analysis project Ga0307986, IMG submission 203170) | Marine microbial communities from Ellis Fjord, Antarctic Ocean - #82 | ecosystem: Environmental > Aquatic > Marine > Unclassified | place: Southern Ocean | collected 2014-10-09
AACTAAGTCAGACGCAAAATGTTTTCGAAAAAATAGGTCTGTAAAAAAAATCATTAGTAAAACCAAAATTTCTTCATTTAGAGATGAAAACCCTCAAAATGTTTCATTTTATACAGGAACTTTTGACACTAAAGATGAGCGTGGAGATGACGAGACATCGTTGTTTGGAGTAGAACACAAAAATAAGAACTTATTTAGAAGCACTTGGTTAGGTAGACTCTCACCTACAACAGGTGCATTTGTTACAAAAAAAAATTCAGTTTATTTGTACACAGGAATCGAAGCAGATTACAATGTGGGATTAGTGAATATTTCACCAAGTTTTGCTCCAGGCTATTACCAAGCTGGAAATGGAAAAAATTTAGGGAGTGCACTTGAGTTTAAATCAGAATTAAAAATTGGAGTAGACTTATTTAAAAACACTAACCTTGGTTACAGTTATAGTCATATTTCAAATAACGATTGGGGTGATGTTAATCCGGGTACAGACAATCAGACATTAACTCTTTCTAAAAAGTTCTAAACATAAATGTCAATCAAAGATTGTTATAATATAGAAGACTTTAAAAAATTAGCAAAAAAAAATCTACCATCTCCAATTTTTCATTATATCGATGGCGGTGCTGATGACGAAACAACCCTTAAAAGGAACACAGAATCTTTTTCTAAATGTGATCTAATTCCAAATATTTTAGCTAGCGTAGGGGAGCCAGATCTCTCAGTAAATGTTTTTGGTCATAAAATAGACATGCCTCTATTTTTATCACCAACAGCTATGCAACGGTTATACCATCATGATGGAGACAAAGCATCTGCAAGAGCTGCCGAAAAATTCGGAACATTTTATAGTATGTCTACAATGGCCACTTCGTCCATTGAAGAAATTTCAGATATTTCAAACGGACCAAAATTATTTCAACTTTACATTCATAAAGACCAGGCACTCACCGATAACTTAATAGACAGATGCAAAAGCTCAGGATTTAAAGGTTTGTGTTTGACGGTCGATACAGTTGTTGCAGGAAATAGAGAAAAAGATCATAGAACTGGCTTTACAACACCACCAAAACTTACTTTAAAAAGTCTAATGAGTTTTGCTGCTCATCCGAAATGGACAATAAATTACTTAACTCATGAAAAATTTAAATTAGCAAACGTTGCTCATTTTACTAAAAATGGTTCAAGTATAGCAAAAGGAGTCATGGAATATATTAACGAACAATACGATCCAGCAATGAGTTGGAAGGACGCTGAGTATTGTGTCAAGCGTTGGAACGGACCTTTTGCTTTAAAAGGATTAATGTCGGTCGAAGATGCAAAGAAGGCAGTAGATATTGGTGCTTCAGCAATTATGCTATCTAATCACGGTGGCAGACAATTAGATGGTTCACGCTCACCGTTTGATCAGCTACCTGCAATTGTTGATGCTGTTGGCGGAAAAATAGAAATTATTGTTGATGGTGGAATTAGAAGAGGAACACACGTTTTAAAAGCTTTAGCTTTAGGAGCAACGGCTTGCAGTTTTGGCAAAGGTTTCTTGTTTGCGTTAGGTGCAGGAGGACAAGAAGGGGTAGAAATGGTTCTTCAAAGAATGAGGGACGAAATTAGAAGAGATATGATTCTAATGGGTTGTAAAAGCATAAAAGATTTAAACCCAAGCAAAATTGGTTATAGATAAAAAATTGAGACAATATTTCTGTTTTAAAAATACGTACGTTGTTTATCATTTAAACTTAATTTAAATAATTAATATGAAATTAGCTAAAAATTTAGAAAGACTAGGTACAGAGTCAGCTTTTAGTATATTAGCCGAAGCAAAAAAACTTGAAGCTCAAGGAAAAGAAATGATACACCTTGGTTTAGGTCAACCCGATTTTAAAACTCCACAACATATTGTTGACGCAGCAAAAAAAGCTTTAGATGATGGTCATCATGGATATGTTTTATCTAATGGAATTTTAGAATGCAGACAAGCCGTGACAAGAAAAATTAAAAAACTTTACAACAAAGATGTAGATCCAGAGAGAATTTTAATAATGCCAGGTGGAAAACCCACTATGTTTTATGCAATTTCAGTATTTGGTGAAGAAGGTGCCGAAATAATTCATCCTACACCAGGATTCCCTATTTATGAATCTATGATTAATTATTCAGGCTCAACAGCAATACCTTATGATTTAACACAAGATAAAGATTTAAAATTTGATCCAGAAAAAATTTTATCATTAATCACAGATAAAACTAGATTGTTAATATTAATTAATCCTAATAATCCAACAGGAAGTTTTGTAGAAAAACCAGCGATAGACTTTTTAGCAGAAGGACTTAAAAAACATCCACATGTTGCGATTTTAAGTGATGAAATTTATAGTCGTCAAATTTATGATAATAAAGAAATGCCAACATTTTTAAATTATCCAGATTTACAAGACAGGTTAATAATTCTAGATGGATGGAGTAAAGCTTACGCCATGACTGGCTGGAGAATGGGCTGGAGTGTTTGGCCAGAAAAATTAATTCCACACGTAAATAAATTAATTATAAATAGTGTATCGTGTGTCAATGCACCCTCTCAATTTGCCGGCATAGCAGCTTTAGATGGTTCAGACCAGGCTATTATCGATATGATGAAAGAATTTGATATGAGACGTAAACTTATTCACACTGGACTAAATAATCTGCCAGGCGTAGAATGTAGTATGCCAGGGGGTGCTTTTTATGCATTTCCTAAAGTAATAGGCACAGGAATGAATGGCTCTGAATTTTCAAAAAAATGCATGCACGAAGCTGGAGTAGCAATCGTGCCTGGTACTGCTTTTGGAAAAACTTCAATTAATTATGTAAGATTTAGCTTTGCCGCTTCGAAGGAAAACATTGAAAAGGCACTTGAAAAAATTAAAAAAATGCTTGGATGAGTAGCGTTGCTTTGACCTAACGCTTTAAAAATTATAGGATTATAAAATGACAAGTCTTCAAATGCCTAAAGTCGATCAATCAATTTTATCTAGTAAAGATAAAATTACTTCAGACTTAAGCCAAATTTTGAAAAGTGAAAATATTCTTTCACATGAGGATGAAATTAGACCATACGAGACTGATGCTCTTGCAGCATATAAACAAAAACCTCTGTTAGTCGTTTTACCAGAAACAGTTGAGCAGGTGAGTGAAATTCTCAAGTATTGTAATGAAAATAAAATTAAGGTTGTACCAAGAGGTGCTGGCACTGGTTTGTCAGGAGGCGCACTTCCTTTGGCAGATTGTGTTTTATTAGGTATGGGAAAATTTAATAAAATATTAGAAATAGATTATCAGAATAAATGTGTTGTTTTACAACCGTGTGTCACTAATTTAGCAATTACAAATGCTGTACAAGATAAAAATTTTTATTATGCTCCAGATCCATCAAGTCAAATAGCATGTTCAATTGGTGGAAATGTTGCTGAAAATTCCGGTGGTGTACATTCTTTAAAATATGGAGCAACTACAAATAATTTATTAGGTATTCAAGTTGTTTTAATGGACGGAACTATAACAAGATTTGGAGGAAAGACTTTAGACTCCGAAGGTTATGATTTACTCGGATTGATGACAGGATCTGAGGGATTGCTTGGAGTGATTACTGAGGTAACAGTTAAAATTTTAAAAAAACCAGAAGCAGTAAAAGCAGCTCTTATAGGTTTTTCAAGCATAGAGGACGCTGGAAAGTGTGTATCTGAAATAATTGCAAAAGGAATAATACCCGCTGGTATGGAAATTATGGATAAAGCTTTAACTAAAGCAACAAATGATTATTCAAAAGCAGGTTATCCCATAAATGCAGAAGCCATGATGATTGTTGAACTTGATGGTACACAGACTGAAGTTTCAGAACTTATGAAAAGAGTTGAAGATATCGCTAAAAAAAATAAATGTACAAGTATAAAAACTAATAAATCAGAAGAAGAACGATTAAAGTTTTGGGCAGGAAGAAAAGCTGCTTTCCCAGCTTGTGGTGACTTAGCCCCAGACTATATGTGCATGGACGGATCAATACCAAGAGGCAAACTCGCAGAAGTTTTGAAAGAAATTCAAAGACTTTCAAAAAAGTATGAATTACCAGTAGCGAATGCATTTCATGCTGGTGACGGAAATCTTCATCCATTAATTATGTTTAATGCTAACGATCCAGAACAACTAAGAAAAACAGAAGAGTTTGGCTCAGAAATATTAAAGTACTGCGTTAAAGTTGGAGGAGCACTAACGGGTGAACATGGGGTAGGTATAGAAAAAAGAGAGTTAATGTGTGAAGCTTTTAACAATACAGATATTAAGCAACAAATTGACATTAAAGTAGCGCTCGACCCAAATTCATTGCTTAACCCTGGTAAGGTTTATCCTATACTAAGAAAATGTGCAGAAGAAGGAAGGGTTCATGTCCATGGAGGAAAAACAAAATTTCCAGACATTCCAAGATTTTAGTTTAACGGTTTTAAAGCCTGACAAAGAAGAAACAATAGCTGAAATCATAAAGTACTGTTATAAAAAAAATATACCATTAGAAATTTGTGGTTCAGGCTCGAAAAAAAATATTGGAAGAAACTTTCAATCTCAAAAAACTATAGATCTATCTAATTATTCAGGTATTATTAAGTATGAGCCAGAAGAACTTTACATAAAAGTAAAATCAGGTACCCCAATTAAAGAAATTAAAGAAGCATTAGAAAAAAACAATCAACACTTAGCTTTTGAACCTACAGATTTCGGACCATTGTTTAATGGGCAAACTAACGAAGGAACAATAGGAGGTGTACTCTCATGTAATTTTGCTGGGCCTAGAAGATTTAAAGTTGGTAGTGCTAGAGATCATATTTTAGGATTTAAGGGAGTAAACGGTAAAGGAGAGATTATTAAGTCTGGTGGAACAGTAGTTAAAAATGTAACTGGATATGATTTAAGCAAAGTAATTACCGGATCTTTTGGAACTTTAAGTGTGTTTACTGAAATATCAATTAAAGTTTTACCTAAGCCTGACCTAACTAAAACTCTAATTATAAACAATCCTCATTTAAAAAAAGGATTAGAACACCTTGGAGCCGCACTATCTTCATCATGTGACCCATCAGGGGCTGTATTTTATCCAGAATTTTTTCAAGACCAATTTATATTTAACGATCTTACAACAAAAGGACCAATCACAGCGATAAGAATAGAGGGATCAAAACTTTCTATTGATGAAAGAATTAAACAATTAATTAATGAACTGGCTGTAAATAAAAAAGAAATATCAATTTTAGATCCCGAACAGTCTAATATTTTTTGGAAAAAAACAGGATCTTTGAATGTTTTTTCAAATTTAAAAAATAATTTACTCAGAATAATTGTACCCGGAAGTGAAGCATTTGATCTAATTAATAAAATCAAAATTTATAACGTAAAATATTTTATTGATTGGGGAGGAAATCTAGTTTGGGTACAATTAGATCAATTAAATTCAAGCATTTTAAAAGAGATTAAAACTATAGTGAAAAACTTAGGTGGGTATTTGACAGTTATTAAGGTTGATGAAAGCTTAAAGTCTTCAATTGATATTTTTACAATTGATGATGTAAAATATAAGATATCTGAAAAAATTAAAAAAAGCTTTGATCCTAAAAGAATTTTAAATCCAGGAAAAATGTATACAGGAATATAATGCAAACAACTTTCTCATCAGAACAGCTAAAAAATAAAAATAACAAATCTACAGAAGAAATAGTTCGTAAGTGTGTTCACTGTGGGATGTGTAATGCTACATGCCCGACATATCAAATTTTAGGTGATGAATTAGACGGCCCAAGAGGAAGAATTTATCTAATCAAAGATATGCTTGAAAATAACAAATCAGGTAACGAAAAAATAGCTAAACATCTAGATAGATGCCTATCTTGCTATGGGTGCATGACGACCTGTCCATCGGGGGTTAATTATATGCATTTAATTGATCATGGCAGAAACCATCTGGAAAAAACATTTAAGAGACCAATAATTCAAAGAATTTTTAGAAATTTTTTATCATTAACATTACCTAACCCAAATGTATTTAAAATTTTAAGTTTATTAGTTAATATCGTGAGACCATTAAGTTTTATTTTTCCAGAGTTTATTAAAAACTCTATAAAATTAATGCCAGCTAAGCTTCCAAAAAAAACTTTAAATATACAAAAAGTCTATTCTGTTACGAAAAAAAAACCAGTAGCTAGAGTGGCCTTACTTACGGGATGTGTGCAGAGAGTAGTCTCTCCCGAAATAAACGAGTCAACAATACGTTTACTTAACAGACACCATGTAGAAGTTATTGTGTTGCCTGAAATAAATTGTTGTGGGTCTCTTGATCACCACATGGGAAAAGAAAAAGCAGCTCACAAACTATTTAAAAAAAATATTAATCTTTGGTATGATGAATATTTGAATAATGGATTAACAGCAATTATTAGTAATACATCAGGATGTGGCACAACTTTGAAAGATTATGGATTTATTTTTAGAGACGATAAAGAGATAAAGAAAAAAGCAAAAAAAATTTCTGAATTGACTAAAGATGTAAGTGAATTTTTAGATAAAGATATTAAGTTAGAATTTAAAAAAAATGAAAAGACTTACAAAATTGCTTATCATTCGCCTTGCTCGATGCAGCATGGCCAAAAAGTTCATCAACAACCTATAAATTTAATTAAAAAGACGGGTAATGAAGTTTTGTACATTCCAGAAGGTCATTTATGTTGCGGATCTGCTGGGACTTACAATATTCTTCAACAAAAAATTGCTAAGACTTTATTAAAAAATAAAGTTGAAAATATTGAAAAGATTGACCCGGATTTTATTTCAACAGGAAATATTGGTTGCATGAGTCAAATCTCTAGTGGTACAAATATCCCAATCGTTCATACTGTTGAAATTATTGATTGGCTCACAGGTGGACCAAAACCTAACAAGTTGAAAAGTTTATGAAGAAAAAAATACTAGTTACAAGAAAACTTCTAATAGAAAATGAAGAAAAGTTAAAAGAGCTTTTTGACGTTAAATTAAACTGCAAAGATGAACTATACACATCAGATAAGATTTTAGAATTATCAAAAGATTGTGATGGAATTTTAAGTGCCATTACTGATCAATTTAACAAGGACTTAGTAGAAAAATTATCATCTTCAGTTAAAATAATAGCAAATTTTGCAGTAGGCTTTGGTAATATTGACGTTAATGCTGCTACTAAAAAAAATATTGTTGTTACAAACACACCGGAGGTACTAGATGATTCTACCGCAGATATTTCAATACTATTACTTTTAGGAGCATCTAGAAAAGTTTTAGAAGCAAGAAGAGCTGCTGAACTTCAAAACTGGAAGTGGTCCGCAGATTTTATGTTAGGAAAACAAATGTCAAATAAAAGACTAGGTATACTAGGCATGGGTAGAATTGGTAGAGCTGTCGCTAAAAGGGCTAGAGGATTTAATATGGAAATCCATTACCATAATCGCAGTCAACTTCCTAAATATCTTGAGGAAGGTGCTATTTATCATAAAACAATTAAAGATTTATTTAATTGTAGTGATTTTTTATCCATCAACTGCCCCGCTACAAAAGAAACAAATAAAATAATTAATAAAGAAACAATAGCCTTTCTTCCAGACAATGCTGTTATAGGAAACGCTGCTAGAGGTGATGTTGTGGATGATGAGGCAATGATTGAAGCACTTAAATCAGAAAAAGTTTTCGCATTTGGTTTAGATGTTTATAATGGGGAACCAAAAATTCATCCTGAATATTTAAAATTAAATAATATTTTTTTATTACCCCACTTAGGTAGCGCAACTAAAAGAACACGTTGGGATATGGCATATAGAGCAACTCAAAATTTAGAAGATTTTTTTAGCAAAGGTGCAGCAAAAGACAAAGTAAATTAATACAACCTATAAATGTATTTATAAAAAAGTATACATAAACAGATGTAATTAAACGGTCATTTATGGGGTATGAATAATCTATTTTATAGAGACTCTATCTTTTTTTTATGCTTAAATTATTTAACTTAAACATATGTTAACAAAAAAAAAGGAGACAAAAAATGTCTAAAAAAGAAAAAACCTTAAAAGGAATTAAAACTCCTTCAAGACGTAAGTTCTTTAAAGTAGCTGCAGCAACGGGCGCAGCAGCGGCAGTTTCAATTGCAATGCCTAATATTGCATTCGGAGCTCCTATGACTTTAAAAATGCAAGCAGCTTGGCCTTCGGGAGCTAATATATTTTTCGAAATGGCTGGCGACTATGCAAAAATGGTAGGTGACATGTCTGGTGGAGAACTTAAGATCGATCTTCAACCAGTTGGCGCTATTGTAAAAACTTCAGAAATTGGACAAGCAGTAAGTTCTGGTGTAGTTGATATGGGTCATTGGGTGACTGCATATTGGTATGGAAAAAATGCTGCCGCTTCACTTTTCGGAACTGGACCTTCGTATGGTATGTCATCTCAAGAAGTAATGGGATGGATGGAATACGGTGGAGGTAGAAAACTTTACGAAGAAACTCTAGCAAAAGTTGGATTTGATTATGTAGGGTTCTTTCATATGCCTATGCCAGCTCAGCCATTTGGTTGGTTTAAAAAACATGTAACCAAAGTGTCTGATGTTAAAGGAATGAAGTATAGAACTGTTGGTCTAGCGACTAACGTTTTAACAGCTATGGGAATGGTTGTAAGACAACTTCCAGGTGGAGAAATTCAACCAGCAATGAAAACTGGTTTGATTGACGCTGCGGAATTTAACAACCCAACATCTGACTCACAGTTTGGAATGCAAGACGTTTCTAAGGATTATCACTTAGGAAGCTTTCACCAATCTCAAGAAATGTTTGAAATACCTGTAAACAAAAAAACATACAACAACCTATCGCCTGCTCATCAAGCGATTTTGAAGAATGCTGCTTATGCCGCTAACACTGATAACTATTTCAAAGCGTTAGTAAGATATTCAGCTGACTTAGCTAAGTTAATGAACGAGCACAAAGTAAATGTTCACCAAACTTCAGACGAAATCTTAGCTGAACAGTTAAAAGGTTGGGATAAAGTGATAGGCGATTTTGTTAAGAAAGATGCTTTCTTTAAAAAAATCATAGACTCACAAAAATCATATGCAAAAAGAGTAATGAAGTATTTGCTTATGAATCAGCCAAATTACAAATTAGCTTATGAAAATGAGTTTGGTAATATTAATAAAGTTAAAATTTAATTAACTTTAGAAAAAATTAAAAGGGGGCTAATACAGCCCCCTTTTTTTTATATAGGATTTAAAAAAAAACTGGGTTAACTTAAGATTACAAATGAGAAACTATATACATTTTGCAGATCATTTAAGTACGGCAGTAGGGAAAGCTTTTTCATGGTGCATAGTAGTACTTATGCTTGGTACTTGTTATGAAGTAGTAATGGCTTATGCATTTAATGCACCTACACTTTGGAATTTTGATTTTAGCATGCAGATGTACGGAGCAATTTTTATGATGGCTGGAGCTTACACTCTATCTACAGAAGCCCATGTTAGAGGAGATGTTATTTACAGACTATTTAAGCCACGAACACAAGGATATATCGATTTTATTTTATACTTTATATTCTTTTTTCCTGGAGTTTTAGCTTTAGCTTTTTATGGATTTGATTATGCGGCCTTAGCCTGGAAAATAAAAGAAACAAGTTGGAGTAGTCCAGCACAAATTCAAATTTATATGGTTAAATCTATGATACCTGCAGCGGGTGTTTTATTGACTATTCAAGGAATCAGTGAAGTTTTCAGATGTGTGATCTGTATTCAAACAGGCCATTGGCCAGCAAGATTAGTTGTTGCAGAAGAAACAGAAAAAATTTTAATGAGAACAGCTCAAGACGAGGATCAAAAAGATGTTATCTAGTTTGTTTACATTAACAAATCCAGAAATAGCCATCATGATGATGGGAATATTTCTAATGGCAGTTTTGCTAGGATTCCCAATTGCTTTTACCTTAATGGCTATGGGCGTTGGTTTTGGATACTACGCTTATTTTGACCCCGCGAGAATGGATCATCTATTAGATAACAGAATATTTTCTTTATTTGTTCAAAATACTTATACAGTTATGGATAATAATGTACTCACTGCTGTCCCCTTATTTTTATTTATGGGCTACCTGGTAGAAAGAGCCGGAATAGTTTCAAGATTATTTTTTGCTATAAGATTAGCTTCACATAAATTACCAGCTTCAATGGCTGTAGCAGCTTTAATTACCTGTACTTTATTTTCAACAGCTACTGGAATAATTGGTGCGGTGGTAACTCTAATGGGATTACTAGCTTGGCCAGCTATGGTTAAAGCTGGTTACGATAAAAAATTTGCTTCAGGAATAATTTGTGCAGGTGGTTGCCTAGGTATACTAATTCCACCCAGCATTATGTTAATTGTTTATTCTGTAATCGCTCAATTATCCCCTTTGAGATTATTTGCTGCCGCTATTTTTCCTGGATTACTACTCGCTAGTTTATACATATCGTATGCAGTTATTAGAGCGATGATAGATCCGTCAATTGCTCCGAAACCTAGAGCAGAAGAAATTCCGCCAAGAGCTGAAATCTTAAAAGAGGTTTTTGTTTCTTTCTTACCTTTATTTGCTTTGATCATGTTAGTGCTTGGAACAATTTTAGGTGGCTTTGCAACTCCTGCCGAAGCAGCCGCAGTTGGTGCTTTTGGTTCAATAGTACTTTCTTATTTTTACAAAACTCTTAAGTGGAAAGCCTTTAAAGAGTCAGTTTTTTTAACAGCTAAAACAACAGCAATGATAATGTGGTTGTTCATCGGTTCTTGGACTTTTGCATCGGTATTTTCTTATCTGGGTGGACACGAAGTGTTCGAACATTTTTTTAAATCAATGGATCTCGCACCTTGGCAATTTTTAGTTATTACGCAGATAATTATTTTTTTATTAGGCTGGCCTTTAGAATGGACAGAAATTTTAATTATTTTTGTTCCAATATTTTTACCATTATTATCTATATATGGAATAAACCCTTATTTCTTCGCAATGTTAATAGCGTTAAACTTGCAGACTTCTTTTTTAACCCCTCCGATGGCTATGTCAGCTTATTATTTAAAAGGTGTTCAATCTAAAAATGTTGAACTAATGGAAATATTTGCTGGAATTATGCCATTCCTAGGCATTGTTATTTTTGCAATGTTTTTAATGTATATGTTCCCAGGCATTGCTCTTTGGTTGCCAGATGTATTGTTCGCAAACTAAAAAAATATGATAGATATTTTTTCAATATCAACTAATGAATTAGTTACTAAAATGAGAAACGGAGACATCTCAAGTGTTGAAGTATGTAAAACTTATTTAGAAAGAATCAAGAAATACGAAAAAGATGTTAAGGCCTGGTCATTTTTAGACAAAAAAAATCTTTTAGAAAAAGCAGAAGAAGCAGATGAGTACAGAAAATCTGGAAAACCACTAGGCCCACTACATGGCTTACCGATAGCTATAAAGGATATTATAGCAACTTATGATATGCCTACTGAATGTGGTAGCGTTTTAAGAAAAGGTATTTCTGGTGCAGCAGATGCAGAGGTAGTTAATTTAATTAAAGCGGCAGGAGCAATCGTTATGGGAAAAACCGTAACAACAGAGTTTGCTTATTTTGATCCTGGAAAAACTACAAATCCTCATGATTATACAAGGACACCAGGAGGATCTTCAAGCGGATCTGCTGCTGCCGTCGCAGCTCATATGGCACCACTAGCTATTGGAACGCAAACTAATGCTTCTGTTATAAGGCCAGCTTCTTATTGTGGCGTCGTAGGCTATAAACCATCATTTGGATTAATTTCACGAACTGGTATTTTAAAACAATCTCTAAAATTAGACCAAGTAGGTGTATTTGGAAAAACAGTGGAAGATGTTGCTTTACTTACGAAAGCACTAATTAAAAAGGATATTTTAGATGATGACACAATTCATTATGCAGCCGATGAAATGCTAGAAGTCTGCAAAAAAGGGCCAATTTTTGAACCAAAATTTATATTTTACAAAACTCCCAGTTGGAAAAAAATTGGCAAGGAATCCCAAAAAGCTTTCGAGTTTTTATTAAAGGAATTTAAAAAAAATATAGAAGTATTTGATGAACCATCTTATTTTAAAGACATACCAAGATATCATCAGATTATTCATGAAACGGATATGGCAAATAGTTTTCAAGATTTTTATAAAAAATCTAAAAAGAAAATGGGTAAAAAATTAATTGAGGCTATCGAGAGAGGTTTAAAATATTCAGCTAAAGAGTATGTTGATGCTGTTGATTTTATGAAACAAAGTTATAAATCTTACAGTGAAGTTTTTGAAGACTATTATGGAGTTATAACACCAGCTTCAACAGGAGTAGCGGATAAAGGTTTACTGTCCACAGGTAGCCCAGAGCTTAGTACAATATGGACTTATATGGGTTTGCCTACAATCTCTCTTCCTTTACTTAGCGGGGAAAATAACCTACCATTAGGAGTTCAATTAGTTGGCGATAAGCTTGATGATTTAAGATTTCTAGCATCAGCCAACTGGTTAGAAAAAAATTGTAAGGAAAAAAATGATTAATAAATTAACAATGTTATTTGCAGTTGTTATGGCAATATTTTTTCTAGGTGGATTAGCAACTACTTTAACTCGATCTATGATGATAGGTTTTTACGATGTTTTGCCAGTTTATATTTTTATGGGTATAGCAATTGGCATGATGCTTTATGAAGCATATATAGAAACTAAATAAAATTTTACCAAAATTGAAAAAGTTAAATAATAATTATCTTCCCTATATTTTACTTTTTATACAACCAGCATTTATGGCAACTAATTCAATCATTGCTCGTGGAGGAGTGATACACGTTCCTCCTATTTCTTTAGCTTTTTATAGATGGTTTTTTGTTTTTCTTATTTTATTACCCTTTACGATTAATAGTATTTTTGAAAACCGTAATTATTTATTTAAGGAGTCTAAACAACTTTTTTTCCTAGGATTCATGGGTTGTGGAATATGTGGAGCTTTCCCTTTTCTAGCTGGTTTATCAACTACAGTGACTAATATTGGTATTATTTACACCTCATCTCCAATTTTTATAATTTTAATCTCGTCTATTTTTTTTAAAGAAAAAATATTTAGCCTTCAAATTTGTGGATTAGCAATATGTTTACTTGGAGTATTTTTAATTATTATGAAAGGTAAAATCTCCTTACTCTTGAGTCTAAGATTTACATCTGGAGATTTATGGGTATTAGGAGCAGCAATTGGTTGGGCTTTGTATGCAATATTTTTACTTAGATGGAAAAGTAGATTTAGTTTTTTCGCTCGCTTTTGTTTGATAGCACTTATGGGATCTGTTTCCCTTCTACCTTTTATGGTTGTTGAAAATATTTTTTTTCGAAATATAAATTTTGATAAATATTTTTATTTTTGGACTTTGTTTGCAGCTTTTTCTCCTGGAATTATTGCATATACAATTCATCAAAAGGTACAAAAAAGTTTAGGCGCTTCAACAGCAGGCTTGATATTATATTTATTTGCAATTTATGGAGCTCTTTATGGAATTATTTTTTTTAATGAAAAATTAGAGATCTATCATTATGCCGGAGCATTTTTAGTTTTTTTGGGAGTTTTTTTTGCAAAGAAAAAGAAGCTTAAACTATTGTAATAAACCTTTAGCAAAAAATTCAGCATTAAAAGGATACAGGTCAGTTTCTTTTTCACCCATACCCACAGCTAAAATTGGTAATTTATATTTTTTGCAAATAGCTAGAACAATCCCGCCTCTAGCTGTAGTATCAAGTTTAGTAATAATTAAACCTGTAATTTTTTGTATTTTACTAAATTCCTCAACCTGATTTAAAGCATTTTGGCCTGTCGTCGCATCTAAAACCAATATTGTTTCGTTAGGGAAAGTTTCGTCGATTTTTTTCAAAACGTCGAATATTTTTTTATACTCATCCATTAAATTTTTTTTATTTTGCATTCTACCGGCAGTGTCTATTAGAGCTATATCTATTTTTTTTTCCTTAGCATAAGTGGCTGTTTTGAAAGCGACAGATGCTGGATCACTCCCTGTTTCAGATTTAATTATATTTACATTAATTTTTTTAGACCAGAGTTCTAATTGTTCAATAGCTGCCGCTCTGAATGTATCAGCTGCACCAAAAACTAAAGATTTTTGATTATCTTTAAAAAATTTTCCAAGCTTACCTATCGTCGTTGTTTTACCAACACCGTTTACTCCCGAAACTACTATGACTGTTGGTTTATTAACCCCCAAAGAAAGCAAGTCTTTCTGAAATGGTAATAAAAATTCTGTAATTTTTATAGCTAAAATATTAATAATTTCATTAGAATCTTTTAAACCTTTATCAATCTTTAATTTCTCGAATTCTTTTCTCAATTCATTTGCTGTTTCAACCCCAACATCTGTACTTATTAAAAGCTCTTCAAATTGAGATAGAATAGATTCATCAATGTTTTTTGTTGAGAAAATTTTTTTAATTCCAGAAGATAATTTTAATGAACTTAAGTTAAGGCCTGTTTTAAATCTATCAAATAAACTCATTTTAAATTTCAAGTTTAGTATGTTTTATATCTGAAACTGGACCTGTCATAAAAATATTTAGATCATCATCTATTTTTATATTTAAGCTACCCTCTTTAAATTTAATGTTAATATAATTTTTAGTTAGTTTTTTGATTAATGCTGCGATTGCTGTAGCGCAAGCAGCCGTGCCACATGCTTTTGTCAACCCGGCTCCACGTTCCCAAACATTCACTGTGATATTATTTTTGTCATTTATTTGTGCAAACGTAACATTAATTTTTTCTGGAAATAATTCATGATTTTCAATCTTAGGACCTAATATTCTAAGGTCATGTTCAAAACAATCTTTGACAAAGAAAATTATATGTGGATTTCCTACGTTTAAGCTAAATCCACCAGTAAATATCTTATCATCAATATTTAAAGTTATATTATCATGATCTAGTTTTCTTATTAACGGAATTTTATCCCAATCAAACACAGGTTTCCCCATTTCTAGCTGGACATTAAAATCTCCAACAATCCTTGCATTAAGTAATCTATTTCTAGTTTTTAATTTAATTATTTTTGTATTTAAATCTTTACTCAAAAAGTAAGCTATGCATCTACTTCCATTTCCACACGCACTTACTTCGCTTCCATCTGAATTAAAAATAGTGATTGGAAAAGCTTTGTTAATTTCTTCCTCAATAAAAATTATTTGGTCAAAGCTAATATTACGATGAAAAGATGTTTGATTTCCTAGTTCAATTATTTTTTCTTTCGATATATTTACTGATTTTTTTCTTCTATCAACAATAACAAAGTTATTGCCTAGACCATTCATTCTAAAAGCATTAATCACACCCATAATAGAATATTAGTATAATTATTCATTGACATTTAAAACCCCAAATTGTAGCTTCATCCACTTTCCGCAATTACATGTGTTTTTGCGGTGCTCTTAGAAATAAGAGGATCGACACTAGTCAGCGATGGTTCGCCCACTAGTGCGCTTGGTGTTGCTTAATTATAAATGTTTGAAAATTTAACGAATAAGCTAGAGAATATATTCTCTAAACTTAAAAAAGCGCCTTCTTTAAACGAAGAGCAGGTAGATGCAGGTTTAAAAGAAATACGTTTAGCTTTATTAGAAGCTGATGTAGCACTTTCTGTGGCTAAAGAATTTATTGAAAAAATTAGACTAAAAGCTGTTGGGCAAGAAATTATAAAGTCAATTTCTCCAGGACAGATGATCGTAAAGATAGTTTATGATGAATTAGTAAATTTTCTAGGAGAAAAAAATCAAGAACTTAATTTTAACGTTGTGCCGCCAGCATGTATTCTTTTAGTAGGTTTACAAGGATCAGGAAAAACAACAAGTGCAGCGAAGTTAGCAAAATTAGTAGAAAAAAAATATAAAAAAAAAGTTTTGCTTGTTAGTTTAGATATTTATCGACCAGCCGCACAAGAACAATTAAAAATTTTAGCTGAAACAAATGAAATAAATTTTTTACCAATAATTAATGATCAACAACCCTTTGATATAACAAAGCGAGCATTAAATGTAGCAAAACTTAATAGCTCAGATGTAATTATTTTTGATACTGCAGGACGTACACAGGTTGATCTTATGATGATGAATGAAATTAAACAAATCAAAACACTCGTT
>Ga0307986_10001640_pt1 | contig 16242 bp, 14 predicted proteins | sample EllFjometageno82_FD_203170 | JGI IMG/M metagenome (GOLD analysis project Ga0307986, IMG submission 203170) | Marine microbial communities from Ellis Fjord, Antarctic Ocean - #82 | ecosystem: Environmental > Aquatic > Marine > Unclassified | place: Southern Ocean | collected 2014-10-09
GTTTCGGAGAATATTTCATTCATTCACTTGGACATGGGTTTGGAGTCTGCGTTCATGAGCCTCCTTTGCTCTCTGGTGGAACAGATGACCCGTTATTCGGATTATCATACAACCAGCAACCACTGGCAGTTTACGATGCAATTACTATCGAGCCGGGAATTTACATAGATGGATGGTTCGGTATCAGGATTGAGGATGATTTCTTGGTAAACCAAGAAGACCATGAATTTTTGAGTGCAATTATTCCTAGAGATTTGGAATGGTTTATGATCTATGAAGATGCATACGACGCTTCTGAATTCCCTGGAATTGAAGATAACACTGCGAACTTACCAGAAGATTCGTCTCTACTGCCTGCACCGGTTGGCATCATCGAAATAATTTGCTTGTTTGCACTTGCAGCTTGGAGAAAATTGATGGGCGAAGATACTGTTGAAATGGTATGATTTCACCTTTTAGAAGTGAACTACTTCAGATTTGAATGTAGTTTTCAATTGTGATGGTGCACTGTGGATGTACCACAAACGCGGCACCAAACCTTTGTTCCGTCTTTTCTTGGAATCGTTCCTGTGATGTCGATTATGACACCACACTTGCATTGAACCATGTTCCCCATATTACAGCCCATGCGCAACTGCTTGATGAATTAAACGCTCAAACAGGCCTTGCCAACCACACTTCAAAACAAGCAAAACATTTGCTCGATGAAAATCCCTTTATCTCCTCTATGGTAATTGATTCAATTATTGCTGATGTATTCTCAATCACCTCTATAATCGACTGTTTTTGTGATTCCAATTGGTCTTTATCGATGATGGCCCAGCCACGTAATACTGTTGTGTCTCCCTTTTTCAATAGTGGAATTAATTTTGGCAGATGGCTTATGCTATCATGGGGTAGATTAACCAATAATAAATCGCAACTCTCCACTAATTCATCATCCATCGCCCATTTGGTAGCATCAGCACAGCGAATTGTTGCTGGAGAAAAATTGCTGCTCACAGATTTTGTAACCAAGTGTTCAATGTTCATTTGCAGTAGTTCAACCGCCTGTGGATTTAGGTCCCCTACATGATATCCAGTAACTAATCCATCTTCGGCCAATAATGCACCCATGCTAGGTCCGGCTCCTGCATATGGGTCGCAAACTACTATTCCTCTACCGAGTTTGTGTGATAGTTTAGTTGCACAGATCGCCGTATTAATTCTCTGAGTTGAAAGGCGAATTGAAAAATATACTTTGCTAGGATCAACCCATAACGAATAACCATTTTCTTTAATTCTGGTCAAGGTTGAAATGTTATCTTCTCTGCTCTGAAGAACTCTTAGTTTTCTAATTCTGAAGTCGCCTTGAACTCCTTCATCGGCACAAATTACTCGGATATTTGGTGACTGCTGTAACATCGCTTCTGCTATATTTGATTCGAATTGAAGTAATTCCGGCTCAATTTTTACAATTTGTAAATCGCCTTGCACTTCGTATGCCGCTGGCCACTGGCCCTCCATTTGGTTGAAAATATCTTCATCCAATCTTTGAGTCCAGTGAGATGGCCCCTTTACTCTGCCAGCAACCATTACTTCTGGCATTCCTTGCCATACTGAATCTCCTGCAATCGGAGCATTGTCCAAAAGAGGAATGCCCTTCCTACCCCCATCTAAAGGGTGAACTCCTGCTTCGCTAAACAACCAGCCATTAGACTTACAAAAGTCCAACCAAGTCTGGGTTTGCGCGCTCGGCACACTCAAATGACGCATGATGCTCGCTACATCCAAGCGACGGGGGGGTTTTAGGATGACGGCAGAAAATAGCAATTCCCTCAACTTACCAGATTGTGGTCTTGTGTTAATTGGCATGGGGCCTGGCAAATTTTCATCGATGACCATTGAAGCGAAACAGGCTGCAATGGAATGTGATTCGCTTCGCTATGAAGCCTATACTGCTCTATGGCCACAGGACCAATTAGATTTATTGGAAGCAGAGTGTGGTCAAATTACAAAGGTAATGCGTCCTGAAATTGAATCTCCTGAATCATTATTGCAATTGGCCAAAAGTTCGTTGGTAGGATTGCTAGTTGTTGGCGATCCACTGCAGGCAACAACGCATGTCGACTTACAGTTGCAAGCGGCTGAAGCTGGAGTTGAATGTATTACATTCCACGGAATTTCAATCACCACCATAGTAACTGGTGCGATTGGTTTATCCAATTATAAATTTGGTAGACAGACTACTCTAACCTATCCATATGGTGGCTGGGTTGCCACTTCTCCATTAGAGGTATTAGCGCAAAACAATCATTTGAACCTACATACTCTGGCACTGCTAGATTTAGATCCAACCGGTGCAGGAACAGGTGACCAACGCCCTATGCAGCCCGAAGATGCTGTTTCTGCTCTGATGATGATGTTTACAAAATTACAAGACTCGGTTGATGAGATGCAAAGCGATAGTGCCTTGGAGATAATGAGAATTGAGGCTTGTAAACAATACTTACAAACTCCGATAGAGCAGCGAATTGTTGTATTGTGTAGTGACATGGGTTGTTCAAATGAACAGATTATTAGCACTACTGTTGGCCAATTATCTCAACTCAAAGGTGGACGATTGAATTGTTTGGTATTTCCCTCAACTATGAGTGATGTTGAAGAAGCGGCGTTGCTTCGTTGGAACAAGGAGTGACGGTTTTCATGTCAAATGATTTTATTCTTCTCGGTTCTTTCCTACTATTTATGTTGTTTTTTGCGGGCGTTGGGCTTGCATCGATGAGAGTCAAAGAAGACACAACAGATGACTATCTTGTTGCTGGAAGAGGGATGCACCCCGCTTTGGCTGCATTGTCTGCCGTCAGTACTTGGAACTCAGGATACATGTTCATTGGTTTTATTGGATTCGTTTTCGTTCAAGGTTATTCAGCGGTTTGGATTGCGCTTATTTCCACAGTAGGCCAACTCGTTGCATGGATTTGGTTGTACAAGTATATTCAGAAAGAAGGCCATGAACGGGGTATTCGTTCATTGACCTCGCTTGTTTCAAACAAAACTGGCTCACCAGAAGCAAAACTAGCAGCGGTATTGTCAGTGCTATTACTTTCGATATATGCTGCCGCGCAGTTAACCGCTGGAGGATTGGCACTGAATTCGATGTTGGGTTGGTCTCAGATTATTGGAATATTGATTGGGTTTGTCTTGGTTGTAGCGTATTGCTATGCCGGCGGTATTCGTGCTTCGATTTGGACCGATGCTGCACAATCTTGCGTAATGATTGTCGGTTCAACGATTTTGTGTTATGTTGCAGTAGCGGAAGTCGGCGGATTTTCAGGCCTTCATTCAACTTTGAAGGGTTTTAATCCAAACATGGTTAACATCTATCCTAGCAGTTTGAAATTCGGTGCTACTCTTTGGATTGCTGCTTTCTTCCTAGGTGGGCTAGGTGTTGCTGGTCAGCCGCAAGTGGTTTCCCGAATAATGACTTTGAAAGATGATAAAGCAAGAAAGCAGGCAGCTGTTTGGTTCTTCGTATGGCAAACTCCTTTCATCATACTGATGTTCGTAATTGGACTTGCCTGTAGAGCTGTTTTCCTAGACATGGATGCTTCTGATGCTGAAACTGGGCTACCAGTATTGGCGATGGAAGTTCTCAACCCCTTCCTAGCAGGTGTGATTCTGGCATCCATATTTGCAGCGACTATGTCGACTGCAGATAGTCAGGTACTAGCCTGCACTGCAGCCATTACAGATGATCTAAAGCCGGAATGGAGTCAGAACCATTCGGCTACAAAAAAGGTTACTTTGGCTGTCGCCGTATTCGCTACCGTTCTTTCGTTAATTGGACAGCAATTCCCTGGATTTGGAGATTCTGTTTTTGCCTTAGTTGTGTTAGCAGTTTACGGTTTAGGCGGAATATTTGTCCCACTATTATTGATAAGAATGATGGGTTATGAGCCGGATACAACTCACTCGATAGCGATGATGAGTGCGGCGATGAGTGGTGTAATTGTTTGGACTATTCTTGGCTATGGAGCCGATGTGTTTCCATCGGTACCTGGAATGGGTGCTGCATTTGCCACCCATTTCATATTGTGTAACTTCCGCGAACAATCGGCAAAAAATCCATTTGGGCGCTACTCAGTTCCCGCTCAGAAAACATTGACTGTTGCAGGTGTAGTAATCCTTGTCCTAACCGCTTCAGTAGAGGCTTCATACTACGCCTTTGCACCAGATAAGTCTGATTCACAAGGAGTGATTGGAACCTACAATGTAACTGCAAATTTCGAAACTATTGAATTTGATAGTGGTGGAGAATACATTGCTGACGGAGAGACGTTTGTACTCAATTTATCGACAAATTCTCTCACTGGTGTCAATGCAATGAACATCGTAGGAGCAACGGTTGTGATGACCTATTCAGAAGATGAAAGCAGTGCAGGCCTCGGCTGTTTTGCACCTGGGGCGTCGGATACAGAACCAGATACTATCACTAGCATGTTCGTGCATGATGAATACAATGTAAGTGGAATCGGTTTCAATCCAGATAGTACCTCCAACTCTCATGGAACATCGATTGAATGGTATAATTCCTCAATGATTGGCATGGTATCAAATGTCACCAAAGCCGATATCATGGCTTCGCTTGATTCAAACGGTGCTGGACTTGGCGATTATTCAATCGAGATTTCGGTTGATGTAAGCATGGGTGGTGGAGCTGGATGCACTCACGAGGATAACGGCGAAAACGTTGATTATTCCATTGAATTGATAGTATTAGATTACACCATCGCAGAAGTTAAAGAGTGAAAGTTTGGCCTTGTACTCCGACTTTCCATCCATTGCTGATAACTTCCTCATAGGCTAGGCTGCTTTCATCATATAGAGGATTTGTATGATTCAAATGAATAAAAATTATTTCTGGATCTCCGGCTTTTCTTTCACCCAGCATCTGTAATGTTTGTTTAACTGGGGGATGGGGCACATCTTGCTGAGAACGCCCTCCTAACTCTTCCTCGGACCAAAATGTACCATCTAGTAATGCGATGTCGACTTGTAAATGTCTAAGCCAACTACGAATATCTGGTTGGCGATGACAATCAAGAGTTTGTTGCCACGAGTCGTGGTCTGGCAAAAACAATAATCTCTTATTATCGCCACAAATCAAAAATGCATGCATATCAGAAAGTTCATCACGATGCGGTATTACTATCGGTATAATGGAAAGGCTTTCGCTCTTTGATATTAGTTCACCATTTTGGAATACCTTGTCCTGAAAGACTCCTTGCTTCAGCATTAGAGCCCACTGAGGTGTTTCTTCCATCAGATGAAACATCTCGTCTGAAACATGTAGGTCAAGATCTCTGCTAGCCATGGTCTCTTTGCCGAATAACCCCAAACCATCAACATGGCCAAAGTGTGCATGGGTTAACCAAACTGAATCGAGTGAAGGGGCACCCCAAATACGAAATTGTTCACCCAAATAACGGGTTGCCTCAATCAAATGTCCAGCACCAGAGTCGTCTATAATTCCTAAAGAAACGGGAAACATGGTGTCATCTGCCGTCAAACCAGCACAGCACGGTTGAATGCAACCTGCTTGTGGGCGAGCGCCGTCTTGTGCAACACCTAGTAAGGTTACTTCGACCATTAACAATCCCCTCTAATTAGGGCAAGAAGCGGCGGCTTCTTGATTGCTCCCATTCAAACTCTACCGCGAAGGGCTCAAACGGGAGGGGGTTTTGGACAAGGGTGAGGGGATTGTATGGCTGGACCTTCTAAAGTCGAATTCCCTGGTCAAAAAAAGCAAAGCATTCGCATGCGTGGCACAAAACAAGCCAACAAAGAAACTTCTGAAAAGATAACTCGGCAATTAAAAAATCTGCTCGAGGCACCTTATGCTCATTTACCGCAGTTAACTTTGGGCGCAAAGAAATCTTGGTTCGCTTCTGACCCTGTGACGAAAACTATGAAGGCACTTGACAGAATTATCGCCAAGAAGAACGATGTGGCTTGGTTATCAAAGCGCATGATGTCACGGAGCGGCGATCCTGTTGCTAAGGCATTTGCTGGTTCTCTACACGCTGCTCATGATGAAGAAATAAAAATGGTTGGAAAGTTCGGTTCTGCTTCTTTCGGTTCTGCCTCATTCATTCGCAGAGGAGATGGCAAACAAGGTTACCTTGCTGGAATCCAAAATTTTAATCACCTAACTCTACGGATGTTGCCATGGGAAAATCACGCAAAGAAAGGAATGTATTTCTTTACATGGAAGGGTGGATTTGTATGTACTGGCAAGAATCCAAACCCCCCGCCTGAATGGCTGGCTGATGTTCTTTCTCGCTCACGGTTCGATTTCGTTGAAAACGAAATAGATGGAAAGATTGTTTGGGCTACTGCAGACTTAGACCCCGCTACAATAGTGGAAGGTGGAAATACATCAGCAGGTTATGTTCGTATGACTTTTCACCATGGGCCGATACTAGCGATCAGTCTAACCGCTCTTGAAAATCCAAGTAAAAAAGATTCTTCTTTTATCCACCACCTCGCCCTTTCAATGCTACCTCCTTTCCTACCATCTATTCTAACAATTGATGCTAAATGGACCCCAGAGGGTTGGCCCCAAGACAAGGTTTTGCCAATTGCTGCTGATGAGGGCATTGACAAAATTATAGATGCTTGGCAGGGTCTTTCTATGAATGAAGGTTTGATCGCAATGGCTATTCGAAGAACTGTTTTGGATAGTGTCGATACCGGTTTAGTCATTGGTGATAATTGGGTTGCCGGAGATTCATTACAATCTATCGAAGAAGCACTGTCAGATGTTGCTGGTTCCGAGGATGAAAGAAATCTAACCGCTCACGTACTATTTGCTTCGGTTGGTGATGGTCCTGGTGAAGATGAAGAAGGTTTGCGAATTGATTCAAGAGGTGGTATTTCTCCTCGTAACGCGGCTGCACTAGAGATAATCAACGGCGCATCATGCGGCGATATCCTCAAAAATATGTGGGAGAAATGGGGCCTTAACGGATTGGCTAGTCTTGGTATTGAAGGTGAAGAGGCTGAAGAGATTTGGCAAACTCAAGTCAACAAACCGAAACCGTTTGGCACATTCCTCAAAGGTTTAGATTCTGCAAGAAAGGCAGCTCAAGATGTTGCTAAATTCCCGACTAGACGCGGTTCTATTGAAGGTCCTGTTGGGATGATTCATGACTTGTTGCTAACAGGATTATTAGACGGTCCTGGTAAGGCTGAAAGAGAAGCTACTGGGCGTCATGCTGATATTGATTCAGCCGCTGCTGCATGGACTTGGCTACTAACCGTCGATCGTTCACGTGGACAAGAATGGCATTTCGAATCAAATGCCCGTGATAAGGCGGGTGCATGGCTTAGCGCTAGCAAAGATATGCACAAGTGTGGAGTCGAATTACTAAAGTGTGATGAGAGTCAATTAGAATCTCAAAGAGAGCAATGGCAACAAGCATTAAAACAATTGAAAAAGGTAACCGGTAGTGCTTAAAAATAAGCAAAATTGATTTTCCTTATACATTGCTGAAACCGCGTTCGATATCTGCCCATAGATCGTCAATGCTTTCTATCCCAATACTCATTCTAACAAAGCCAGGAACAAGTCCTGCTGCATGCCTTAGATCTTCTGGAATCATCATATGACTTGAGTTGAAAGGGCATTCTATCAAAGATTCAACGCCACCAAGACTTGTTGCTTCGTATATCATTGTCAGGCCGCGCATGAATTTCAATGCTGCATCATCTCCGCCCTTTACTACAAATGCAACCATTCCACTACCTTTCGGCATTACTCTTTGAGCAACAGCATAATCTGGATGAGATTTTAATGATGTGTGGTAAACAAGTTCTACCATTGGATGATCTTCTAAACGCAATGCAATTGCTGCTGCGTTTTCACAAATACGTGGCATCCGAACATCCAAAGTTCGCATACCTCTCTCGAGAAGGTAACTGTTATGTGGGTCGGGACAGGCTCCAAAGTGAACTTTACGTTGGAAGATTTGCGTGATTAGTTCTTTGGAACCAACCACAGCGCCCCCGATAATATCAGAATGGCCACCGAGATATTTTGTGGTTGAATGGATTACCAAGTCTACGCCCATTGCAAGTGGATTACATGCCCAGGGTGAGGCAAAGGTGTTATCGATAATGCACAATAAGTTATGTCGCTTTGCCACTTCAACCATTGCCGGAATATCACAAACTTTCAGAACAGGATTTGTTAGTGTTTCAATGTAGAGTATTTTTGTGTTTGCTTGGATTGCCGCCTCATAGGATGCTGGGTCTCGCATATCCGCCATTGTGGTAGAAATACCGAACCTTGGAAGTTCCTCGGTCAATAAGCCATATGTGCCACCATAAACATCAGTGCTTGCAACTATGTGATCTCCATTACTCAATAACGAAACAAGTGTTGTTGAAATTGCACCCATTCCAGAGGAAAATGTTTCTGCATCTTCTCCGCCTTCCATTGCACATAGCTTCTGTGCGACTGCGTCTGAGTTGACTGAAGAAAGTCTTGCATAGAGAAGAGTGTGTTGTGCACCTGCAGCCCAACCAGCATACCTTTCATCAGTTAATTTGTAAGTAGAAGATTGGAAAATCGGAGTGTTTACCGCATCCCCGATGTGGTTTGTTCCGCTATGCACAGCCTTGCTGCCAAATCCAGTAAGATTAGTTTCGTCGGTCATTTTACTCCCAATTACCTTTAAGCGCCCATAGGACATCAACGATACGGTAGTGATTTATCATATTAGTCGGCTTTTATAGAAAATTATAGCCTCCACTCCGTCAAAGTGTCGGAAGTGTTGAAAAGCCCCGACGCATCGGCGATTTAATGGTAATCGAATTAGATGACAAAGATGAGGCTATTTTGCATAGCCTGGAATCTGATTCTCGCAAGGGTACACAGGCGATTGCCGATTCCTTATCGATGCCGAGGGTAACTGTCCACGATAGGATTCGACGACTCAAAGAAAAGGGTGTGATAAAGCGATTTACTATCCAACGTGAACCCCGTGCAGTTGGATTGGACTTGCGTGCTTTTCTATTCGTAAGATGTGAAAGAGGGCAAGTGGATAGAAGAGATGTGGCTGAACAACTAGTTACTCTACCATTTTGTATTCGCGTTAGTATTATCACCGGTGATTGGGATTTATTGGTTGAAGTGGTCGCTTCATCGATGGATACCTTGGGAGATACGATTCTTGATCAGGTTAGCAAGGTTGCTGGAGTTTCAGGAACTCAAACGATGATATCGTTTTACGAGTTTGAAGGAGTGGCTTCTTCTTTCCGATGACAATTATTCATCGTTTCAATCACATGGCTAGCCGTAGTAAGAAGGGTTCGTCTCTGTAAGTATCATCAAATCCAATAGATAAAAAGAAAAAGAAATCGCAGTTAGGTATATTGTATGGCCTACACAGAAGTATCTCTTGATGACGCTTCAGCGGTGATTGAAGCCACTGGTTTGTCAGAATTACTTAGCATTGAAAAATTAGCAGGTGGCTGGGCTAATTCCAACTATATTTTGACTCTAAAAGATGATACTAAACTAGTATTGAAGATATGGAATGAACAATCATTAGAGGAAGTTGAATATTTACTGTCAATGACTTCTTATTTGGTAGATAATGGAATTCCAACTGCCAAGCCCATCTATTTTAACAATGGTAAATTGATGATGGTTAAAGATGGTCTGGCCTGGACCCTTCTACCCTTTGTAGAAGGGCAGTGGCTAGAATCTAATCATTCTTCACTATATTCACTTGGTACTATCCAAGCCAATTTACATCTGCTAAAACCTCCTAAGGGTCTGAAGAGTAATTTCTCAATGGGCAATACTCTTTTTGAAAAATTGTTTTCGATTGCCGATGAAACTCATGGCTGGAGTGATTTTCTAAAGATGTTAAAAACTGAGAGCGTTCTACTGAGTCAAGGTATAGGTCAAGATTTACCAAGAGGCATAATACACGGAGATTTATTCCCCGACAATGTCATCGGAACTAAACGAGAAGTCAAATCGTTACTCGATTTCGAAGAAATATGTCATGATGTCTTGGCTTTTGATTTAGTAATGACTTTTGTTGGATTCGGCTGGGAAAATGGTCAGCCAGTAGTTGAACGGTGGAATTCTTTACTGGCAGGTTATCAGTCGATAAGGAAATTAAATGATGCTGAAATCGATGCATTACCGGACTTGCATCGCCTAGCAATCCTTTCGATTGCAGCATGGCGATATTGGCAGTTTGTGATCAATTTACCGAATACCGAACATACAGATAGATATCTTGAGATGACTGCGAGACTCGATAAGAAATTACCATTTTGAATATGCTATCGGTTTGAGGAAGCATCTCTGTGGCATGGAGATGATGGCTGGATTATCTCCTTCCATCATAGTTGGCAACAAATAGGCTCAAGGAGTGAATGTGTTCTGTGATTGATATGTCCGATGAGAAGGTGCCGGCTCCACGGGTGTGGGAGCAACCAATTGACAGTGGCCCCTCTCCTGAAAACAATGCTACTTTTGACGCGATTGTAGTTGGCGGTGGCCCGGGTGGGGCTTCAGCAGCAGGCTATCTTGCCAAAGGTGGGAAAAAAGTTCTATTCATCGAAAAGAGTGTTTGGCCACGCGACAAAATATGTGGTGATGCAGTAGGCGGCAAATCGCTTAGTCATGTTCGCGAACTAGGAGTCAAGGAAATTCTTGAAGCGACCCCGCATTTCCGAGTAACTGGAATAAAATTCTCCAGTCCGAAAGGACATACCGTTAGAGTCGCTCTTCCAGAGGAAGAGGTGGAAAAAATGGAGGCTGGTTATTCACTGCCACGTTCCCAATTTGATCATTTATTATTCGATGCTTGTCAAAAACTAGTTCGTGATGCTGGTGGAATGGTCTTGCAAGGTGGCGAGGTTAGAGAAGTTCTCTACGATGATGATTGTGGCGGTGATGACCCTGGCTCTGGCTCAAAGGAGTCGCGGCATGCCAGTGGAGTTGTGGTCAGAGTTGGTGGGCGCGGTGGAGAAGAGTTGACTTTCCATTCCCGTCAACTGGTTGGCGCTGCTGGATATCGTTGCCCCGTCGCTGTAAGTCTAGTTGAAGATACATATTCAGAAAAAATGGTTGACCGCACACACTACTGTGCAGGATATAGAGAGTATTGGACTGGAGTCAAAGATATTGGAGATTCTGCAGGCGACATTGAAATTCATTTTGTTGATACTGTGATTCCTGGTTATTTTTGGCTATTCCCTGTTTCGGAAGGCGTGGTCAATGTCGGAATTGGCATGGTAATGTCTCTAATGGATAAACAAAAGAAGAAATTAAAGGCATTACAGGCTGATGTTATCGCAAATCACCCTCTCTTCAAAGAGCGTTTTGCTGATGCAACTCTTGTTGCTGGAACTTCAAAGGGCTGGCAGTTACCTTTTGGCTCACCACGCAAATCAGAAGAAAATCAACCGCGTAGAGCGAGCGCCAATGGTATCCGTTTAGTCGGAGATGCTGCAACACTGGTTGACCCGTTTAGCGGAGAAGGTGTTGGTAATGCATTGGTTAGCGGTGAAATGGCTGCTCGGCATATTATTGAAGAGAAAAATCACTCTGAATATCAGAAAGAGTTGTGGGCGGTATTGGGGCCTGAACTAATCAATTCATTTAGAATGCAAAAATTGAGCCGCAAGGCATGGTTGTTGAATTGGTTCGTAAAGAAGGCCAGCAAAAAGCCAGTCCTTCAAGAGATGATGACCGAGATGATCGCTAGTAAAGAAGCTCAACAGGACCTCCATTCTCCATGGTTTATGTTTAAGACTTTGATGTTCTAAGGTGATATTATGGATGCTCGATTAGAGGAAATTGATGCTATTTTCCTAGACTTAGATGGAACAATTTATCTTGGTGGCGACCTTATTGAAGGTGCTTTAGAATTCTTACAACGATGCGAGGATAAAGGTGTGCGTCGCTTCTTTTTATCAAATAATTCATCTCGTTCAGTCAGCCAATATCAGGAAAAATTAGTCAAATTTAATATTCCTGCTGAACAACAAGATATCCTACTTTCGACCCACGATTTACTTTCGTGGTTACAGGCCAACGATATCACTGAAACTTGGCTGGTTGGCACTGATGGCATGGCTCAAATGCTACATGATTGCGGCATTACCACAAAGTCTGAAAATCCGCAATATGTTGTTCTTGGATATGATACTGAACTAACATATGACAAAATCATGACCGCTAGCATACACATGCATGCTGGCATTCCTTTGGTTGCAAGTCACCCAGATATGGTCTGCCCTAGCCCTGATGGCGGATTGCCAGATGTTGGTGCATATCTTGCAATGTTCAAGGCTACGACTGGCGTTGACCCTGTTCATATAACAGGAAAACCAAACGCAGGGATGATTCTTCATAAAATCGAAGAACTTGGATTGGACCCTGCCCGTTGCGCAATGGTTGGAGACCGGTTATACACCGATATAGCGATGGCAAATCGCGCCGGTTGCATCGGAGTTCTGGTTCTATCAGGTGAAGCGCAAATGGCCGATATTGAGTCTTTAGAGCCGGGCGCTGAACAAATGCCAGACATTATTGTCAACTCTGTAGATGAATTATTTAGATGAGTTAATGGGGGATTAATGTGGCTTTTCTACAGCAATTTCAATGGTGGAGAGCGCGCTGTAAAAAGCACCCACCCGACGATATTCATCGCGCTGGTGAATTGTCAGAATTACGTTTAGAAAAACTATCACGTGCTGCTGGAAAGGCGAACGGGTGGCATGTTTTTGCATCTGTACGTATTCCAGACCCTGATGATGGAGGGCGAAGAGAAATTGATTTGGTAATCGTTGGAGGCAATACCCTTCTGGTAGTAGAACAGAAACATTGGGCTGGGAGATTTGAAATTAATGAGGATGAAGAGTTCGTTCAATATCGTAATAATGGTAGCGAACACAACCATAGTACGGTCGCCGGGAGAATCGCTAGAAAGGCGAGAATGTTAAACGAAATCCATCATCGCAGGATCGAACAAAAACAATCTGATAGCATCGAGGTTAGAGTCATCGTCGCTATGACCCATCAAAAATTAGAATGGCCAAAAATTCCTAAAAACTTTCAGCAGGAAATGGTTGATGAAGCGGGTTTCATAAAAATACTAGAGTCAACGGTTCCAGGGCAATTGAATGAAGAGCTCCTACGAACTGTTGAAGGGTTTTCAACTTGGGATGAAATCGAATTACATGGTGGACTAACTTTGAAAGGTGATTTGATTCATCTGGGCTTAGGTTCGGAAATAGATGATTGGTTCAAACTACGAGAGGGGGATTTGAATGTGCAAACAACCCACCGCCGTAGTATCTTTTCTACATTCAATAAAATACCTAGTCGGGTTAAATTATCGCACGGGTCTAAGAATATTGAAGCTACTTTGGCCAAGGATTTACACTTGAAAATGCATGTTGTGGGCGAAAAGGAAAGAAGATTGGTAGATTGGGCCAATGTAAACAAAGTATTCGCTTCCAGACCACCCGCAGAATGGGGCGAGAAACCAAATTCTAAGCGAGACAAGGTTTGAATTGGGTCGGCCTATCGGCATAAGCCATGGCTACTATGATGATTGAGTTACTTGGCTTATTGGCCGGCGTAATAGGTATTGTTGCCTGGATACCGCAAATAATCCAAGTCTGGGTTCACAAACGACACGACGGTTTGTCACTAACTACATTTGCAGTAGTGGCAATAGCGCTTGCTCTTTGGCTTGTATACGGTATTCTTGTAGACTCGTTGGCGATGGTCGCTGCCAACATCATGACCTTGACGGTGATTGGTATAGTCTTCTTTGGCGTGCTAAAATTACGCAGAAGTGAAGCTAAATCTGAAATAAAGAATCAGTTGTAAGAGGCTTTGGTTGTCTCGATAATAACTGCCCCTATCTTGTATGGGTCGCCATTTGAAGCAGGACGGCGGTCTTCAAGTCGTCCTTTCCAATCACCTTCAATAGTTTGAATTGGGATACGAATCGATGCTCCTCTGTCCGAAATACCATATGAAAATTGATCAATAGATTGGGTTTCGTGTAGACCGGTTAAACGTTGGTCGTTATATTCACCATAGACATCCATGTGTTTCTTGATATTCTTGCCAAATTCCTCACAAATACTGTTGAATAATTCTTCTCCGCCCTCGCCAATCTCGCCGCGCATTTTTCCATCGGAAAAATTAGCGTGCATTCCGGAGCCGTTCCAATCGCCCTTGACCGGTTTTGGATGGTATTCAATATAGCAGCCATAATTTTCTGTCAATCGGTCAAGCAGATAGCGCGCTGCCCATAATTCATCCCCTGCTTTCTTTGCGCCCTTTGCAAATACTTGGAATTCCCATTGCCCGCAAGCAACTTCTTGGTTGATTCCTTCAAAATTGATTCCTGCATCCAGACATAGGTCTGCGTGTTCTTCAACCAATGCCCTTCCGTGAGTATTTTTTCCACCGACTGAACAATAGTACATTCCCTGAGGTCCTGGATATCCACCCATTGGGAAGCCCAAAGGTAATTGGGTTTCTGAATCCATAATGAAATATTCCTGTTCAAAACCAAACCAAAAGTCTTCGTCATCGTCTTCTATGGTTGCTCTCCCATTGCTAAGATGTGGTGTTCCATCAGCGTTCATAACTTCACACATTACAAGAAAGCCGTTGTGTCTTTGAGGGTCTTCAAAAATTGCTACCGGCTTTAGTAAACAATCGGAGTCGCCTCCTACTGCTTGCTTGGTAGAAGATCCATCAAAACACCACATTGGGCATTCTTCGAGAGTCCCTTCAAAATCATGGCGTACCAAAGTTTTGCTACGCATATTTTGGGTCGGGTTGTATCCATCGAGCCAAATATATTCCAGTTTTGCTTTATCTACCATAGGTATCAAACGGTTGGTTGACCATACGGTATATCAAACATACGCTTATTTTTACTCGGATTTGTTGAAGCGTGTGCCCATTATTCATAGTAGATATTAATCACTTGCCCATAATATGGGCTATTTTATGTTTAGATAATTGTGCGAATGAGAAGAAAAATTGTGGTTGGATTTTCAATTGATTAATTTTTAAGGCTGTGATAATTTGTCACGCAATTCCTTCGCCGAATTGCGGTGAACTAATTTGCTTCGGCTATTTGCCATCACACATGGAGATTCCTACCGGCAAGCATCTGAAGCGTTGCCGGAAATCATTGGGGTTGACCCAAACTGAATTGTCGCAATTATCTGGTATTGCCCAATCTGTCATCGCCAAGGTAGAAAATGAAAGTGTTGACCCCCGCGCTTCAACTCTGAAAAAAATAGTCGAAGCTTTGAATCGGTTGCAATTTCCTGACAAACCACATATTGTTAACGACATCATGGTTGAAGATTTGATTACCTTATTCGCCGATGATACCATTCAAAGTGCCATTGACAAAATGATTGGCAGTAATGTTTCCCAATTACCAGTGATATCGAGTAGTGGCTCTCCTATCGGGCTGGTTTCAGAAGCCAGTTTGTTGACTCATGGAGCGCAAACTATGGGATCGGTCCAAAGTGTGATGCAGGCAAATGCGGTTGTAGTCAATTATGATGCTTCTATTTCTGAGGCACGTGAGTTGTTAACTATTGAAGAAGCCTTATTGGTAACCAAAAATGGTAGATTGGTAGGTTTGGTTTCAAGGATTGACATGGTGAGAGCTTTGAGGGATATTTCACAATAACTGCAATTACTCTTCTTCGAGTCTCAAATCATTTTCCCGCGCTTCTATGGTATTTCTTAGAATTAGTCCATGGAGAGTTTTTATTTTGCGATTCTCTATTGCTTGATTTATTTTCTTCTCTATTTTGTTTAATTCTTTTTGATGTTCGCACTGGCTAACCTCCAAACTTAATTGTTTGAAGTGCCGGCGACGTGAATAAAAGATGAAGAAATATATCGGCACCAAAAGAAATGGAATAATCAATTCTTCCGTTACCACTTCAAGTATACCGGAAACTGAGATTTCTACTGCCTCGGCTTCATAATCGCCGGTCGCGTCAAGGCCCCCAAGATAGAAAAATCCTGTTTCTATTCCAAAATATTGGTTGAATGGAGTACTTAGTGAATCCAGCGGGTCAGACCCTCTATCTTGCTCGAGTAAATCCGGCCACCCATCGTTATCATCATCGTCGTCTACTGCGTCTGGTATCATGTCATAATCTGAATCTGGC
>Ga0307986_10001642_pt1 | contig 16236 bp, 17 predicted proteins | sample EllFjometageno82_FD_203170 | JGI IMG/M metagenome (GOLD analysis project Ga0307986, IMG submission 203170) | Marine microbial communities from Ellis Fjord, Antarctic Ocean - #82 | ecosystem: Environmental > Aquatic > Marine > Unclassified | place: Southern Ocean | collected 2014-10-09
ACTTTAGTTGGGCTGTCACTAACATTAATAATATTAAACAAGAATTTAATTTAGATAAATATATTGTTTTATTTCCTTTTTGTTCAGCTCACCTAACTCATAAAAAATGGCCTCATTACAATGAACTAATAGAGTTAATTAAAAATAAATATGGAGAGCAAATTAAAGTCGTAGTAGTCCCAGGACCATCTGAAATTGATGATGCAAAAAACATTAATGCTGTTTCAATCTTAGATAATGGTAAAGCTCTTGATATATCACAACTATCAAGTTTGATTAAAGAAAGTTCATTTGTTATTGCAAATGATACGGGTCCAGCTCATATTTCAGCACACCTTGGTGTAAAAGGTTTAACTTTATTTGGTGCGCACACTACAGCTTTTAAAGTTAGTATTGAGCGAGAAAATTTTAAAGCAATTCAAGTTGCTGAACTAAATAAGTTGAGTGCTAAAAATATTTTTGAAAAAATAGTTGATATTGATTTTAACCTTAAATAAACAATCTAATAAAATACAAGTAATATAAATTTATTATATAAGTTTTATTCACATAAAATATAGATATAATAAGTGTTATTATTTTTATAAAGGATAAAATGACACAATATTTTTTATAAAAATAAAAGTATGTTTACAAAATTATGATTAATGATAATTCAGCAAATAAACTTTGTACGAGCCTATTAAATGATGTTTATAAAATTACTGAAGCCGATAACTCTCTAAAATTTTTTAGAAAAGATTTTGCTTCCAGAACTGTCTGGCTTGTTATTTTGAGAGCACATTTTGAGAAACAAACAATTAATATTGAAAGTTTATCAAGGTTAATTGCTAAAACATCTCTAATTTCAAAACCCACACTAAGATTGATACTTGATAATGCAATGCACAAAGGATATTTGAAATTTACTCACTCTAAAAGCGATCGTCGATCGATGAACATAGTATTAGAAGATGTAACTGTAAAAGAATTTAAAGAATGGTGTTTTGATTTAAAATCTATTTTTAAATAATTTTAAGAAAATATCTTAATTAATAAACTATATATTTAATCTTAATTATCTACACAAGTATTATATTATTTATTTTTTTTATTTTTAAAAAAAATATAAACTTCTGAGACAAAAAGAAACCCCAATGTTGGAGCAAAGATATATATCCATAATCCACCTGGAAAACCCGCAGCGAAGTGAGGGCCTATTGCTCTTATAGGATTCATAGATCCACCAGTAATTGCCCCAAATACTATTACTCCTACACAAACTAACAATCCGCATGATGTAGCTAAAAAATTTAATGAAAGTTTTTCAATATAAGCGACCCTAATTATTACAGCAGCAAGCAAAGCAGATAAAATAAACTCTGTAATAAAAGATAATAAATAATTAAAATCTGATTTTAATAATGGTAAGTTAGCACCTATATTAGCATAATCACCAATTGTAATTTTAAGATAATAACCTGCTGAAATACTGCCAAGTGTTTGAAAAATAATATAAAAAAATGCAGTTCTTGATCCAATAAAACCAAGTCTAAATTCCATAATTGTTACAGCAGGATTTACATGTCCTCTCGAATATTTTCCAAGGGATGAAATTAATATAAATAAAATCAAACCAGATGAAAAACCACCCATTATTTGTCCAATTGGTCCATTATAAAAAGCATTAGACATAACTGCTCCAGCAGCAAAAAATACTAAAAAAAAGGACCCAATTCCCTCTAAAATATAATTAGACAATTTTGAATATTTACATTTTTTCATCTACTAAGTGTTAAATATATTAAAGGTAATTTTTTTGGTAATTCTGAAGCAGATTTTATAATTACATAATTGTTATTACCAAATATTCTAGATAAATTTTTATTACTTTCACTTTCTACACCTACACAAAATACATCTACACCGTTATAAGCCAACCTTCTAACGGCATACTTTGCGTCTTCAATAAGATATTCATTATCTTCAACATCTATATCTGAAGGTTCTCCATCTGATATGATTAATAGTAATTTTCTATAATTTGTTTTTGAAACTAATTCATCACCAGCCTGTCTAACTGCTGCACCAAGTCTAGTTGAAAAACCAGGCTCCATGCTTTCCAATTTATTAATATGATTTTGATTAAGTTTATCCTTAAAATCTTTGATTTTCCAATATCTAACATCCTCTCTTTTATTGGAACAAAATGTAGATAGGCTAAAATCATCACCTGTTTTATTAATAGCTTCACTTAATATTCCAGTAGCTTCAATAATTGAGGAAAAGATAGTTTTATTCGTATTTTTGATAAAATCATTAGTTGATTCTGAAATATCAACAAGTATTGAAACTAATAAATCTCTTCCTTTTCTATTCGTTTTTTTGTAGATATTATTTGATGGTGTAGAGCCTCTTTTGATTTCTATAACAGATTCAATACAACTATCTAAATCTAATTCTTCACCATCTTGTTGTTTCTTTAATTTAACTGGTTGTGAAATTTTAGAACTTTCAATTAAGTTTTTAATATTTGTTACTGTTTTTGAGTTTTCAAAAAGATAATTGTTTAAATAATAGCCAGATTTATTATTAAAGTTATATTTTTTAACTTTACACCAATTATAGTTTTCCCTACCAGATTTGTAATCAAACTCAGGTTGTAAAGAAATGATTTCAGCTTCCTCAGATTGTGAAACTTTATTAGGAGCAATTTTTGCAAGTGGCTCTATCACGGCACTATTTTCAAAGTTTTTTTCTGCATCATCTGTTTCTTTCTTTTCAACCTGGTATGATTCTATTCCAGTTTGTAGTTCTTCAAAATCTTTTGTGTTTTCATTGTCAAAATTCCAAATACCAGAATTTTCATCTCTATAAATTGGGTCTGGTAAATAATCTTTAGGGTTAAATTGGATTCTCATTTGACCAATATCATTTCCCAGAAGATTGCCTAATTCTCTGCTTAAAGTTTGATCTTCCCACCTTTCTTTATTTTTAAAAAACATATCCTTTGCTCTGGTTATCCAGCCATTACCATCAACATAATTTTCATCAACCAAAGCTCTTGATAGCCTTGAAAATAAAGTTCTTGAGGTTAATGGTCCATATGCTTTATTTAAGTTTTTAGATTCACCTGTTGCCATATGATAAGGTATCCAAAGCTCCTTTAATCCTGGAAATTCCTTAATAGAAAGCAACTCCACTCTTGCATCTTCAATAATTGATATAATCGCTACTTGTATGGGCTTAAGCTTACCAATTTCAAACTTCTTATTTGTAAACTTCATATGTGCTGCAGCGTGCATGATTGCTGCCCTGAATACTTCTTCGCCCAATTGTCCTGTGAAACCAGGATAAGATGATGGAACTCTTATAAAGTTATTACTAAATGCAGTTCTTCTAATTGACGATTTTGTATTACTGATTGAGATTTCTTTAATATTAATATCCATTCCCCAAACTGCCCTTGTATAAATCTTTAATTTGTTTTCTTGTTCTTTAAAACTTTTAATACCTGCTGTTTGTCCAAGCCACTCTAAACCTTCGTTATCTTTAAGTGATAACAATTTAATTCTTTTCTCCATATCCCCAGAACTTGCTCTTAGGCAAGTTAAAAACCAATCTTCAATCTGTGAAACATTCATTTTTTCGACTAAAAAATTCATTTGTTGCAACAAAACCTCTAAAGCTTCAGGCGCTAAGTTTGTCATTTTTTCAATTAGAATTAACCAACTTTGAAATTTTTTATCATTGTTATAAAATTCTAAGATTTCTGAGCAAACATTACAAAAAATATTAGATATTTTTTGTCCTCTTTTTATTGAAATAGAAGAAAGTGTTGAGTAAAATATTTTTATAGGTAAAAATCCAAATTTTTCAATAATATCTAACGATGTTCTGGAAAATCCTTTGTAGACTAAATCACCATAACCTGAGCTTTCAATTCTTTTTAAATATTCTAACCAGTCGTAAAGAGCTTTTTCTTTTAAAACCTTTTGTGCTTTTGTTCTTAGATTATTTTCTAAACTACCAAATGATTTACTGGAAATTATTTCGCCCAGAGGCATTACCCAAGATCTCTAATTGACTGCTCTAAAGAATCTATAACATCTTGATCATCTGTCATTGGATGTACAATTCCTTTAAGACAAGCTTCTATAAAACTAAGATCAGACTTTATTAGCTTTGCTGTTGTTATCAACATTCTTGTAGAAGCACCTTCATGCAATCCTCTTCCCTTTAAGTTTCTAGTTCTTTCAGAAACTTTAATCAATTTTTCAGCTATTTCTTCTGTTGTTTCACTTTCAAGTATTATAATTTCTTTTTCTAAATCTTTAGTTGGATAATCAAAATTTATACTTGCAAACCGTTGTTTGGTGGATTCTTTTAAATCTTTTAAAACACTTTGATACCCAGGATTATAAGAAATTACTAAAAAAAAATCTTTATGTGCTTTGATAATCTCACCAGTTTTCTCTATAGGTAGAATTCGCCTATCATCTGTTAATGAATGAATCACAACTGTAGTATCCTGTCTAGCTTCTACTATTTCATCCAGATAACATATTCCTCCATACCTAACTGCCCTAGTAAGTGGTCCATCTTTCCAAACTGTTTCGGTTCCTTCTAACAAAAATCTTCCAACCAAATCTGATGCGGTCATATCCTCATGACAAGAGACTGTAATTAAAGGCTTCTTTAATTTCCAAGACATGTGTTCAATAAATCTAGTTTTTCCAGACCCAGTAGGTCCCTTTAGCATTAGCGGTATTCTATTTCCCCATGAAGCCTCAAAAACTTTAGATTCATTTTTTATTTCAACATACTTGGGCTCGTTTGTAATTATAAATCCAGAATTATCTGTCATTAGTTACTTTCTTTGAACTATTAACACATTGAAGAAATTTAAATTAATTTCCTCAATGTATTAATGATCTATTTATCGATGTGTAGTTTTTTTGTTAGGTATGCCGTCGATAGGACTTTCATCAGTACCAACAGTTGGTCGAGTTATATCCTCTACCATTTTACGTGTTCCTTCAGGGTCGTTAACCCATTTTTTATAGAACTCAAATGGCATCTCAGCAGTACCTTTGTCTCCATCACCAGAGTTGATCATACCAGTGTAACCTCTATGTAAAAGTTTAAATAGATGGTTGTTTGATTGACCAGTTGCTCTAGCATCTCTAATTGCAGAAACAGACATTTGTGCATATTGGATACCCATTTCTTCAGTGCCACATTCACCTAAGGTTCTTCCATCAAAACCAACTAATGAAGAGTGACCAAAGTAAGAATAAACTCCATCAAAACCTGTTGCATTCGCAACAGCAACATAGCAGTTATTAGCCCAAGCCATTGCTTTAGCCATAACAATTTGTTGCTCTTTAGCAGGATACATATAGCCTTGACATCTAACTATTAGTTCAGCACCTCTCATAGCGCAGTCTCTCCAAATTTCAGGATAATTACCGTCATCACAAATAATTAAAGAAACTTTTAGACCTTTTGGACCATCTGAAACATAAGTGCAGTTTCCAGGGTACCATCCTTCAATAGGCACCCAAGGCATAATCTTTCTATATTTTTGGACAATTTTACCTTTATCATTCATTAGTATTAAAGTGTTATAAGGTGCTTTGTTTGGGTGATCTTCATGTCTTTCTCCCGTTAGAGAAAAAACTCCCCATACTTTATTTTTTATACAAGCTTCAGAGAAAATTGCAGTTTCTTCACCAGGAATTTGTGATGCAGTTTCATACATTTCTTTTTGATCGTACATAATACCGTGAGTACTATATTCTGGAAAAATTACTAAATCCATACCAGGTAAACCTATTTTCATTCCTGATATCATATCTGCAATTTTTTTTGAATTTTCTATAACTTCTTTTTTTGTATGAAGTCTTGGCATTTTATAATTTACTACCGCTACACCAACGGTGTCCTTACTGCTTCCTATATCTCCATGATACATATTATGCTCCTTTGTTAAATATATTTAAGATAATCATTTTCTATTCGGCAATAAAAATAAAATTTTTATACAAATAAACTTTATATAAAATTTTTATAATATTTTATTAATTTCAATAGTCACTTTAATTAAATATATTTTGTAAATAATAATGGAGAAAATAATGAATAAAAAAATAAAAAATAAAGTTGTAACACTTACATCTAATAGACGTGGGTTTATTAAAAATACTCTTACGGCATCAGCTTTGGGAGTTGCAGCTGGAGCTTTTCCACATGTATGGATGAAGCAAGGAAATGTTTATGCTGCAAAAAATGAGATTAAAGTAGGTGTTTTATTTTCATTGACAGGCGGTTTAGCAATCATTGAAGAGTCACTTCACAAAGCTACAATCATGGCAATTGAAGAAATAAATGCTGCTGGTGGTGTAAATGGAATGAAAATAAAAGCTATTGTTGCTGACCCAGCTTCAGACCCAGCAACTTTTGCTGCAAAAGCACGTACATTAGTATTAAAAGACAAGTGTGTAACAGTCTTTGGTGGATATACTTCTGCAAGCAGAAAAGCAGTCTTACCTGTGTTTGAAAAGAGAAAAAATTTATATTTTTATCCAACACTTTATGAGGGAAGAGAGTGTTCAAAAAATGTGATTTACACTGGTGCAGTACCAAATCAACAACAAGATGAGTTTATTCCATACCTAGTTAAAAAATATGGAAAAAGATGGTCATTGATTGGCTCAAACTATATTTACCCAAAGGAAGAGAATAATTATTGTAAATTGTTACTTAAAAAGTTGGGTTGTGAAGTGCTAATGGAGGAATATGTTCCATTGGGTCATTCTGAGTTCTCGTCAGTTGTTAATAAATTTAAGAATGATAAACCAGATGTGATTTTCTCAACTGTAGTAGGTGACTCAGTTGTTGCGCTTCATAAACAGTATAGAGCTGCTGGATTAGATCCTGAAAAAATGCCTATGTGTAGTTTAACAACATCAGAAAATGAAGTTGCTGCTATGGGTGGTGATGCTGCTGCTGGACACTTAACTTCTGCTCCATACTTTATGGTTCATGAGTCAGCTGAAAATGAAAAGTTTGTTTCAGCCTATAAGAAGAGATGGGGATCTGATAAAGTTACCCACTTTGTTTCAGAGCCAGCTTATTTTGGTATAGGTATATTTAAACAAGCACTGGAAAAAATAGGAAGTGCAGGAGATATAAATCCGACTGCAATTATGGAAGCATGTAAGGGACAAGAAATAATGGCTCCTCAGGGGAAAATTAAAGTTGATCCTGATAATATGCATTGTTACTTGTGGCCTAAAATAGGTATTTGTAAATCAAATGGTCAGTATGATATTCTTAAAAAAACTGATACTTGGTTAAAGCCAGTTCCTTATGCTGCATATCCAGACCAAACTTGTACTGAAGACGGTTTGAAAAAAGTTTAAATTTATATAGTTATTTATTGGCCCAGCAAACTAAGCTGGGCCAACATAAAGTCACACATATAGACCGAACTTCTAAAGAAAACAGATTTTTTAAAATAAGTATAAATTATAGAATTTTGTTAATTAAATAATTAACATTAGACCTTCACGAAAATTAATTTAATATAAAGATTATGGATTTTTTTATTTCTCAATTTATTAGTGGACTCAGCATTACATCCATACTTTTAATGATAGCACTTGGGTTGGCCATTATCTATGGGACAACAGGTGTAATAAATATGGCTCATGGTGAGTTTGTTATGATTGGTGCATATACATCATGGTTTCTTCAAACTAAATTAGGAATGGGTTTAATCGCAAGTATTATTCCAATTTTTTTAATTACTGCTGCTATGGGGTTTCTAATTGAAAGGCTTATAATAAGACATTTATATAATAGGTTATTAGATACTATTTTAGCAACATGGGGAATAGGAGTGATACTTCAACAATTAATTCGTTTGAGTGTTGGTTCAGAATTAAAATATTTAGAAATTCCCCCTTACATGGCAGAGAGCATGAGCTTGTTTGGTCAACAAGTTTCAGTTTATAGAGTTTTTATATTTTTATTTGCTATAGCAATTTTTATTTTAGCTTGGTTTATCATATACAAAACAAAATTTGGTATGAAGTTGAGAGCTGTTACTCAGAATAAGGATATGGCAAGCTGTTTTGGAGTTAATTCAGGAGCAGTTTACTCAGCCACTTTTGCATTTGGAACTGGAATAGCTGCACTTGCGGGTGCTTTTGTTGCTCCACTAAAAAGTATTTCTCCTGACATGGGAACAAATTATATCATTGATGCATTTATGGTTGTTGTTTTAGGTGGAGTTGAAAGTTTAATTGGAACAGCAGCTAGTTCATTTATTATTGGTGAAACATCAAGTTTTATAGCTTCATTTTCAAATGATACATTAGCAAAAGCATTAGTTTTAGTAATTACAATATTGATTTTAAGAGTTAAACCAGAAGGTTTATTTACTAAAAAAATTAGATCATAGAAAATAAATAATGAAAATAAATATTATTAAAAATCAATTCTTTTTGTATGGATTTTTTTGTTTTATATTATTTTTATTTCCTTTATTAATTGATGATCCTTTTTATTTAAACAAAATATCCACTTACATTGTTTTTGGTTTACTGGCTGTTTCTCTTAGTTTAAGTTGGGGGTATACAGGAATATTAAACTTAGGGAATGCTGTTTTTTTTGGACTTGGATCCTATTGTATGGCTATGTCTTTAAAGCTTAAGACCGATTCTATTCATACTGGATCAGGAGGATTGCCTGACTTTATGGTTTGGAACAATATTACTGAATTACCTTGGTTTTGGGAGCCATTCTACTCTTTGTCTTTTGGAATATTTGCTGGAATAGCAATACCAGTTATTTTAGCTATTATTTTGGGATATTTTATTTTTGGTGGAAGAGCCTCAGGTGTATATGTTGCAATAATTACTCTTGCATCAATGATAGTTGTCTATCTTTTGATAATGGACCAACAAGCATATACAGGAGGTTTTAATGGTATAACTGATCTATCTCCACTTAAATTTGGTGACTTAGAGTTTGATGCGTATGGGCCATCTGCATATTATTTAATTGTATCAGTAATGACGTTTATATTATTTTTAACATTAATTATTACAAAAAGTAGAGCTGGTTTAATTTTTCAAGCAATAAGAGATGATGAAAATAGAGTGAGATTTTTAGGTTATAATGTGGGTGTTTATAAAACAGCATCATTATGTATATCAGCTGGTATTGGGGGAGTAGCTGGAATGCTTTATACTATAGTTATGGAATTTGCCTCACCAACCTTTATGTCTATAACATTAAGTTTGTCAGTAGTAATATGGTGTGCTGTTGGAGGAAGACAAAGTATTTTTGGATCATTTATTGGTGCTTTAGTCATCACATCAGGACAAGGTTTCTTATCTGAATCTGAAACATTTTTACATACATGGACTTTAATAATGGGATTAGTATTTATACTTTCAGTTTTATTCCTTCCAAAGGGTTTAGCTGGAATATTTGATAAAAAATCAAAATAATATGCAGAATTTAAAAGAAAATTTAATTCAACTTAATTCCATAGAGGTCAATTTTGATGGCTTTAAAGCCGTAAATGAATTCAATTTTGGTGTTAAAGCAGGTGAATTAAGATGTTTAATTGGACCTAATGGAGCAGGCAAAACAACAGTCCTTGACATAATATGTGGAAAAACAAAAAGTTCGAAAGGAAACATTATTTTTAATGGAGAAGACATAACTAATAAAGAAGAGTTTCTTATTTCAAGAAAAGGAGTTGGAAGAAAATTTCAAATACCAAGTGTTTTTAAAGAATTAACAGTAAAAGAAAATTTATATGTAGCATTAAATTCAAGTTTAGGGTTTTTTAGAAATATTGTTAATTTTTTTAATCCTAATGACCAAGAAAAAATAGATAAAATTGCTGAATTTGTAGGATTAAAAGATGATTTAGAAAAACAAGCACAATTTTTATCACATGGCCAAACTCAATGGCTTGAAATTGCATTGGTAGTTCTCAAAGATCCAGCCCTAATTTTAATGGATGAGCCAACAGCTGGCATGACGAATTATGAAACAAGCCAAACTGTTGAGCTTTTTAATAAACTTAAAGAAACTCACACTTTGATTGTTGTTGAGCATGATATGGGTTTTGTAAAAGAGATTAGTGACATTGTTTCTGTTATGCATGAAGGAAAACTATTAGCAGAAGGCAAAACTAAAGAAATTGAAAATGATTCAAAGGTAAAAGAAGCATATCTTGGCAATAAAGGAATAACTAATGCTTAAATTAGAAAATGTAGCATCTTATTATGGTGAAAGTTTAGCTATTAACCAAATAAACCTAGAAATTAAAGAAGGTAAATTCCATGGAATAATTGGTAAAAATGGAATGGGTAAAAGCACACTTCTTAAAACTATTATGGGCTTAATGGATAAGACTGATGGTTCAATTCATTTAGAAGGAAAAGATATTAGTAAATTCAAAACACACGATAGAGCTACAGAAGGATTAGGATATGTACCTCAGGGAAGGGGAATCATGCCTCAATTCACCATAGAGGAAAATTTGGTTGTAGGAACTTTCGCTAGGGATAAAGATAATATAAATAATATAAATGAAGATTTTGAATTTATATTGAAATTGTTCCCGATACTAAAAGAATTTTGGAAAAGAAGGGGGGGAGATTTGTCTGGAGGGCAACAACAGCAACTAGCAATCGCAAGAGCTTTACTTACAAAACCCAAGGTGCTTATATTAGATGAACCAACAGAGGGTATACAGCCTAATGTTGTTGAAGAAATAGAAAATGTTTTAATAAGATTGAATAAAGAATTTAATTTAACAATTATTATTGTTGAGCAAAATGTAAATTTTATTAAAAAAGCAGCAGATAATTTTTCTATACTGGAGAGAGGTAAAATAGCTGAAGAAGGAGATTCTTCAAAAATAACAAATAATTTAGTACAAAAATATCTTACGATCTAAAATCATAAAATTTTTTTATATTTTTCAATAATTTTATTCCAAAGAAACTTAGATGAATTTTCTTTAGCACTTTTGCCATACTCTATGTACTTATTGTTCTTTAACATCAAATCAATAGACGAATAGATAGCTTCTAAATCATTTCCATCACAAATTAACCCTGTCTTTTCATTTTCAATTGCATCAGATGCACCTCCATCCTTACCCCCTAGAGAAGGTACCCCATACTGAGCAGCCTCAATATAAGCAATACCAAAACCTTCAACAGAACTCTTATTTATTATTGAGGGCATTACAAAAATATTGGATTTAGATAAAAGTGAATTTTTAAGATCACTTGTGATATTTTTAAAAAACATAACCTGACCATTTAAACTTAATTCTGCAGTAATATCTTTGATATTATCCTCTTCATCTCCATCACCGATACAAATATATACTATATTGGGATAAATTTGTTTTAGATTTCTTAATGCCATAATAATATTAAAATGATTTTTTCTTTTATCAAATCTAGAAACTGTGATTAATCTGGGAGACTTATGCTGTAATAAATTCTCTACTTTATCTAAAATTTTTTTATCCAACTCTTCAACAGGGTAAATACCAGGATTGATGACTACAATCTTATTTTCTTTAACTCCTAATTTAATAGCTAAATTTTTAGTGTACTCAGAATTAGCAACAATGGTTTCAACATTCTCTAAAACCTCTAATACTCTTTTATTAAGAGAGGTACCTTTCTCATGATTAATTTCTTTACCATGGATCAAGCATATCTTTTTTTTATTAGTTTTAAGGTGCTCTAAACTTTTCCAATGATCAGCAATAATACCGTCAATTTTATTTTCTTTAATAAATTCATTAATCAGTTGAGCTTTTCTATATTTTCTAAGAAGCTTTATGCCACCAACACGCTCTATTGAAAAAGAAACTTGTTCATCAAATAATTTATGATTTTCATGATAATCAGCAAATACTTTTATCATGTAGTGTTTTGAAAGTTCGTTTGCTAAACCCCACATTAAATTTTGCATACCACCCACTTCTGGAGGAAATGTTTTTGTAACTATTAAATACATTAATTATCTAACCATTTAATTCCGCATCCAGCACTTGGAATTTGTGTTTCAGGACCTTTACCGGTCTCAGCTATTTGTTTCATTGCAGTAAATAAATCACTATCACCAGCTCTTACTGGTTTTAAATTATCTAATTTTCTTATACGACCTCTATATTGTAATTCTAAATTATTATTGTATCCAAAAAAATCAGGAGTGCACACTGCTTCATAACTTTTTGCAACATTTTGAGTTTCATCAAATAGATAAGGGAAACTAAAATGATATTTTTTAGCAAATTCAATCATATTTTCAAAACTATCTTCAGGAAAATTTATTGGATCATTTGCTGAAATAGCCACAGCTTTTATTCCAAACTTTTCTAAATTTTTACAATCTTCAACAATGTCTTTAATAACAGCTTTTACGTAAGGGCAGTGGTTACAAATAAACATAACTAAAGTTCCATTTATCCCTTTAACATCATTTAATTTAATAATTTCGTTATTAGTGGACTTTAATTCAAAGCTTTTAGCAGCTTGTCTAAAATCACATATTGGAGTTTTTAACAGCATGTTATAATAATATATAAGTTATGTTTTATAATTTGGAAGATAAAAAAGTTAAAAACCTAGGTGATAATTGGTCTGCATCTAATACATCCATCATTGGTGATGTCACCTTAGAAAAAAATACCAGTATTTGGTTTAATGTTACCTTAAGAGGTGATGTTGAAAATATTTATGTTGGTGAAGGCTCCAATATTCAAGACGGTAGTGTATTGCATACTGATCCTGGTTACCCATTAAAAATTGGTAAAGACGTAACCATTGGTCATTTAGTTATGCTTCATGGATGCACCATTGAAGATAATTCTTTAATTGGAATTGGTGCAGTAATTTTAAATGGAGCAAAGATTGGAAAAAATTGCATCATTGGGGCTAATGCACTGGTGACTGAAAATAAAGTCATTCCAGACAATTCTCTAGTAGTTGGATCTCCCGGTAAAATTGTAAGACAAGTTTCGGATGAAGAAGCAAAATCAATTACTGAAAATGCAATTCATTACCAGGATAACTGGAAGAAATATTCCAAATCAGTATTTTAAAAGCCTATGATTAAAAAATTATCAATTGAAGTAGTTTATCATTTGTTATCGCATCACATGGAACATTACAATCTAGTAAGAAAAATATTTAAAACTGATTACGATTCTCATATGATATCTATTACAGCGTTTGTTCATTTTTTATATGGAAACCTCAACCCATCACATGAACAATATCAACATGAAGATTTGGAATGGGGTGAAATGTATCCATTTAAAAAAGGGCTCTTAAAAAATAAAAAACAATATTCAGCAAAATTATCACTTTTTTCCGTATCTCAGATTCTGGATATGCCAAAAGAAACTGTTCGGAGAAAAGTTGATACACTATGCAAAAAAAAATATTTACAGTATTCAGTTGGAGATGGGATAACTATGGGAGATAATTGGGAATCATTAGCAACACAAATAGCACCTTTAGACTTTGGGTCATTAGATAAAGTCATAAAAGCTATTAATAAAAATGGTGGTATTCCAAAAAACATTAATAAAGTAAAAAAAAAACCATTAAATAACCTAATTTAGGTTTTTAATTTCTAGATATTATTAAATTTAACAGTATAAAAGTCTTGATGAAAAAAATTTTAATATTGATTATTACTTTATTTATCTCTTCTGTATCTATTGCAGATGTCAAGTCTTTAGCTTTGAATAAAGCATCAGAAAAAATATCCTCAACCATAGGAAAATTAATACCAGGAGAGGGATTAACAGAAGTAGATATTACTCTTAGAGATAATGCTCAAGGTAACGGTAATTATGAATATAGTATTTTAGGTGTTAGAGATATTTTATCAAAAGAAAACACAAATTTATTTACTCAATTCAGCTTACACAACCAAGAAATCAATAGTGACCAAAGAGCTATTGGTAATCTTGGTGTTGGTTATAGGTTTTTAAATTCAGATCAATCAATGATGTTTGGAGTTAATACTTTTTATGATCAAGATTTATCAGAAAAGCATAAAAGAGTTGGTTTTGGTTTAGAAGCTAGTGCAGCAATGTTAGACTTTAATTTTAATGAATATCAAAAAATAACAAATCAAAAAATAGTATCTGGTAATGCAGAACAAGCATTAAGTGGAAGAGATATTAATTTGACCTCTCAAATCCCTTATATGCCTTGGGCAGCGTTTAATTATAACTCTTATTATTTTGAAGCAGAAAAAGCAGCCCAGGACTCTAAAGGGGATATTTATTCATTGGAGATGTCTTTAAATCCATCGTTAGATTTTGATATTTCAAAGGATAATTCAAGTGTAAATGGCGCAGATGATGCTTGGAATTATAAATTAACATTTGTTTACCCTCCAAAAGATGACAAGCCCACTTTATTAGATGGAGTGGTTGCACCTGACATGTTTGTAAAACAAAATATGAAATCAAAATTAAAAGACAAAGTAAGAAGAGAAAACAATATTGTTATTGAAACACAAGGAACATTAATAATCACTAAAGGATAATATGAAATTTTCAAAATTTTTAATAATTTCTTTAACCACATTTTTTTTAAACTTTGAGGCCTTTGCTGCGAGTGGCGATGCTATTGAATATAAAATTATAATTAAAAAAGTAGAATTATGTGAAACTGGAAGTACTGATGCAAACTGCTTAAACCCAGTTACACTATTTGAAGGTACCTCAGGATCTATTGATATTGCTAGCACTGATGCAGGAGCAACTGCAGCATCTCTTGGAACATTTGCAGCTGCAACTCTTGGAGCCACTTATACTTACATTCAAACAACAATGGATCGTGCAGCATCCATTTCTGGTTTTGTTACTAATGCTGCTGACAAATTTTGTAAAACAGGAACTGGTACTGCTGGAAATACAAGCATTAATGCTGTGGGTGCATTTCACGCAAGTAACACTTCAAGTTCTGCTCAAACAATTTTTATTGGAGAGGCTGAAGCTAATAACTTGCCAGATTATGTGAACGGTGTGACAGCAGCTGGAGTTTTTGGACCTGATGGTGACCTTAGTGGTACTACTGAGTACACAATGGTGGCTCATAGAAAGGCATTAACTGCACCAATTACTATTACACTTGGAAAATTACCAACTGTAAAAATGGCCTTTAGCACTGTAGGTGCTTTAGGATTTGAAGGTAATACGACAGGTCATTGTACTGCAGGTAATGCTACTAATGGTCTTTTTGGAGCTGAACCAACGATTACTATTTCAATAAAAAATTAATTTATAAGTTAATAAATTTAATAATATCAAGTTAGGATATATTAAGGAACCAACCAATAGTCTTTTTTATTCTCCAAATCAAATCTAGCTCTTCGGTGACCTTTAGCTGCTAAATAAAGCCACTCAATAGATTTAATTTTACACTGAATAACAGTAAAGTTTTTAAATCCAACTTCACTTTGGTCCATAGTAAATTCAAAGTTATCTAACTCAGGTTTTAGTCCTGAAGTTGGAGTATCAGATTTTGTTCCCGGACCATTATCAACTAGATAACACTTTCTACTCATATGTCCTGTTTTTAACCACGACTGTTTTGTAATGTCATTTTCATGATTAACAACACACTCAACTTTAAGCCTTACTTGGATCTTTTCTTCCTTGTCATAAAAAAGCATTGCCGCATTTTTATTTGCTTTTAATTTAGCAATTTTATCTGATCTGATATCGCTATGGTATTGAACAAGATTGTTTTCTCGATCTGATTTTCTAAGGACTACAATTCTTCCATCAAAGTCATTTTGATCACCACAAATAAACACAGGAATTCTAAAGGATGAACCTCTATCTTTGATAGCATTGTCCAGCATTAACCAGATCTTATTTTTAATCTCTTCAAAATCTTCGTAGTATGCTGGTTGCATACGTGATTATTTACTTAGTCTTTTAATTAAGCTTGAAGTATCCCAACGTTTTCCACCCATCTCTTGAACTTCACCATAATATTTGTCAACAATTTCAGTTACTGGTAGTTGTGAGCCATTATTTTTAGCTTCATCCATTGCAATTTTTAAATCTTTTCTCATCCAATCAACTGCAAAACCAAATTCAAACTGATCATCAATCATCGTTTTGTATCTGTTTTCCATTTGCCAAGATTGAGCAGCACCTTTAGATATAAC
>Ga0307986_10001643_pt1 | contig 16228 bp, 8 predicted proteins | sample EllFjometageno82_FD_203170 | JGI IMG/M metagenome (GOLD analysis project Ga0307986, IMG submission 203170) | Marine microbial communities from Ellis Fjord, Antarctic Ocean - #82 | ecosystem: Environmental > Aquatic > Marine > Unclassified | place: Southern Ocean | collected 2014-10-09
ACCATCCCATCCGCCGCCATCCGCTGATATGGATCCTCTATTATGAGCAAGCAAGCCATTGGCGTGGTAGGTATTATTGCCATCTAGAATAAAGTTGTAAACGGTCTGATCTGGTTCGCCCTCGAAAACTTGTAGGCTTTCAACTTTTAACCAACCCCCATCTTCCATGAGGATTTCATCACCAAGCTGTAGATCTTTAACTTTTAACTCTTCCATATCGGGGAACTGACGTGCAAACGTATCAGCAGAATAGGATCTCCATCCATTCTTTGTGAACAATGGATGCTCAGGCGTCATGAACTTACCCGTGTCGTTGATACCAATAAGATCGCGTCCACCGAGTTGCGGGTGATCAAACTCGAGAACCGTGTTGATCTTTCCATTCTGTCCTAGGAGTTTTTCGCCAAGTTGAACATCTTCGATATTCTTTTTAGATCCATCCGCCATAGTAATCAGTGTTCCGGCAACAAAACATGATCTCATCCAATCAACTGGGACGACTGCTAACGGTGGGTCCGGGGCTACAACCACCTCGCCCCCACCAGTGATAACAGTGGGTCCAGATGCTGCGGCGATAATAGTCGAGGTAATTGTGGACGAGGACGAACTACTTGATCGCGAAACAGAATTAACTTCAAGTGTTCTTGTACTTAAGATATCTTGTTGTCTGGTTTGAAGTACCCCAGCTGCAGTAAAAACTTGTCTACCGAATGATGTGGCCCCCGCTATATTACTGGGGTCTGTGACATCAATAAGTTGTAGTAATCTGGTACCAGTCGGGAATCTTAAGTTTGCCGTGGAAGGGATAAAGAATGACCCCTCTATAGTTCCGTTCGCGTCTGCTATGAGTGAAGAAGAGCCTTCAGGGTGACCTAACGCCCTATTTGATACGTTACCCACTGTCTCTGCTGCATCTGATGTTCTTACGAACGTTTCCGATCTACACCAATCCGAAATATCAATACCATCAAAGAATGCGAATAATTCAGTATCAGGCCTAAATCCAATACCTCTAAAGAATATTTTTCTAGATCTCATAAACGGGATAGAAGCAGTTTGGAGAAGTCTATCACCTGTGACCTGAGTAATAGTAGTTTCACCTACGATAGTATTAACACCTGTTGTAGACGAGGACCAAGAGGATAATGTGACATCTGTGTCACCAGCAGCGTTTAATACGTTGGCAGAGGAAGACCCACTCGCAGAGCTTAAAGTGACACTATTAGTACTAGCACCAGCTGATAGTTGGTCGAGTGGCGTACCTCCCCAGTTCCACTCATGATCATTCCAAAGATTAGCGCCAGAGGTATCTAATTGTGTTTGATTTACGACCGCAGGTGCGGTATATTCTTGTTCGATCCAGTTATCACTTGCAGGAGATAATGTGACATTGCCGTTAAAACGAATCTCCCAGTAGGGGGTAACATTTTCTGTTCCGCTAGCTTGGTTTTGATTGACATAAGATCTATGAATATATTGAAGGTAAATGTTATCACCTTTTTTTACAACATTACCATTTCCTGTATGATCCGAATCGTACATTAGATTAATGCCATTCGTAACAGATCGGGGTCTTGCTAACTTAAAGACCGGATCGATTGAAGCGGCATAGTTAGGGTCTGTGATATCAGAAAAGAAGTGATTTGAGAAATTATCTACGAAAAATCCGGATTTTGTTCTATTATTACCATCAGAATCTAACACCGAAAAATTGGCAGTATCTAGTTCAAGTAAACTTAAAGACGTAACTTCTTCTAGATTGTCTACTCTTTTTTCTAACCTGCCGATATCCCCCATCGTATAGCGTTTATGCTCCATCTGTTTAGCTACAAGATCTTGGCTGTTTAAAACATAGGGGTTTAGAATAATGCGGTAAAGATCCAGCGCATTATTCGGGGTCAAAGGATACTTAGGAGCTAACGACTGACCACCTCGGATAATCTGCAGACCCCCTTGTGGGTCTGCTATAAGTTTAATATATTGATAATTATAATAAGAAATATCGGCTTGAACAGTATCATTGGGCTGAGGTAATTCGTTAATTCTAGCACCTGAGCCGAAGTCTCCAGATGAATTAACTACAGGTCTAAAGTCTAAAACGTTTCTTAATGGGATCGAATTATGAGTCGGAATGTCGGCATAATCAACTTGCCCTGAATACGAGTTAACAGCGAAGAAGTCACCAGATGCACTGTGAGTGAAATGATCATATTTAGCAACAACTGGGTATGTTGGAACAGATTGGCCCGATTTGAGAACTAATCTACCAAGGCCATAGTAATTATCCCTTTGCCCATTGTCAAGAATAAATCTCGATGCCACGCTATTACCACTAACGGTATCCCGTGTAACAGAAGCAAAGTTATACACATCTGGTTTAGATAGATCCACGAAGATCGTACCATTGCCATCAGAATCCCAATCACCCGTAGCAATAGTATCGGATTGATCTTCGACTAAAGTTTTAGAGCGAATACTACCATTTGCTTTATTAACGTAAGTATACACCTCGACGTTCGATACACCACCAAGGCCTGTAATGGTAGCACTCGTCGTACCTGCACCAGAAACACTTGCACCCGTGATAATAACATCACCGACCCCATTAGTAGTCCAGTCATTTGTATTAGCAAAGGTTTCGCCCGAAGCAGATAGCGTTAAACTTGCGCTGCCACTGGTAACTGCTGCAGTGAATCTTCTTTGTGTTGTAAGAGAAATGTCTGTTAAGTTAGACGGACGAATCTTAGGTAGAGCATAAAGTAAAGAATTTGCTTGAGGGTCTTTTAGTACTGCCTGACCTAGCTCGAGAACCAGGTTCATGTAATCTGTAGTGCTATTGCCGATACTTCTAACAGTTCTGAAGTTTTGGCCGGAGTTCATAGAAATTTGGAATAGGTGAAGTCTGTAATCCCCAGTATTATCCTCATCTATCGCTCTTACCCTTGCAGTACCAATCGTTGAACCGCCATATGTAATCGCGCTGCGAAGATCTACTTGATCAAAATCTTGAATATCTGGCTGGCCCTTACTCGTCGTACCATCAACTAATACGTAATTACCCAAAGTGGCCGCAGCAACCTCGTTGTTTACGGTAGTCGTTGTTCTAGGCTTGTCGATTGTTATCCTTGATGGCGCTGTTTGTTCAACCCTATAACCATCAACGTAAGCAACGCCAGGCTGAATTTGAATATCTAATTTACTCGTATCAGCAACATTATCTGAGAAATTTAAGATAAACGGCTTAACTATATAGTCTCCGGATTCTTCCGAGGTCCTAGTAGCCATTGCCTCTCTGATAATATTATAGTTTTCTTCTTGTGCTGGTTTTTTAATATCAGATAGAACGCTGTTCTGAATTTTACCCACATAAACAAAATTCTGATCAGAGTCGACGAGAGATCTTAATGTTAGGGCCAAGCTGATTCTATATCTATCCGCACCAGGCGAAGATGTATTCGGAAGCGCACCGGAATTATCGTAGAGAGTAATATCATCAACCGGCGTAACAATAGATTCTGTTATAAGGAAGCCGAAATCATCTGATAGGGAGGTGGTGTACTTAGATGCAAGCAAAGTTTGTTTAGGGCTGAATACAAATCTACCAGTAACGTAATAAACACCTTCATTATTAGTTAAGAAAGTACCTTGACCGAAAGCTGGATCCGCGGTGGTGTTTGTGGTTCGGATGGTTAATGTAACCGAACCGTTTGAAATATTTTCACCGGCTTGAAAAGTAGTATTCGCACCGTTTGAATTTAGGTAAAGAAAGTAAACCGTAGCGGGGTCAGATGCGGTGGATGCAACCGCGGCTGACAAAATAGCCTTAACCCCACTAGTTGCACCGGTAAATGTGGTTTCTAAAATGGCAGAAGGGTCTGTAGGTAAGGGATTTAAAGATTCATTTAATTTGGCGTATCGCGAAGCGTTAACTGAAAACCCTCCCGATTGAACGATAGCACCTTCCTTAAAGATGTTATCCCCGAACCAAGTTAATTCTTTTTGAATTATAGTCTGAAGCTGGGTCAATTCTCTAGCTTGAACTGCCTTGCCGTTATTAAATAATACCCGATGAAAGCCAGCGCTATCTGAGTGATCATCCCTGTACGTTTCAGCAAAAGTATTTTGAATTACTTGGTCTACCATTAGTTAATCCGTTTTCTTATAATTGTATGATAACTTTAAGATCTTCTGTTTGTGCAGCAGATCGCTCAATTGCGGCGCGGTTATCGATATAGAATATTTCCCCTGTGAATCTATTTATACCACCGGGATTGGCCGTAGTTCCAATTACCCCGGAACCAGCCCCGTTTGTTTCTGTTATAGTCTCACCAATCTGGAACACGGTGTAACCTGTAGTAGTAGTTTGATGATAATAAAGGGTATCAGTATCAGTGTTGAAATTATCTACGTATGCTTGAGCCCCAGATGTACCACCCTGAATGATTTTGTCTGCAGTGAAATCTGTTGAAACCGCAGAAAGTGTAATATAAGTCAGCGCTGAGGCTGTACTACCTGTAATCAGCGCGTCTGCAGAATCCAATGGATTTCTTATAATTGCGACTTGTCTAAAGTCTTGTCCAATGATAAAGTCATCATTTTCTGCACCAACTGGTTTGGTGTTAAACATTATAGCTGTAGATTTAAGATCAATAATAGGGTTTGCGCCATGACCTGCTTTGGGTGATATATTAGGCCGGGCTGTAGCACCTGATCCACCGCCGCCGGAGAATGAAACTTTCCCGTAGTTATAACCTTGACCCGGACGGTAAAGTAAACCAGCAGCAGAATCTTTCATCTCAATTTTAACGATTGCGCCACCACTGATAGTTGCTACTGCATCTGCGCTGTCCCCATTTCCGATGATACTAACGGTCGGCACAGAGGTATATCCTGTCCCGCCCGAAGTCACTGATATGCTTGAAATAGTTCCTCCTACAGCAGCGTTCTGGATAATGTACTGTTCTTGGTCGTCAGAAGGATCACCTACACCAGCTGAATCAATAAAATGAACCGGCATATAATTTGCTGAAAGATAAGCGTTTGATCGCGCAGCGCCAATAGTAAAAAGAAACTTCCAAACATATCCATCAGCAGTCTTAATCGGGGTTGTTAGAATACCAGAAGGCTTTACAGTAGACGTTGATACCGAACCTGTAGCATTTTTACCCTGTTCTAAGCAGATATAAACTTGATTTTCATCAGTAATGATATAATAGGCATTAGTAGGATAACCTACTTGACTGTTATCGTATGACGAATAAATCGTGCCTGAGACCCAGTTATATCTGGGGATAACGTACGAAACATCTTCTGCCTTTTTAACTGATTGCATAGACAATCTAAAGTCTCTTTGCTCAGTGATACTATTTACCGGAACCGTGACTGTATCGCTAGAATCCCATTGTTCCGACCTACCAATACCGATATAGTAATGTTGAGCGGAATCCAAAACGTCATCTAAGATTGTTTGAACAAATCTTCTTTTAAAATCATCTGTAATAATTGCCATTTTTTTATCCTATTATGCTACTGTTACTTCGCCTTGGTTACCAACTAGGTACCAATTTGTGCCATCCCAGATGATTTGACACCCATCATATTGTGCTAATACGAAGTTAGCACCCTGTGCAAAATTTGCCGGGGTAACAGTTGCAGCACCAGCTCCCTTATTTGTAAAAATCTTATATTCGCCTACAGTAGTTCCATCTGCGACTGATACAGCCAATGATGAGCCTTTGTTACAGATTATATATGTAGCTGTAGCTGACACCGCACCACTTGCCGTAATAGTAGATGCACTATATGCGGCCTTTGCGATTTCAACCGAGCCAGTTCCCTTACCAGCGAATTTCATAGTAACATTAGTGTCAGTGCCTGATGCTGTAATCGTAGGTTTACCACTCGCAGCTGAATTCGCTAAGGTAATTTCATTAGCGGCAGATGAGGTGGCTGTAACCTTAATCAATTCAGCGCCATTGGCATCATCGATCGAAGTGACCATACGAGGCGTAGTTAAAATAGCAGAGGTAAGAGTCTTATTAGTAAGGGTCTGCGCATGTTTAGCAAATACGAATACATCACTATCTTGTAAATCTGGAAGACTGATATTCAGGTTAGTGCCAGAATCGACATCACCAAGATATCCAAATTTATAATAGCCAGTCCCATCAAGCCCGTGTAATCTTAGATCTCCGACGAGCCTCGTATTATGCAAATGCTTATGGGACAAACTTTGATCTGCCGTAGTAATAACTACTTCACCTGAAGAGTCCGGAAAATTAATGGTATTATCTTTAGTAGGATCTGTCGCATGAACAGATGTCTCGAAATCATCAGCAGACGCGCCTTCGAAAACAATAGTATTATTCGTAAACGCAACACCAGTAGAAAGCACGTCGCTGTCACCACCGAGCTTGCGATAGATATCTACGAAATTCTCATTCATTTTTTGCCCAGCGCTACGAAGAGTATCGCCAGTTCCATCATTGGCTGTTGTACCGGTACTAATATTCTGTCGTGTCATGACTAATCCCTGTTAGTTTAATCTATTTATATAAAAAGTTTAGGCTGAATCTTGATATTGGAAAGTATTATTATCAGAATCCCAGTAGTCGAAAATCGCTTGATCCATAGTTTCTGCAGCATTTGTCGTATCTACCGCAACAATTATACCATCTGAGTCTTGGTCAAATCGCGGTGAATTAACATTCATAAAATCTATAAAGCCATTATACTGGTCATCAAATTCTATAAGGGTAAAGACCGACGCAGCTTGTAAGTTTCTATACGGGTTAATTCTTTCTGCATAAAGATCCGAATCAGCGTCGTCAGATTGTATAATAGTTAATGGCTGGAATGTAATCGCCGCGATCGATGCTGTGCTTTCAAAAGTAATAATGCCCACATTCGAATCTTGTATTGAAAGAGGCATATCGACTAAACCCAGATCAACCACCCCTTCAACGAAAATATCACCGGCAAGATAAAAACCTGCGGGATGTACGAATTTCTTAAATAGGGTTTCCCATTTTAAGATCGAAACCCCGGATTTAATAAGAATAGAATGAATCTGATATCTTTCATCATTCTGGATATACCTTAACGAATCTGTACCAAGTCTAGATTCATTGACAATAAACATGTTATTTTTAGGATATTCAACTTCGATCTCTTCGTTAAAAAATCCTCTGAAAAAAAGCTTAGCCGAATTAAGGCTACCCTTTTCTCTGTAGAAACTGGCGAACAACTTAGCAACAAGTCGAGGGTTAATATTAAAGTCTGAGGAGTTAACCCCTGAACCAATCTCACTGAAAATGTTATCTAATTGGGATAATATATTAGTATTTAAATCTCTGGCTTGATAAAGTGAATTAATTAGATAAGAAAATCCTTCATCGTCTTTTTGCATATAATCATAATAAGTTTCTAAAAATTCTACCAGTTTCGGGTATTCGGTAGCATAGTGCTCAGGAAGAATTTCCTTTACGGCACTTTTGTTGAAATCGGGCTGAAATCTATTAAGCGACTTTATATTATGCGACATCAGAGGGTAGTTCCAATGCGTTCGTAATCAATTTGGGCTGATGAGAACGAAGAAACTGTATCTAAAGTTAATATAAAGTTTCTTAAAGGACGAATAGTACTTTGATTTGCTGGAACCGCAGATATTTTAATATCAGTCGATGAACCTACTATTGAAGCAGGCGCAAAGCCTACTATACTGACCAAGCCTTTATCTGGATCATAACTGCCCACGTTCGTTACTAAGACTAAGCCATTTGCCTGAGCGACAACCTGTAGGATGTTACTATTTAACTTGTTACGAATAATACAAGTCGTGTTTTCGAATTGGAATGTATTCGAAGTTATAACGTATCGGTCTACCAGCGGCGCCGATAGAGTTACGGGAAATAGCACTGAGTAAGCATCTGATCGTGTTAATACAGGAGTAAATCTTTTCTGAACTTTTACGTCCATTCTAGAGTTTAAAATCGCATCTGAAAGTTCATCTACGTCTGCGATAACCGCAGATCGTCTAAAAATTTTACTAAATTCATTTAAGTTAGTAGTAAAGTAATCGGATACGAGGTTGTTTACCTGTCCCTCGATCGAACCTACTGTAATACTAGTTTTAGAAGGATTGAAATTGAAAAATGTTGAAGTTTCAATGAAACAAGTTTCCGTCGCCGCGAATAAGGTATCAACCGACATAATAGATCTGTTCTTCGATAGATCGTTTACGATATTATTTTCAACACTTACTTGGGCCTCACTTGTCGTACCAGCTTTATAATTAAGTGAGACGTACACCTTACCGAAATTAGGCGGGATATTATCTTCCCCACCCCAAGCAGTAACCCCATTTAAATAGTTACCGTAATTAGAATTAACAAGTGCTATGTAATCTTCAGGAGTAACTAATCTATTTTGAGCGGCGAATGAAATCGGCGCGTTATGTTTAATAGATTGAATTGACTCTTTATTAGCCCCGCCGGCTGATCGAGAGACGTTTGTTGCAGTTACCGTATAATTAGTGCTATCGATAGTTAGCCCGGATTGAGCCGTAAATGTTCTTGCCCCGTTAGCTGCTGTTGAATTCGTAGAAAGATACGTCACAACAATGAATTCACCGGCCGTTGGCTTTTTACCGATGATGCTTCCATCACCAAAATACAATTCATAATGGGCATTAGGAGATTCTCTTAAGCCGTAGAATGTCGAGGTGGCTTCCACCGAAAATGCCTGAGAATATGGAAGATAAGAATCAAAGACACTGGAATTTCTATTACGATAAACCCTAACAGTCGCGGTCGTAGTATCCATAAGCTCATCAGGCATAATATAAACAGGATTGTCGACCGAGCTAACTAAGAAAGATTTAGTTTTTAATGTTCCCTCGCGTATTGAAATATCATTGCTGCCAGCTGTGGTTTGAAATTGATATACACCAGCTCCATTGTCAGTGGCGGTATACTCTTCTGTGGTGTAAAACGTATAAGTAATATCATCGACACTAGCATTAAATCTTTGATTGGTCGGTAGTGTGACCGTTAAAGGCCGCGCGGAATCTGTAATAGTTACCGATAAATTAACAACTGCCGAAGCTGCGTTTGTGGATCTTGGTATATATCCTAAACTTTCTGAAATTGTAAGAACCGAACTTCTTAATTGCGCGGTATTCAAGAACGATTCGTTCATAGAAAAATTTGCAATCAAACCGTTATAGTGCGTATTATAGGCTAAAACATCTAGTACGGCATCGAGAGCAGACGCGTCAAAATCATAATCAGCGAATTCTTCGGTTGATACGAAATGAGTTCTTAAAGATTCTTTTATCTTAGCAAAATCAAGTTGTGTAGATTCTATAGTAGTTGCCATATTATCTTAGCCTTATTACGGTTGTTTCGAGCGTGACAGTTTCTAACGTATTCACAATTTGGAATACTACTTTTACTCTAGCAGTATTGTTATCTGGTGTTATATTTGGCACAATCGATAAAAGTTTTGCTCTTGGTTCAAAGTTTTCTATCGCAGAAGTTATGTATTCGGTTAATAAGAAATTACTTTGATCGTTTGCTAGTTCGAATAGTAAACCATTTAATCCCCCACCGAAGTATGGATTAAATGGTTTTTCACCGGGATTCGTCAGTAAAAGATTTTTAACTGCTTGCTTAACTGCTGCAGCATCGGTCTTCTTATACACATCACCGGATGGTTTTTTAGTAAAGGCTAGGTCCAGATCCGAATAGGTCTTATTTCTAGAAGTCACGAGACTTCTAGTTTGTAAATCACCATCTTCTGCTGCAAAATACTTTCTAGTCATGATCTTCCCTAATGTTTAATCTATTTATAACAAATATTACCATAGACCATCTTCAAAGGCAGCCTTTCCTGCAGCATCTCGACCTGCTACCGGCCCGTATACTCTTTGATTTAGAAGATGGCTTTCGTAATCAGACGTAATCTGTAGTGCTTGATCGCCAAGCCCCCTATCTATTTCTACGGGATTAACCGTCACCCAGAATTGTTTATCTTCAAAGACGAATGAATATCCATTTGACTGTTTATTTACTTTATTTTTAAGAAGATAAGCTTCTACCTCGGCGTCAGATTTAAATTTACCGTCTAGAACTTCAGGTGAGCCGGAAGTTCGTGTATTAGGTAATCCAGCGGCGATATTATCATCCGCGGCATCATCAGCTGGTTCATCTTCTCCGTCGTCCTTAGCCTCACCTTCGCGATTATCTTCCACGGTCTCTTCTAATGGCTTAACAGAGTCCCCTATTTTAATAAACTCTTTACCCTGTGAGACATTATTAAATAAGGTTTCAGTTTCCATCTTAAATTCTGCCGTAAAGTCCGGAGCTACCATTGGCATAATAACAATAATCTGAACATTGATATCTTCACCGCCACCACTTGGGTCCAACTCGTCATAGTCTAGAATAATCTTTTCATAACGAATATTAGTAGCTAGCCATACCGCTAGATCGAATGTTTTATCTTTATCGATAATACCCTCTGGACTAATTACTTCATATACTACCGCTCTACCGTTTGATCTTAAATCGAGCATACCGTCAGCAGCTATAGCTTCGGTGGATTCTTTAAAATAAACCCCTTCTATGATCTCAAGATTATAGCCTTTGAACAGATCTTGATTATCCTGGATACTACGTACTAAGTTTGCCTGGGGGATAAGATTACGTACAAGCTGCCTCTTTTCTTCTAATCTAAAGGCTGGGTCGAGCTTACCTTTATCACCTTTACCATATAGGAATTGAGAAAGCGTAACGCCTCTAGCAATAGAGGTTGTTGATAGAATCTGATCAGCACTAGCTGGATCAAATCTCGGATCTACTGAAATTGGCGCTGTTAAATTAGCACTGGTCTTTACTCTTACTTTAGAATCAATTGCTCCGACGCTTTTGGTTCTTCCGACTTGTACCGTATTTTTAGGGTCAATAGAATAAGCAACTGACGATGGAACGGAATTAGTATACTCTGGATTAATAGTACCGTTTGAACCTTGATAGCTACCAAACTTCGGATTTGATCTGTGACCACTATCTCTCAGTCTAGCCCTTGTTTCTGCGGTAGTTAAGATTCTTTTAGTTACCCCACCAGTATCTCGGGTTTTATCATAGGCTCCTTTTAGATGATCACCTTTATCGACAAATATTTTTTGAATACCGTAACCACCTTTATGAAGATATTCTTGTAACAAACCGTTAGTGGGTAGAGCTGTAGCTGTGGTATCTTGAGTCTGTGCAGACCCGGTTACCTTTGTCCCAGCTGAACCCCCTGGTCCACCCGAGATTCCAGACTGAGTTGCGGTGTCGGCATTACCAGTAAGAGAACCGATAAATTCTTTTGAGGTCATTGTTTCGTCGGCGTACACGCTTGTAGTGGTCATTGTATCACCTGCCCAAACGCTATGCCCTGTGTGCATGTTATAATTGTACATAATAATATTTTCACCGCCGATAGTACCAGTATCACCGAATACGGACAGGCTTTCTGCAGCAATATTCATATCGGGAGCAGATTGTGTAAGTTGTGCCTGAGAAGACATATTAAAACTACCTTTTGCAGAAATAGTGGCACCGCCTTCTACTGCAGTTTTATGATCACCCTTTGTATAGACGTCTCTAAACCCAAGAGCAGCAGACGTATAGTTTTCAGTCGTAATGTCTTGTCTGCTACCCACAATGGAAGTATATTTGTTACCGAAGTACAGATCTCTCGACGGACCGTTAATAGTCTTAGTTTCTTCTTTTGCCTGTACGTTATACGATCCACCAACGTTTACGTTAAAGTCCCCGCCAACATTTAAATTAAGATCTCCTGTAAAGTGGAGCTGTCCGTCGCCGGTGACCACGAGCTTATGTCCCCCGTGGTTTACCTCAACCTTACCATCTCCCTTTGACGACACAACCATAGTGCCATCGGGTCGCATATCGATCCCAGACCCAGACGTATGCTTAATTAAAATCCTAGGATTTTCTGGCGTATCATTATATTCAATTACGTGGCCGGAACGGGTTTCGATAACTTGGTTAAGAGGATACCTACTTGCAATACCAGAGGAGTATTCACCAACACTCACGCCGGCAACTGTACCCGCTAGGTCAAGGTAATGACTAGTGTGATTTCGTTTAGCACTAAAATTTACAGACGATGAATTTTCATATTCTTGTTTCGGTAGTTGCCCAGTTCTATCTGCGAAGGTTGAAGTATTAAGCGGGTAGGCTTCTTTACCTTCTTCAGTTTTTTCCTTTACCTGAGTTTTTCGAGCTTCACGCAAAGCTGCATCATCATAGGGAATATCGATATAACCCTTTTCGGACGAATATGCCTTCTCTGCAGCAGATCCACCTTGTAATTTCTCTACTCCACCATCTGTCCGTAGAAGATTTTCTACTGATGTTTCGTCGGCATCTGTCCAGCTGCCAAATTGATTCGATCCTGCCATTTTATCCTCTCATAATTCTAGTTAACCACGGCGGCGGGGATGCGCCCTTTTTAGCCCACCAAGACCTGGATTTTTTGGAATAATCTAAATGTATTAAGCCCGCCATATAATTAGGTCCTGTACCAGCCCCAGTTATTCCTAAACGTATCGCGGATTTTATAAGACCCTCGATCTGACTGGGGGGATTTTGATTCACGCTGGGATTTAGAGCGTTCTTTCTATTAGCGTCACTATAAATACTGAAATCCGCCGCCCGCCCTAAATCGTGTCTGGTCGACCCCTGCCGAACAGCCTTATCCACACCCGGAAGATACCACTTACTGCCTTTTTTCCACCCACCCTTACTAATACATTCGGCTCTTGCCATCTGACCACCCGAGTGAATAGTAAGCCAAACGTTATTTTCTTCCGCTGCTTGTTCGAGGATTCTCATAAGTCTAGCCTGAATAAGCAAAGGCCTCGTCCGCGTTTTTTGGAACTTAACCGTACCACCGATGTAAACGACTCTTGATCCAGATGGATACCCGAGATCACTTTTTTTAGCCTCTGCGTTCGGAGGGGTTCCTGTACCACCATCAATGCTTTTTCTAATCTTACTTATATCCATACCGGGATCTATAGATCCACCGCCTCGCCCACCTTCAGTAATAAATTCACCTTTACCATATATATTAATACCAGGTAAAGCCCGAATGGCCTGTTCCATTAACCTTTTAACTGCCAGCGCCTGCGTGTAAGAAACAGATCTGGCTGTTAGTATACCTTTTTCGCCTTTATCGACATTATATCCAGCAACCACAGCAACGCGAATTAACTCATCATTCCCAATCGCTTTATCTCTTTCTGTCATGCCATTCTGTAAAACAATATAGTGATAATAATCTTTTGGTTGGATGGTGTCTTTATTTACCACTTCATTTAGATAGGTTTCAGTCCAACTAATTTCCATCGCTTTAGGCTGTTTAACTGATGAAACATGTTCTGCGTGAACTTCTTCAGCATTATTAACTACAATCTGAGTTCTGGCTAGTGTTTGAACTTCTTCTTGGTCGCTCGTTGATACCACGCCATCGGGTAGCTGCAACTGTAGCATTTTAGAAGCGCTACCGAATTTACCCTGTAGTGACATCATCGTAGATTCAAATTCACCGAGGTTAGCTGTAATGTTAATCCCGAGGTTAGAAGTATTTTTTAAAATATCTAATGCACTTAATGCACCAGTTATACCTACTTTATCTGTAAACTCTTTTACGGCATCTCCTAGGATATCATCGATAAGGGGGATATTAGCGGATATTCCTAAGTTCGTTCTCATTACGTCGAGAGTATTATTTGCTTTATGTAAGGTGTCTAAGATAGGCGAACCTGTAATACTCGGGATTAGTCCATCGATTTTTTTCTGTAATCCCGTAGTTAAACCACCAATGGCATCAGAAATCCCATCCTCTAAAATACCGCCGATGTCAGGTAAACTAAGATCTGGTAAATCTAATTTCGATAAAACACCAGATAATGTACTAGATAAACTTCCGATTCCGCTGAGCGTTGCGTTAATACCACCTAGATCACCCTTGATCCCATCCAATTGGCTGGTCAGTGTGGCCTCGATATCAAGAGAAGTAATTGCTTCAAGCCCTGGAACGACATTCTCGGTAGCTTTACCGATAGCAGCCACGACTTCAGCCACAGCCGCTGGGGTGGGAAGCGCTAGGGCAATATTATTAAAATTATTACCTACTGAGGTACCACTGATTGCACCCAGCGATGTGGCAGCGGTTGAGCCAATTTCAGGTTTTATTTTTTCTGCAGGAACACCCAGACTTTCTGTGACTTCAGATAGGGTTTTCTGTAACCCTGGCATAGCAGTTTGAAGATTAGTCGCAACCGTAGTAGCAGCTTTAAGAGCTACTGGCGTACCTGAGGCTATTTCCGTTGGAAAATCGTTTAGTACTGAAGACAGACCTTTTATACCATTATTTAATTCTTCACCAGCCCTCGGTAAACTGGATTTTAAATTGGCTTTTATACCTTCTAGATTGGAAAGCGCCGTAGTTAAACCCGACGGCAGGCTAATGCTTAAGGCCCCCGTAAGTTTATCTGTAATTTCATTTAGATCAGGTAAGCCTTTACTAAAACTTTTTGATATATCACTTAATGCTTGCGCCTGTCTACCGACCATATCGGTATTTAAAACCTTAAAGGCTTGCGCTTGCTTTTGTAATCCCGATGTGATATCTAGGGTCAGAGTCTGTTTATTAATATTTTTCAGTTGTTCTGAAAGGCCATCAGCGTTGATCATTGGGATGCGCTCTCTTTACTATTAATTGCAAATGTATTATACGTAGCCTGCGCGTCAGTTAATCTTTTTTTGTAAGCACCAACATCATCTCTTCCACTGTGAAATCTATCGTAGAATGAAGCAAACTTCCACCTTTGTTTACCTGGTACATCTTTTCGAAACGCAACCGAAAATTCACTAATTTCGTAATAAGCCTCTATCCGATCAGCAGCTTTCTGTGCTGTGGTACAAGCAGACACCCAATCATCAAATCTTAACCATGTAAGATTGTCAAGCTCATGAATAACAAAATCTAATTGAACACCTAAATCCGGTACTTGGTGTATCCCACTTTTGCCATTACTCAGGGTGGTTCGGGATAGAGATAAACCCCTTTCCCTCGCGTAGTGCTGTAAAGCGGTTCTTCTTTCCCCTAACCATTGCGCAATACCTACTGCACCGATCCCATTTTCGATAAAGGGGTTACAATTTGATTCTGTAATAAAATTGCCGGTGAAGCCCGCAGCAAGTTCTTTAGAATTACTACGTCCATCCAACTGAAAGTGTTGTTCGAAATAATTATATACCTTTTCGGTATTAGTCCCGCCGACCAGTACCTTTGAAGTAATATAAGAAGGTGTTGTGCCTTGTCCACCAAGATTAACCGCTGGTGTCGGTTTCGTCGTGTAGCCAGGTCCCCGTAAACCATTACCTTGTGCGCCAGTGGCGGTAGCGCCACTGTGTTGACCATGCGCGGGATTTTTGCCATCAACTTTCGGGATAGAACCTAGTACTAATGGCAGTTGAGAATGCTTACCATCTAAAAAGATACCAAACACCTGTGCATATGCCTGAATGCCTACCGGTGTTCCATTAATCCCAGATGTGCCGCCCTGAGTAACCGGCGCAACTACTTGTGCCCAGGGTAATGCTATGTTTGGGATATCTGCTTCGGAAGCCGAATGTATCCCATAAATTCTCACTCGAAGTCTGCCTTGCTCAATTGGATCATCAGTAGATTGTACTACCCCCACCCACCAACGGGTTTCGTCACCGTAAAAATCGTTATATAATGTTTTTAAGCTCATTTCAAGTTCTCTAATTTAACACAGGTTAAAGTGACGTCATATCTTTCGATCCTAATATTATGCCTAACTGCATATATCAGATGTTTACCGGATTTTACTTTATCAGTTACGTCGTCTAGGCTTGTAGTTACGGTAGGCGTTTGGTTATTTAAAAATCTTAACTTGATCAAATTACCTAAAGTTCTATTTTTATCTTTAAGGGCGAAGTTTCTACCTGAGACTGAAACATTTAAAGCGCCAGTAACTAAAATGTTACGTAATGCTTTAGAAGTTAAGGTTCTATTTAAGTTCTCGAATTCTCTAAACGAAAAGTTATCGGGATAAGGGTATGATGTATGAATTGCATATTGTTTTCTTGACTTAAGTTTATTTAAAGGCTCATCTTTC
>Ga0307986_10001644_pt1 | contig 16221 bp, 20 predicted proteins | sample EllFjometageno82_FD_203170 | JGI IMG/M metagenome (GOLD analysis project Ga0307986, IMG submission 203170) | Marine microbial communities from Ellis Fjord, Antarctic Ocean - #82 | ecosystem: Environmental > Aquatic > Marine > Unclassified | place: Southern Ocean | collected 2014-10-09
TATAAAGAAGCAAGAAGTAAAGAATTTCATTTTCTAGACGCTCCTGTTTCTGGCGGTCAAGCTGGTGCAGAAAGTGGAACATTAACTGTAATGATAGGTGGTGATGAAAGTGCTTTTAAAAAAGCAGAACCAGTAATTGCTTGCTACAGCCAAAAGGCAAAATTATTAGGTAAGTCAGGAAGTGGTCAATTAACAAAAATGATGAACCAAATGTGCATAGCTGGTGCAGTTCAGGGCCTTGCCGAAGCATTGAACTTTGGAATTAATGCGGGTTTAAATATGGATGACGTTGTTGAAACTATCTCTAAAGGTGCTGCGCAATCTTGGCAAATGGAAAATAGATCTAAAACAATGGTGGCTGATAAATTTGACTACGGTTTTGCGGTTGATTGGATGAGAAAAGATTTAAAAATTGTAATAGATGAAGCTAAAAGAAATGGATCACCAGTTCCTATTACTACTTTGATAGATGGTTTCTACGCTGAAGTCCAAAAAATGGGAGGCAATAGATGGGACAGCTCAAGTTTAATTGCTTTGCTTAAGAAAAAAAAATAAACAGTGTCTACTGAAGTTGGTTACTACGAAAATTTTCAGGAGATAGAGAAGAAAATCTGGCTGATGCTGAGTGACGCGGTAACGAATAGAAAATCACCTTTTAGAGTTCCGGTTTTTATTTGTGGTAATCAATCTGACTTTGATGGAAGAATTGTGGTTCTTAGAAAATCTGAACAATCAAATAATCTTTTACAATACCATAGTGATATTAGATCCGATAAAATTACTAAGTTAAGAAAGAATAAAAATGCAGCAATGCTTTTTTACGACAAAGAAGAAAAAATTCAGGCTAGGGTGAAAGTTGACTGTGTAGTCAATCATGACAACGATATTACAAAAAAATCTTGGTCTAAAACTCAACACATAAGTAGAAAATGTTATCTTGTAGATAGTGGACCAGGTACTAAATCAGCCACACCTACTTCTGGGCTAAAACCTGAGTTAGATAATTTTGAGTTTACAAAAGAACAAAGTGAAGCGGGTTATAAGAATTTTACTGTTATTCAATGTAATGTTAAAAGTATTGAGTGGCTATATTTAGCAGCTAAAGGACATAGAAGAGCTTTTTTAGATTATAGTGGTGGTGAGAAATACACTTGGTTAGTTCCTTAAATATTTTTTTTATATCTTTTATAATTTTCAACATAGTGTTTTGCATTTTCTTTTATTTCATCAATTTCTTTATCTGTAACTTGTCTAATCACCTTCCCTGGACTGCCTAATACCAAAGAATTATCTGGAATAATTTTATTTTCTGTAATTAAAGTGTTAGCTCCTATAATACAATTTTTTCCTATCTTTGTCTTGTTAAGAATGGTGCTTCCAATTCCAATTAACGTATTGTCAGCAATTTCACATCCATGAAGCATAACCATATGTCCAACGGTTACACCTTTGCCTAGTGTTAATGGGCAACCTGGATCTGTATGAAAAACGCTACCATCTTGGACATTAGATCCTTCTCCGATTGTAATAGTTTCGATGTCTCCTCTAAGAACAACGTTAAACCAAATATTTGCGTCTTTCTTTAAGACAACTTTCCCGATTAACATAGCGTTGCTTGCTACCCATGAATTTTTGTGAAACGTTGGTGTATTGTTTTCAAAATTGTAAATCATATAATTGCTGTAATTTAATATTAAAATAATTATAATAATAATCCAACAATAAAACTTATCTAATGTTTGTAGTAATAACTAGAAATTTTCCACCTGACATCGGAGGTATACAAAGTTTAATGGAAGGCTTGTCAAAAAGTCTCTTAAATCATGACTCTGTAAAGATTTTTGCTGATGATTATCCAAATTGTAATGATTATGATCAAAATTCAAATTTAGACATACAAAGAATTGGAGGGTTTAAATTTTTTAGAAAATTTAGAAAAGCTTACTTGATAAATGAATATTTAAAAAGATATAAAGTTAAAGCTATTTTTTTTGATCACTGGAAAAGCATAGAAAATATAAATACAGAGTTTCTAAATAAATATCCAAATTTTTGTTTAGTACATTCAAAAGAGATTAATCATTCTATTGGTAGCTCATTAAATATCCGGATGAATAAAGCTTTTAAAAAAACTAAATTTATTATTGCTAACTCTAAATATACAAAAAAATTAGCAACAAGCATGGGATTAGAAGAGAGAAAAATACATATAATTCATCCAGGAACAGATTACCCTATTAAAATTCACAACAAAGATGTAGCAAAAGCAAAAGATATATTTGGTTCTGCTTTTCCAAAAATTATTACTGTTGCAAGATTAGATAAAAGAAAAAGTCATCAAAATATATTAATGACTATTAAAAATTTAATACCCACTTATCCATATATTAAGTATGTTTGTATTGGTGATGGGGAAGAAATAAATAATTTAAAAAATTTACGAGAACAGCTTGGTATTGAAAAACAGGTAATTTTTTTACCACGAACTGTAGAAAATTTAAAAGTAGCCCTGCTAGATCAATCTGATTTGTTTTTGATGCCATCGATTGTTTATAAAAAATCTGTTGAGGGATTTGGAATATCTTTTATTGAAGCAGGTAGCTACGGAAAAGCCTCTATAGGAGGAAAAGATGGTGGCGAGGCTGACGCAATAATAGATGGCAAAACTGGATACTTGTGTGACGGAAATAATTTAAGTTCAATTTATGAATCTATATTAAAGTTTTTTCATAATGATCAAAATAAAATTTTAGGTTCTAATGCCAAAAAATTTTCACAAGAATTTAGATGGGAAAAAATAATTAAACTATATTTAAATTTAATTTAATTTAATGCTTTTTTAATTTCGTCCATAACAGTTTCTACCTTAAGTGAAATTAAATTTTTAACAGAGATAGGTTTAAATTTTTCTGATGCGATGCTCACTTTATGCGCAGAAGTGTGGCTTCCAAATAAAACTAAACCAGGCTTATTCATGTGACTGCAAATATGTGCAGGGCCGGTATCATTTGCAATTATAAAACTTGCACCTTTTATTAAGCTTATAAGTTCTTTAATTGTTAAAGATTCTTTTTTATTTAAAATTATTTTTGCATTGAATATTTTAGATTCTTCAATTTCATTAGGACCTGGTGCTATGACAATATCATATTTTTCTGAGTATTTAGCTTTTAGTTGAGTAATCAAGATTGAATAGTAAGGCCATTTTTTAGCTTTTAATTTTGGGGAACAAAAAGGGAATATTAAAATATATTTTTTGTTTATATAATTTTTTGTGATGTGTCTTATGTTTGAGACTGCCCAATTTAAATTGGATTTTTTAATATTTTTAATTTTAATTTTACTTTTTTGGAGCTGAATTTCCATTCTTTTCAAAACAGGCTCTTCGTCAAAATCTGATTTTAATTGACCTAATTCTAAAGTTGTTTCCGTTGAAGACCATTTTGCTAAATTTATAATATATTTGCTATAAAATTTTGTTCTCCTAGAATTTTGCAAGTCAAACACATGGGTAAAATTATAATTGCCTAATTTTTTTTTTAATTCATAAAGATAAAATAAGTTCCATCTTGGGAGTCTTTGGTCAACAATTACTTCGTCAACATAAGGACATGTATTCATAAAATCAAAGTATGGTTTTGATGTTAAAAGTACTATATTTGAGTTCATATTAGATTTTTTTATATCTTCAATAGCACCGTTAGCCTGAATTAGATCGCCAAGAGAACCATGTTTTATAATTAGTAGATTTAACATTTTTTAAGCTGCATGATTTATATTTATAGTATATTCAAAAAAACACTATGAATAATAAATTAGACAAAATATTGGCCGAAATATCGGCTGGTGAATTAATTGACAAAATAACTATACTTCAAATAAAAGAAAAGAAGATAAAAGATGTTGAAAAACTTAAAGATATAGAGAAAGAGCTTTCTTCGCTTAACAAAATTTATGTGAAAACAATAACTGTCACTACAAAAATTCAAGTATTAATCGATAATTTAATGTCAATTAATCTCAAACTTTGGGATATAGAAAATGGAAAAAGACTAGCTGAAAAAAATAATGATTTTGGTGAAAAGTTTATTGATTTAGCCAGAAATGTATACAAAACTAACGACGAGAGATCTAAGATCAAACTAGAAATTAATAATGTTTTAGGCTCCAATATTAAAGAGGTTAAATCACACTATTAGTCTCTAATAAGATTTGGAATCCTTTTTCTTAAAATTTTTGAAATATTTGGATTAATATTAGCAGTGATAACACCTATACCTTTTTTTAATTCTTTCAAAATTTTACCGTCTGGTGAAACAATTAAAGAATGACCGTAAGTTTTTCTTCCATTTGAATGCGTGCCATATTGAGCTGGTGCAAAAATATAACAAAAATTTTCTATGGCTCTAGCTTTCAATAAAGCATGCCAGTGTTTTTTTCCTGTAGTCTTAGTAAAAGCTGAGGGAACAGAAATAAATAACGATCCTTTTTTTGAAAGCTTACGAAACAGATTTGGAAATCTTACGTCATAACAAATAGTTAGACCTAATTTTCCCCAAGGGAGATTGGCTGTCTTCAGTAATTTTCCGGGTGTAAAGGTTTTAGATTCAAAATATTTTTCTTTTTTACTTAACTCGGCATCATACATATGTATTTTATCATAGTATGTTTCTATTAAACCTTTGGGATTAATTAATACCGATCTATTTTTTATTTTATTTTTTTCTTTAATTAAAACACATGTCAAAATCCATTTTTTATAACTTTTGGAAATTTTTCGAATACCTATTAAATATGCATCTTTTTCCATGCTAGTTGTGCTTTGAAATAATTTTTTTTTACGCAACCCAAACAAAGAACAGGTTTCTGGCATAATAATAAGATCTGTTTTTTGTTTTATCGCTTTTATAATTAATTGCTTTGAAAATTTAAGATTTTCATTAATATCAGTGCCTGAGCATATTTGAATACAAGAAACTCGCATATATTTTATATTGATGCTTTAATATGTTATGTATAGCTAAGATTCTTGCTAATTTATACATGCAAAAAAATTATCATTTAGTTCAATAGACTATTAAAAATTGGTTAATAAAAATAAAAAAATGAACAATCTAACAATCATTTTTAACGCTTATCACAGTAGAAAAAGTTTATTAAAAGTTTTAATAAATTTAAAAAAATATAAAATTATAATTGTAGAAAATTCTCTTGACAGAGAGATAAAGAAAGAAATAGAAAAAAAATATCCTAATGTAAAAGTTATAATACCAAAAGAAAATTTAGGTTTGGCAAGGGGGTATAATTTAGCTATCAAGCACTCAAAAACTAAATATGTTTTTTTAAACAATCCAGACATGAAAATATCTAATAAATCAATTACACGATTGATGTTTTGTGCAAAAAAAATTAAAAACTTTGGTGTAATTGCGCCTATTTATCGTAGTGAAAAAACTTATAAAAATTATAGTAATTATGAAGTTAAACTTCGTAATTCTAGTTTTTTTATTAAAAATAAAATTTCAGAAGTAAGTTGGATTGATAATAATTTTTTAATTGATAAAACAAAAATTAAAAAAAACTTGTTTGATGAAAATTATTTTTTATACTTTGAAACATATGATTTCTGCTTAAATTTAATGAGAAAAAGTATGAAAATGCTAATTGTAAAAAAGGTGAAATTCAAGCATTACGGTTCTGGCTCGACTGATGTTAAATATAATAAAATAATTATATTAACAAGAGTATGGCATTATAATTGGTCAAAATTTTATTATTTTAGGAAAAATTTTAATTATATTTATGCTCTAACAAAAATAGCTCCTAATCTAATTCAAGCAATTAAAAAAATGATAGTTAGTATAATTAGACTCGATAAGTTTAACACTTACTTATCTTTTATCGAGTTATACGGAATTGCTTCTTCGCTACTTTGTCTTAAGTCTTTTTATAGACCTTCTCATAAAAATTTAAATTAATTTTTATTTCATTACAGAAGACGCAAAATTCCAATTACAGTCAAAACTAGGAATATGAACGCCTGATATTGTGACATTGCCAAAACTTTTTTCTAAAACTTTACACCAATTTTCAACTTGTTTAGGTTTCTTATCTTTGCTGCCTACTTGAGCAGTAATTACACCACCTTTTTTTAAAATTCTTTGAAGACTTTTCATATTTTTTTTAGCAAGGTCAATGCAGTATTGATCGTCATTAAGGTCTACAAAAATTTTATCGTACTTAGAATCTTCAACAGATTTAATGCTTTCAAATGCATCTCCCCAGAAAGTATTAACAGTATTACTTTTTTTAACTTTGGAACAGACTTTAGGTAAATGCCTATAACAAGATTCAACTATTTCAGGATCAAGTTCGTACCAATCAATATAATTAGTATTATTATCTAAGCATTCTCTGGCAACACCACCGTCACCACCACCAATAATGGCAACATTATTATTTTTCTTGCTGAGGTCATAGCTAGATTTAAAAAAAGTAGAGCTATAGATTTTTTCGTCCATCTCAGCTACTTGAATTTCATGATCAATGAAAAGTGCATTTCCAAACTCTTCAAGATTCATTATTTCGACAAACTGACCAACTTTAGAAGTAAAAGTTTCTAATATATTGTTAACTACATAATATTTTTTTTGTCCTGGTGTACTGTAAATATCATCATATAAACTTATACTGTTACGGTCGAAACTATTAACTACGACTCTTTCATGATCAATTTCTTTTTTTAAAATTTTAAGAGCAACTTTTGGATGAACTTTGCCACATGTAAAAAAGTCAAAGCTAATTACACCTCTTTCAGGAAAAGTATGAAAACTAAAATGACTTTCTGACAATAACGCAACTAAAGTAAATCCTTGAGGTTGAAAAGTATGACTACTAACATTTAGAATTTCAACTTTTGCAGCCTTTGCAATTTTGTAAATAATTTTTTCGTAAAAAGATTTTGGATAGTTTTTTTTAACACCTAGAAAATCTAATGTTATATGTTCTCCGACTTTTATCATAAAAAACTAACCTCTCTTATAATTTTTCATCTTACTTAAAACTATCTTCATTTCTTTTTTAGAAAGTATTTTGGGTATACCAATTCTTAGGGCATTAATATATTGATTACAAATATTTTCGACCTCTTGAGCTAACTCGAATGCTTGGTCTAAATTTTCTCCAAATGCAATCTGACCGTGATTCCCGATTAAACAAGCCAGTCTATTTTTCAATGCAGATAAAATATTGTTTGATAATTTTCTTGTTCCAAAAGTTGCATATTTTGTACATTTTATATCCTCTCCACCCACAACACCGATCATATAGTGAAATGCTGGAATAGGTTTTTGATGTGTTGAAACAGCTGTAGCGCACGTTGAATGTGCGTGTACAATTGCTTTAGCTTCTTTTTTATTCACATAAATATCTTGATGAAATCTCCACTCTGATGATGGAATACCTTTTTTTTTTTCAAATTTACCTTTAAGCGTAACAAACACTATATCTTTATTTTTTAGTGAAGAATATTTTGCTCCAGAAGGGGTTATATAAAACCCATCTATTTTTTTTTCTTTAGCGCGGACTGATATATTTCCAGATCTTAAAGCAGATAAATTAGTAGAGTTTAATTTTTTAGAGTATCTAATTACTGCAGATCTTAAATTGTTCACTAAATTCTACCCTCTATGTATTCTAATATTGTTAGATTGTTAATATTTTGATTTATGGTCAGTTGTATTTGTTTGTCAACAAAACTACTTTTAGAAAACTTTTCTGCATAAATTGAGGTTGTAAAAATTATTACTATTAAAACTAATAGAATTTTTTTCATTTAAATAAATCTCTCAAACCTTTTTCGGAAGCTTCGCAAATACCTTTTTCTGTAATTAATCCTGTCACCAATTTAGCTGGTGTAATATCAAATGCCAAGTTTAGCGCCTTGCTTTTTTGTGGATAAATTAAAATTTTTTGAAGTTTGTTGTTTTTGTCTAGGCCTTCTATATGAGAAAGTTCATTAGAATCTCTCTCTTCAATCGGGATATTTTTAGGGTCTTTAATAGACCAATCAATTGTAGAGCTTGGCAATGCAACATAAAAAGGAACATTATTATCTTTTGCTGCTAAAGCTTTTAAGTAAGTTCCAATTTTATTTGTAACATCCCCTGTAGAGAGTGTTCTATCTGTTCCAACTATACACATGTCAACTTGACCTCTTTGCATTAAAATTCCACCAGTATTATCTGCAATGACTGTATTAGGTATGCCTTCTTCATTTAACTCATAAGAAGTTAAATTAGCTCCTTGATTTCTTGGCCTTGTTTCGTCAACCCAAACATGTACCTTAATTCCTTTTTTATGAGCGTGATAAATTGGTGATGTTGCTGTGCCCCAATCAATTGTTGCCAACCATCCAGCGTTGCAGTGAGTTAAGATATTTACAGTATCTTTTTTTTTATTGTAAATTTCTTCAATAATTCTAAGACCGTTAAGGCCAATATTTTGGCAAAATTCAATATCTTCTTCGATGATTATTTTAGCTTCTTCTAGGGCTATTTCTAAAATATCGCTGCTATTAACACCTGATAGTTTTTTCATCATTCTATTTACTGCCCATTTTAAATTAATAGCTGTAGGTCGAGAGGCTATTAAATCTTCACTAGATTTTTTTAAAAAAGATTTATCCTTATCTTCAATTATAGATAAAACTAATCCGTAAGCAGCAGTAGCTCCAATTAATGGTGCACCTCTAACTTCCATTGTCTTGATTGCGTTGATTGAATCTTTAATTGTTTTTAAATCTTTGATGACAAACTTGTGTGGAAGTTTGGTCTGGTCTATTATTTTTACAGAATTTTTTTCTAGCCAGATTGTTCTGTAATCTTTTCCTTCTATCTTCATTATTTTTTATTTAGAACTCTGCCAGCAATATATTGTAATTTTTTCATTGTTTTTTTTGTTCTTAGTTTAGGATCAGTTATTATGGCTGCATCTAAGCAATCATTTGCTGAATCCTTTTCAGCTAAAAAATATTTATATGTTTTAACAACTTCTTTGATCATATTTTGTGCGTTTGAAGCATTTTCTGTTAATGTCTGAATAACCATAGAAACATCAACCGCATCATGGTCTGGGTGCCAACAATCGAAGTCTGTTACCATGGCAACAGTACAATATCTAATTTCAGCTTCTCTAGCTAATTTTGCTTCTGGCATGTTTGTCATCCCAATAACATCTGCCCCCCATGATCTATAAAGATTTGATTCAGCTAGTGTAGAAAACTGAGGTCCTTCGATTGCTATATATGTACCATTCACTTGATGTGGTATATTTATTTTTTTTAATGCAGTTTCACAACATTTAGCTAACGATTGGGACACTGGTTTTGCCATTGAAACATGGGCTACTATTTCTTCATCAAAAAAAGTCTGAGTTCTTTTTAGTGTTCTGTCGATAAATTGATCCACAATAACAAAGTTTCCTGGACTTAAATTCTCTTTTAGAGATCCTACGGCAGACACAGAGATAATGTCAGTAACACCTAATTGCTTCATCGCGTCAATATTAGCTCTAAAATTTATATTACTTGGATTTATTTTATGTCCTCTTCCATGTCTGGGCAAAAAACAGATTTCTTCTTTACTTATTGTCGCTAGTAAAATTTCATCAGAAGGTTTGCCCCAAGCTGTATTTACTTTTTTCCATTTAGTTTTTTCAAAACCTTCCATCTTATAAAGACCGCTGCCTCCAATTATTCCTATTTTTCTTTTTTTCATTGTTTAATTATTAATGCTTTTTTGTTAGACAATGAAGCTAAATATGGATTTAAAAAAATATATAAGATCAATTCAAGACTATCCAAAAAAAGGAATTTTATTCAGGGATATAACAACTTTGATTAAGGATCCTACAGCTTTTAATTTTGCTATTGATAAAATAGTAAAAATATCAAAAAAAATTCAGTTTGATAAGGTGTCTGCAATAGAATCAAGAGGATTTATTTTCGCTTCAACTGTTTCTTACTTGACTAACAAACCTTTAATTTTATTGAGAAAAAAAAATAAATTACCTGCAGAAAGACATTCGATAGATTTTAAACTTGAATATGGTGAAGCAACAATTGAAGTTCATAAAGATTCGATTAATAAAAATGATAAAGTATTGATAATTGATGACCTTATTGCAACTGGTGGAACTGCGGAAGCTGCCGCTAAATTAATTGAAATATCAGGTGGTAAAGTATCTGGTTTTATTTTTATAATAAATTTATTTGATTTACCTGGAAATAATTTACTTAAAAAAAAATCTTATTTTACTGAAAGTTTAATGGAATTTCCAGGACACTAAGAGCTACTTGTTAAAAAATTACTGACATAATCTTTAAGACTAATTTTGCCAAAATATTTATATAATTTGTTTGATAGATTTTTGCTTGGTGTTGACGATGTATATCTTTCTCCCGCTCTTTTTGGTAAATATTTGATATTTGCTTTAAACATTTTAGCTACGCTTAAGATTGAATAAGATTCTTTATTTGAAATACTGTAGTGCCTATTGAGATTTTTTTTCCATGCTAAGTAACAAATATTTACAGTATCAAAGACATGTGTGAATCTCCTAGTTTGGAAACCAGGCTTCACTACAGTAAGTGGCTTTTTCAACTTATATAAATTTTCAAATATTCCAATAATAGTAGCCATGTTTCCTGTGTTTATTTGGTTGGGGCCATATACATTGTAAAAATAAATCACTTCAAATTTAAAATTAAACCATTTCTTTAAATTTTCTAATAACTCTAAATTTTTTGCTTTCGTAAAAGCATAAGGAGATAGATTTTTATCATTTCCTTGATTTCCAAGCGTTGCTGATGTGGCAGAATAAATAAGTTTAATTTTATTTTTTAAACAAAAATTAAAAACGGCATTAGTCCCTACTGAATTTGAGTCTATGCATTCATTCATTTTAAGAAAACTTTGATATATCCTTGCAAATTCTCCAAAATGAAAAACAGAATGAATTTGTTTGCAATTTTTAATTATGTTGGCAATATTTTTTGTTTCACTATTAATATATTTTATTCTTTTATTTTTTATATGATTTTTTCTGGTTCCCGTAGAGTAATTATCAAGGCTTATAATTTTAAATTTAGTTTTATTTATTAATAATTTAATTAAATTAGAGCCTATAAAGCCTGCACCGCCTGTTACAATTATATTTTTTTTTAAATTTAACATTGATCTTTTTTAATATATTTATAAAACTTGCAAATCAATCTAAAGTTGATCTGTACCACGAAGGTTTATCTGTTATGGAATTAAAAAGGCCACTTAATCTCACTGTGTATATTTTTTTTTTTTTTTTATTGAAAATAAGCTTATAATAAATACTTTTAAACAAAGCAGAAAAAAACCTAGGTAAAACAATTGTTAAAGCATAAAAATAGTTGAAGTGTTTTTTATTGTAGTAAAAAAGTGACCACATCCAATGCCAATTTCTCACTAGTTCAGTTTCATAAAAAAAGTTTTTATTTACTGATTTTCCACCGTGGTGAAATATTTTTATATTTTCATCTATGTATATATTTTCTTTGTTTTTTTTTATTCTTTTACATAAATCAATCTCTTCTAAATATAGAAAAAAATTTTCGTCAAAAAAACCAATATTACTAAACTTTGACATATTTAAAAACATTGCAAATCCTTTTATACTAGTCACATTAAATAAATTTGAATTTTTGTAATCATATATACCTAGCTCTGATGGGTTTTCATTTTGTGATGGACCCAGAATAGCAAAATTTATATTTCTTTTTAAAAAAACAAAAAAATTCCTTAGTGTTTTTTTTTGCAGAATTGTATCCGGGTTAAGAATTAAAGAATATTTTGTTAAAACTTTTTTTAGTCCAATGTTGTTTGCTTTTCCGTAACCTAAATTTTCATTAGTTAAAATACACTCAACGTTTTTATATTTATTTTCAATTTCACTCTTAAATTTTTTTTTATTCGAATTTTCAACTATTATTACTTTAATATTAGAATCTATTGAATTTAAACAGTTTTCTATTTTTTCTTCGCTTCTATAAGTGGCAATTATAATTGTAAGATCTTTATTTGTCATTATTTAAACATTATTCATATTTACAAAATATCTTTTTGCAATTTAATATTAAAAACTATTATAATCTATTTAATTAGAATGAAAAAAATTATCATAACTGGTGGATCTGGCTTTATAGGTAGTAATTTAGTTAATTATTTTTTAAAAAAAAAATATATTGTTATAAACATAGATAAACTGTCTTACTCAGGCAATAGCTACAATGTAGACAGTATCAATAAAAAAAACTACTTTTTCATTAGATCTGACATTAATAATAAAAAAATAATTATTAGAACTCTTAATAAATTTAAGCCTGCTGTAGTTTTTAATTTAGCCGCTGAAACACATGTTGATAGATCTATAGACAATCCCAATCCATTTATTCATAGTAATATTAATGGTGTATTTAACCTTCTAGAATCAATTCGATTTTATAATAAAAATTCAAAAAATAAAACTAAGCTAATTCATATTTCAACTGATGAAGTTTACGGTGACATATCTGGCAAATTTAAAAGAGCGAACGAAAACTATCCATACAAACCCAGCTCACCTTATGCCGCTTCAAAAGCAAGCGCTGATCATTTAGTAAAATCTTACATTAGAACTTATAATTTTCCAGCTATAATTTCTAATTGTTCAAATAATTATGGTCCAAGACAATTTCCTGAAAAATTAATTCCAAAATTAATATTCAATATACTAAATGGTAAACATCTACCAATTTACGGAAAGGGTTTAAACTCTAGAGAATGGATATATGTCGAAGACCACTGTCGTGCTTTAGAAATTTTATCGATAAAAGGTAAAATAGGTGAAAGTTACAACGTGGGTAGTAATGTTGATTTAACAAATATACAGTTAACAAGGTTAATAGTAAAGTTAATGAAAAATAAATTATCTAAAATTGATAAAAATTCTAAAATAAAATTTGTTAAAGATAGACCTGGTCATGATGTAAGATACGCCTTAAATTCAAAAAAAATAAATAAACAACTAAAATGGAAAGCTATTGTGAAAATAAACGATGGTCTTTTAAAAACTATAGATTGGTATGTTGACAATCAAAAATATTTTGAAACAATTTCAAAAAAAGAACATATAAATAGATTGGGTCTAAAAATATGATTAAAAAAGGTATAATTCTCGCTGGAGGAACTGGATCAAGAATGAGTCCAATTACTAAGGCTGTGAATAAACAGCTTTTGCCATTGTACGATAAACCACTTTTTTTTTACCCTCTTTCTGTTCTTATGTTAGCAAAAATTAAAGATATATTAATTATTGTTAACAAAGGACAAGTTGAACAATTTAAAAAAATTCTACCAAATGGAAATAATCTAGGTGTCAAAATATCATACGCGGAACAAGAAAAACCTAAGGGACTCCCAGATGCTTTTATAATAGGTGAAAAATTTATTGGTAATAACGCTGTAGCTTTAATCTTAGGAGATAATTTTTTTTTCGGACAAAACTTAACTAAAAAACTTATAGATTCTACAAATCTATCAAAGGGTGCAAGGGTATTCTTACATCCCGTAAAAAATCCATCTTTGTATGGTGTGGCTACAATTAATAAAGAAAATAAAATTATCAATATTGTTGAAAAACCAAAAAAAACTAAATCTAAATTAGCTATTACTGGTCTTTATTTTTTTGACAATAATGTAATAAAATTTAGTAAATCATTAAAGATGTCAAAAAGAAAAGAAATTGAAATCGTAGATTTATTAAAAAAATATAGAAGTAAAAAACAATTAAGTGCAGAAATAATTGGAAGGGGTAGCGCATGGCTAGACACAGGCTCAATAAAAGATTTTAATAACACTTCTAATTTTGTCGCAACTATTGAAAATAGACAGGGATTTAAGATTGGTTGTATTGAAGAAATAGCACTAAACAATAAGTGGGTAGGTAAAAACCAAATCAAAAATGCAATAAATTTTTATGGAAATTGTGATTACTCAAAATATTTAACTTCAATAATAAACAACAAAGATTAATGAAAAAAATTTTAGTTACTGGTGGTGATGGAAGATTTGCTGGTGAGCTAAAAAAAAGTAAAAAAAATTTTCAATTCTTATTCCTAAATAAAAAACAATTAGATATATCTAATTTAAATTCTATTATTAATTCAATAAAAAAATATAAGCCTAAAACAATACTACATTTAGCTGGCCTTTCTAGACCGATGGATATTCATGAAAAGAATATTAGTAAGAGCATAACTTTAAATATTGTTGGGACAGCGAATTTAGTAGCCGCATGCTCAAAATATAAAGTTAAAATTATTTATTTTTCAACAAGTTATATTTATCCGGGGAAAAAAGGTAATTATAATGAAAACGATTCATTGTTGCCTTGGAATAATTATGGGTGGTCAAAACTTGGGGGTGAATGCTCGGTGCAAATGTATAAAAATTCTTTAATATTAAGAGCTTGTATGACACAAAAACCTTTTGTTCATAAAGAGGCTTACTCAAATGTCAAAAGTAATTTTATTTACCACGAAGATTTAGTAGAAATTTTTTTAAAAGTCATAAATAAAAAAGGAATTTACAATATTGGAGGAAAATCACAATCTATTTATAATTTTGCAAAAAAAACTAATTCTAATATAAAAAAAAAATATTCAAAAGGTGAATTTCCATTAAATCAAAACATGAATTTAAAAAAAATATATAAACTTTAAAATGAAAATTATTAAAACAAGATTTAAAGGGTTGGAAGTAATTCAACAAGATGTTTTTAAAGATAAACGAGGATGTCTTAGGGTAACTCATAATCAAAAATTGATAAATAAAAAAGGATTTATATTTGAATATTGCACAAACTCCAAAAAAAATTCTCTACGTGGTTTTCATTTTCAGTTTAAACATCAGCAAGCTAAATATGTTAGTGTTATTAAAGGCAAAATCCTAGATTGTGTAATAGATTTAAGAAAAAATTCTAAAACATTTTGCGAATCTTATCAAATAATTTTGTCAGATAAAAATAATTTGGGGTTATACATTCCTGCTGGCTTTGCTCATGCGTATTATAGCTATGAAAATGAGAATATTATTTATTATAAATTAAATAATTATTATCAACCTAAATATGAAAGCGGAATTAACCCTCTTGATAAAGAACTTAAAATTAAGTGGCCAAGTAAATTTTACTTAATATCGAGAAAAGATAAAAAACTTAAATCTTTAAATGCCTTTAAAAAAAATTATAAATATTTATAAGAAGAAACTAATGTCTTTAAAATATATTGGCAATGTGGTGTATTTAGTATATTTTTTAAACCAATAAGACATATATCTTTCAGCCAAAAATCCATAAATTCTTTGAAGACCGTAACCTTTCAAGTCTTTAAAGCCAAAAATCTTTTCACAACTAAGTAGCCAAGGAAATAAAGAATCATAATAAGAAAAAAGAATATTTTTGTTTCTGCAAATAAACATATTGTGAGGATTAAATGAAACTTCTGAATTTACAAATTCCTTAAAATCATTCTTATCCTTTTGTGCTAAAACTTGAATTGCTTTATTTAAATTCCCGTGTCCATGCATCATATCAAAGTGAAATTTAATAGTTCTTTTTTTTTTATTAAAAAGTAAACTAGGTTCTAAGGCCATTGTCTTAAAATTGCGTTTAAAAAATTTTGAAAATTTAAATTGATTAACAAAAAAATCTTCTCCTATAACAGCGTCATATCCTGCAATATTTTGAGGTATTTCTTTTAAAATATTTTCGTTAAAAGACTCAAAACTTTCATCATTAATATTATTTGAATTTTTTTTCCAAAACTTTCTATACTGGCAAAATCCAATCCATCCATTAATATCTATTTTATTATTCTTCCATAGCCAATAATGAAAAGTATACTCTCCATAAAATGGATTTTTTAATGATATATTATTCTCACTTTTATCACTTAGCCAGCTCTCTGAAAAAATATTACTTCCTAGACCTACTGGAGTATACCCTAGTTTATCTATGAGATTTTTGTGTAATGGATTTAAAGATAGACAAAATATTTGCAAATTTTTCATTTTTTATTTTATTGGTAGCGGGAAGTGGGATCGAACCACTGACCTCAGGCTTATGAGTCCTGCGCTCTAACCAACTGAGCTA
>Ga0307986_10001647_pt1 | contig 16184 bp, 14 predicted proteins | sample EllFjometageno82_FD_203170 | JGI IMG/M metagenome (GOLD analysis project Ga0307986, IMG submission 203170) | Marine microbial communities from Ellis Fjord, Antarctic Ocean - #82 | ecosystem: Environmental > Aquatic > Marine > Unclassified | place: Southern Ocean | collected 2014-10-09
GTTGTTCCGTAGTATCAGATTGAGGTTCTTCCTCAACTGGTTGTTGTTCCGTAGTATCAGATTGAGGTTCTTCCTCAACTGGTTGTTGTTCCGTAGTATCAGATTGAGGTTCTTCTTCAACTGGTTGTTGTTCCGTAGTATCAGATTGAGTGCTTAATGAAATGCTTTTTTTCTTTTTAGAAAAAAAATATAAACCTCCCAAAGCGGCTAAAATGCTACCAATAATATATAAAGCTAATCTCAGGTAATTTTTTTCTGAATCTTGTGAAGCAACTAATTCTTTTGCTTTTTCTTTAACTGGCTCAGGTTTGATTTCTTCTTTAACTGGCTCAGGTTTGATTTCTTCTTTAACTGGCTCAGGTTTGATTTCTTCTTTAACTGGCTCAGGTTTGATTTCTTCTTTAACTGGCTCAGGTTTGATTTCTTGTGCAGCTGGTTTTGTCTCTATAATCTTACTGATTACGACTTTTGTTTTTTCTTTCTTTGTTATTTTGTTTTTTGCTTTTTCAACTAGATTTCCTCCAACTATAGCTAAACCCAAAAGTATTACAGCTAAAAAATTCATGATTTATTATTCTACCTATATAGTTTTGAAAATACAGTCTTTTTTACCTTAATGTGGGCAGTTTTGGTAATTTTGTGCATTATGGTTAAATGATCCTATTTAGAGCCTGACTAGCTAATTCAGATGAAGATTTATCTGTTCTAAATTTATTTAATATAATTTCAACTTTGTTTACTTGTTCTGTTATTTTGGAAGGTGTGTTTAAAAATTCATCTACAATTTTATAAATATTTTTAGCATTACATTTAGATTGTAATAATTCGGGTATTACTTCTTCGTTTGCAGCAATATTTATAATATTTGCATATTTGATTTTAACTAGCATTTTTATAATTAAAAAATTAATAAAATTCATTTTGTAAAGAATGACAGAAGGTATCTTTGCGTTACAAACTTCTAAAGATACAGTTCCCGACTTTGTTATAGCAAATATAGATTTTTTTAGTAAATATGACTTAATATTTTCTTCACTAACTATTTCACAATTTGTTAAATTTTTTTCCTTAATATATGATTGTATTAAATCAGTATGTTCTTTTGTTGAGTGAAAAACAAAAATAATATCGTTATATTTATTCCCCATAAGTATTATAAAATTAAGCAAAATAGGCATAAGTATATTAATTTCAGAAATACGACTTCCGGGAAAGACTGAAATTAAAGCTTTATTCTTACCTATTAATTGGTTGATGTCGATTTTGTCATTTTTTTTATCTTCTAATAGAGGGTGACCTACAAATTCGCAGCTAACTTGTTCTTTGTCAAAATATGGTTTTTCAAAACTAAATAATAATAAAATATGATCAATAAACTTTTTTATTTTTTTTACTCTATACTTTCTCCATACCCATACTTGAGGGGCAACATAATGAACTGTTTTAATATCTAAGTTTTTCTCTTTCACTCTTTCGGCTACCCTTAATGTAAAGTCTGGACTATCAACAGTAAACAGAATATCTGGGTTAAAATCTATAATCGCTTTTACTGTTTTATTAATTTTACTATTAATTTGAAATATATTTAATAACACTTTTGTAAATCCAAGATATGTAATCTCTTTTAAGTCATAAATTGTTTGAATACCAAGTGATTTTAAATTTTCTCCTCCTACAGATAAATAATCAATATTGGGATTGAGTATTTTAAGCTTCGCGATAACTTTTGAGGCTAATCTATCTCCAGATGGTTCACCGGTTAATATAAATATTTTTTTCATATACCAGCGATAAACATTTTATTTTTATTAGCAAATTTGATTATTTGTTTTTTATCCAGACAAACGTTTAGCTTGCCTTTTAACACTATTCCTTTCAGCCCAGCTTTTTTACATTGAACCAAGGTTTTCAAACCGATTGTTGGAAGATCTACTCTCAAATCTTGTTTTTTTTTGGGAAATTTAACTAAAACACCATTAAGTTTTTTTTCTTTAGTTTTATTTTGTTCTAACATTTTTTGAGTTCCTGCAGCACCCTCTATTGCTATAAGCTTATTTCTCTTAACGATAGCTCCCTGACTAAAGCTATGACTGTTGAGTTTTTTTAAAGTAAAAACTGCAGTCTTAATATCTGTATTATCTTCGTGATTAGGTTTAACTTTGGTATAAACACCTTTTTTAAGACATAGCTCAGGAGTAAAAGACAAAGAATTTATAGTGTTAATTTTTTCAATTTTAAAAATATTAATAACCTCTTTAAGTATAGCTGCATCTCCAATTTTAGTAGCTTTTACAATTCTTGGAATATAATAAACACCTTTTAAATCCAATTTAAAGTTTGAAAAATTTGGTTTATTCACTTTACCTGCAAAAAGTACATTTTTACAATTCTGTTCTTTGAGAATATTTATAATTTTTCCTATTTGGCCAATTGAAATCGAGTAAAAATTTTTATCTTTTTTAAAATTTTTATTTTTTGTTAAATCAATAATTAAATATTTCTTTTTTGTTTTTTTAACTTTTTTTAAGATTTCTTTTGGGAAATTAGTTTCTCCAAATATTAATCCAATCATTTTACTCTTGGTTCAATGGTGTGCAAATTGCTTTTTTTTTATCTTTTGCTATAAATTTAACAACTTCCTCGACAAGCTCATTGTCTTTGAATTCGCTATTTATTTTATTTAAATTTTCATGAAGATTTTTTGAAAAAAATATTTCTTTGTAGGCTTTATTAAGTTCCATAATTTTTTTGTTGTCATAATTTTTTCTTCTAAGACCTATTAAATTTAACCCCTGTAGGTAATTTCTATTTCCAATAGATAGCCCAAATGGAATAACATCTTTTAACACACCTGTCATACCGCCAATCATAGCTAGTCTTCCAATTCTAGTATACTGTTGTACTGCTGAATTTCCTCCTATTACAACTGAGTCTTCAATGGTTACATGCCCGCCCAATGGAACGTTATTTGCTATGATTACATTGTTTCCAACTTTACAATCATGTGCAATATGAGAAGAAATCATAAACAAACAATCGTCGCCTATAGATGTCTGGCCTCCTCCACCTGCTGTTCCTGGGTTAATCGTTACATGTTCCCTAATAGTATTTCTGTCCCCTATAACTAAACTGTTTGGCTCATTTTTGTATTTAAGGTCTTGAGGGGAAGATCCAATACTTGCAAAAGGAAAAATTTTAGTTTCCTCTCCAATCTTTGTATTTCCTCCAATATACACATTTGAAATTAATTCAACGTTATCATCTAGTTGAACATGGTCTCCAATATTACAAAATGGACCTATCTTTACATTTTTGCCAATTTTAGCTTTTTTAGAAATGACGCTAGAACTATGAATCATTTATTGTCTACTATAGTTGCAGACCACTGGGCATCGGCCATTCTTTTTCCATCCACTTTTGCTGTGCCTTTGTATTTCCAAACTCTTCCGTGGGATCTTATGGCTTCTATTTCTAAATGAAGTTCACAATCAGGTACAACAGGATTTCTAAACCTAGCTTTGTCTACTCCCATTAGAAAAACTAATTTATTTTTATACTCTTCTGGGTCTATTCCATATGCTGTTAAAGCGGCAGCAGCTTGACCAAAAGCTTCTACAATTAAAACTCCTGGCATGACTGGCTTTCCGGGAAAATGACCCTGAACATAAAAACCATTTGTTTTTACATACATAATTGCAGTGGCAGATTTTAAGTGAACAATATTAATAAGCTTGTCGATTAAAAGCATTGGTTCTCTATGTGGTAATAAACTCTCTATTTTTTTTCTATCTATTGAATCAGTCATAGTTTTTTTAAATTTCTTATAAATTCTTTTAATGGCACCGCAGGATATCCCATAACAACTATTCCGTCAGGTATATCTTTTACGACGCCGCTACCACCGCCAATTTTAACGTTATTTCCAATTTTTAAATGACCAGAAATACCTGCCTGTCCACCTATAGAAACATTGTCACCAATAGCTGAGCTTCCGGCAAAGCCAACTTGCCCTGCTATCATACAGTTATCACCAATCTTAACATTATGTGCTACATGAACTTGATTGTCTAAAAAAGTATTTTTACCAATTATAGTGTCACCTATAGATCCTCTATCGATTGTACAATTAGCACCAAGTTCAGCATTATCTTTTAACAATACTTTTCCAATATGGGGAAATCTTAAATTTTTTTCTTTTAAAGGGATGAAACCAAATCCTTTTAAACCAATTTTACATCCATCTTGTATAACTACATTGTTGCCAATGATTGAATTTCTTACAACAACTTGAGAACCGATTACACAGTTTTCTCCAATAGTAACATCGTGCTCTATTATTGTATTATTTCCTATAGTAGTGTTTTTTCCTATTTTACAATTCTTGCCGATAAAAACATTATTTCCAAATCTTGCCTTAAGATATTTTGATTTTTTAGGTTTTTTTAACGAAAGATCGAGAGTGTCGACATCAGCATCAGGGTAAAATTTCTTAGCAACTTTACATAGTTCAAAAAGAATATTTTTAACTATTATGGGTACGCAAGTTTTTGGCAGATAAATTTTTAGTTTATCTGTGGTCAAACAACATGCGGCTTCTGTTGATTTTGCAAGGTGAATATAATTGACTGAATCGAAAAAAGTTATGTCAGAATTTCTAGCCTCCTCTAAAGATTTAATATCAGATATTTTAATTTTTTTATTTAAATTAATATTATCAAAAATTTCTCTAAGCAAAAAAGGCCCTTTTTGCACAAAGAAAATATTCTTTTTCATTAAATTTAATTTATTTTTAATGATGGAAATTCTTTATTCAAGATTGCAATGATTTGATCAGTAATTTCTAAAGATGTATCTCCCAAGATAACTGCTTTTTTATCGAGAACCATTCTAATGTTATTTTCTTCCATATACTTTTTAACAATTGGATTTACAGCTTTTAGTAACGATGTTTTTGCATCATTCCTAGATTTAGCTATATTATTAAAAGAATCTTGTTTGTTTTTTTGTAAATTAGCAACTTTTTTTCTGAGAGCTGCAACTTTTGTTTGATAATCTTCAGGCGATAATGCTTTTTTTTGAGAAATAATGTCAGATTCTTCTTTTCTAAGATCTGCTTCTTGTTTTTTAAATTTTTTTGTACCTGTGCTAAATTTTTCTTTTAATTTTTTTTGTGCTTCAGCTCCTGGTTTGCTGGCATTTAATACTTTAGTAAAATCTATAAAATGTGAATTATCCGCAAAAGAATTTAGGGAATAGGTTAAAAAAAGTAGGGTTATAAAAAATAATTTTTTCATATATTTTGTCGTTAATTTAAAAAGTTGTTCCTAATCTAAAATTAAATGACTCTGTAACATCTGTACTCGCTTTAGACAAGTTTTGCGAGAAGACAAATGACATTGGACCGAGTGGAGAAAGCCAGCTTGTGTTAATCCCTGCTGAAGATCTAAGTTTATTTGAATCATCTACGCTATCACTATAATCTACACTCCAAACATTTCCAACGTCTACGAATAGACCTACGTCTGTTTTTGTACTTTCTGGTAAAAGATTGGGAAGGCTTACTTCAAGATTTGAAGCCATGGCATAATTTCCGCCAACATGATCTTGCCCGTCTTTGGGGCCAACTTTTCCTGCTTCAAAACCTCTTAATCTGCTGCCTGGTAAACTCGCTCTTTTACTTAATCTGACATCTTTATCATCTAAGCCGGTAATTGCTGTACCAAAAATTTTAAACGTTCCTATAGCGTTTTGTGTCAGTGTTTTGTATGAACTAAGCGCATAAGTATTTCTTATATTAGGCGAGTCTGCAAACACAGGAAGTGACTGACTAAAACTTGAAAGGTATCCATCCGTTGGAGCATAAGCTCTATCACGATTGTCTAAAGTAATCCCATAAGCAAAACTTAAATCCGTAAATTCTCCTTTTTGTTTCTTAAGAGATTCAGAAGCTGTGCTATTTACTTCTAAATTATCTACTGAAAAATTTAAGCTTGGTGAAATATAGATATTTCTATATTGTTCAAAATTAGTTCCGATACCAGTAGAAATAATATGATTTTTAAATCCAGACTTAGGTTTATCATTGGAAGTACTTGATACACTATAGGTTAAAGAATTACCTGAGAAATTATAATTAGGGTCCGTAACTGAAATACCTCCTGAAAAACTCTCCGCACTAACATTCGCACTAGTCACAAGGCTAACCCCTTTACCCAGCCAGTTATTCTCACTTACCTTAAATGAAAATGACGCTCCGTTAGTTCCGACACCTGCGCCCGCACTGATTTCACCGGTTGGTTTTTCCTCAACATCAATTTGAATAATTTTTTGATCTTTGCTTGATCCATCAGTTACTTTTTTTTCAACCACGCCAAAAATATTCCTTGCTTTAAGTCTGGATATAGATTGTTCAAGTTTTAAGATGTTGAATGGATCACCTTCATCTAACAAAAGTTCTGATCTTATTACCGATTCATTGGTAACAGAATTGCCAATAATATCGACTCTTTCTACTAATTGTTTTTTTCCTTCAAAAATATTAAGTTTAATCTCGATAGTTTCTCCTTCTAAGATTTCATTAACTGAATGTTCAATAAATTGTAAATCATTTTTTGCTATTAAAAGATCTAATTCATCTAACAATTTTTTAACTTTGAAAGGAGAATAATATTTTCCTATAATTTTTTTGAAATTTCCTTGCAACGGAGCGAATAATTTTTTATCCAAAACATCACTTACATTAGTGCTAATTTTATTTATTTTATATCTAGTACCTGCATTAATTGTGTAGGTTAGATTAGTTAAATTATTTTGACTGACTTCGGCGTTACTCGATAAAACTTGAACATCATAATAACCGACTGACTTATAATAATTGATCAACAGCCTCTTATCTAGTTCGATGTTATTATTATTTAAAAATGTGTTTTTAGATAAAAATTTCCAGAATTTTTTTTCTTCTGAAGCTATTATGTCTCTTAATCTTTTGTCTTTGATTTGTTTGTTCCCGATAAAATTTATTTTGGCGATATCGGTCTTCTTTCCTTTGTCTAAAAAATAAACAAGATTAATTCTGTTATCATCAAATTTTTCTATTTTTGATTCTATGTTTACAAAATTAAATCCTATAGATGAGTAAATTTTTTTAATTAAGTTAATATCTTGTGATAATCTATTTTCAATAAAACTCTCTTTTTCTTGCAAGTTAAGTTTTTCAAGAACTAGTTTTTTTATAGTCTTAGATTTCTCGCCACGCAGATCAATAGCATTAATAATTGCATATTCTTTAACAGCAATATCTAAAACACCATTAGTTAAAGAAATTTTTATATCTTCAAAAAAATTAGTATTGTATAAATTTTTTAATATTTCATTTACATCAAAAGAAGAATAATCTTTGCCAATTGTAATCTCGCCATAAACCTTAATAGTTTCTGAGCTAATTCTGTTATTGCCTACAACATCTAATTTTTGAATAATTTCTGCAGACAAATTAAAGAAAAACAAGAAAAACAGTGAGGTATAAATTTTTAACATTAGTTTATTTTTTTTTTTTAACAATTTTTAAAGCAATTATTCTTGCCCAAGTATCTATTTTATAAATATTTTTTACACTATTAGAGGGTAAGTTTGAAGTTTTTATATAGCTTTTGTCTCTTAAAACAAGTTTCAAATTATCAACAATTGCATTAAAACTTATATTTTTTTTTAGAAACTGATCAACAAATATTTCGTTAGCCGCATTGATGATAATAGCCGACGATTTTCTACCATTCATTTCAGGTATTAGACTTACAGATGGAAACCGCTTTTTATCAATGGGACTAAAAATTAAACTTTGAATTCCATTATAAGTTTGATTTTTTTGATAAAAAAAATTTCTATAATTAAAATCTTTAAATAAAGCATTACCAATTGGAATTTTCATATCTGGATAATGATATAAAAAAACAGATGTACCATTTTTTAGTTTTATAATTGCATGAATAAGTGAATCTGGATGAATTATAATTTCATATTGCTGAAGACTAAATGGAAAAAGTTTTAATGCTTCTGTAATTTCTAAAACCTTATTCATTAGAGTTGATGAATCGACAGAAATTTTTTTACCCATATTCCACTTAGGGTGTTTAATTGCATCTTCAGGTTTTATATTTTTAAACTTATTGATATTCAGTTTGAGAAAAGGTCCACCAGATGCTGTTATATAAATTTTTTCTATTTGATCGTTTGAATAATTTTTTAGCAGCATCTTTATAGAAAAGTGTTCGGAATCTATAGGCACTAATTCCGTATTATATTTAATTGAATTTTTTTTTATTAAATTCCAACCGCAGATAATTGCTTCTTTATTAGCTAAAAGAATTTTTTTACTTATTTTAGTGAATAGTATTGTGGGTTCTAAACCTGCAATACCTGGAATAGCTGACACAGTAACGTCAATTTTTTTAATATATTTTTGAATATTCGCAAAATTATTTAAAATAATTATACTTTTATTGTGATATTTTTTTTTTATTTTTAAGTAAATGTTTTCATTGTTTACAACAACAACACTTGGCTTAAAAACTTTTATTTGTGTTATAGTTTGTAAATAATTTTTATTGACTGCCAATAATTCAACTTTAAATTTAATAGTTTTTTTAATTATCTCTAGTGTTGAATTTCCAATAGAACCAGTCGAACCTAAAATGGCAATAGTTTTTTTTTGCATTTAAATCACCGTAAAAAATTGAAGTAGATAACAAAAAATTAAAACAAATATTAAACCGTCAATTCTATCTAGTATCCCACCGTGTCCAGGTAAAAAATTACTTATATTTTTTATGTTAATTTTTCTTTTTAAAAAAGATACAAAAAGATCTCCAAGCTGACATACTATAGAAATTAAAATAGTCAGTAGTAAGAAGTTTAATTCTAAAAAATTTATTAATTCTTTGTTTAAAAAAATTATTTGTAATAAATTTATTAAAGGTAACGACAAACAGCTTGAGATAAGAGATCCAAAAGCACCAGAATATGTTTTGTTGGGACTAATTTTGGTAAGCTTTCTACCTTTAAGTATTTTACCAAAAATATATCCTCCAATATCAGATAAAAAAGTGGAAGCTAAGATCCAAAAAAGAATTATTAAAGAATATTCAGTGTCTCCTCTCAGTAAATAAAAGGAATAAAAAGAAAAAATTAATAAAATACTTGCAAAAAAAATAAATAAGATATTTCTTGTATTTTTAATTATCTCGTAAATAGATAAAAAATTAAACAATATTAATAATATTATTAGATAAATACCAGAATAGATTGTTGCGTAGAATAAAATTGGTAAAAGAATTATTGATGTTAATATTCTATTAAAAAGTTCTTTTTTCATTTTAGATTCCACCAAAATTTCTTTTTATTTTGTGATATTCGTTTATGATTTTTTGTAAATCTTTTTTTGTAAAATTGGGCCACAGTTTATCTAGAAAAAAAATCTCAGTGTAAGCTAGCTGCCAAAGCATGAAATTACTTAATCTTTTTTGACCCCCTGTTCTTACGAGAATATCTGGAAAAGATAAATCAGAATATAAATTCTTATTAATATTTTTTTCTGTTATTCTTTGTGAGTTGAAATTAATTTTTTTTAATGCATTTATAATTTCTGTTTTAGACCCGTAGTTAATCGCTAAATTAATAATTAATTTATTATTTTTTTTAGTTTTTTTTATAGCACTTTTTAATATTTTATTTATTTTTTGTGGTAGATTCTGAGACTTTCCAGTAATTAGAATTTTAATATTATTTTTAGTTAAATTATTAATTTCTTTATTAAAATAAATATTAATTAAATTAAAAAGATAATTTATTTCTGATTTTGGCCTTTTCCAGTTCTCTGTTGAGAAAACGTAGAAAGTAATAATTGGTATTTTAAATTCAATAGATGCTTCTACAATTTTTTTAACTACCTTAACACCCTCGAGGTGGCCATAATTTCTGCTATTTTTTTTTTTTAAACCCCATCTTCCATTGCCATCCATAATAAAGGCAATGTGATTAAGTTTGTTCATACTTGAAGAATTTCTTTTTCTTTTTCGTTTAAAATTTTTTCTATATTTGAAATGTTATCATCTGTAACTTTTTGAATATTTTTTTCAAAAATTTTATTTTCATCTTCACTTATTTTCTTGTCTTTGATAAGTTTTTTTAATTCATCATTTGCTTCTCTTCTGATGTTTCTGATAGAAACTTTATTTTTTTCTCCAACATTTTTTAATAATTTAATTAAATCTTTTCTTCTTTCCTCTGTTAAATCTGGAATTCTCAATCTTAAAACTGAACCATCTATTTGTGGATTGATCCCCAGGTCAGATTTTTGTATAGCGCCATCAACTGCTTTTGTATTTGATTGGTCCCACACTTGAACCGTGATTAATCTTGCTTCTGGAACGCTTATAGTAGCCATTTGATTTATGGGCATCATTTGACCATAAACATCAACTTTGATCATATCTAGCATGGCTGCGTTAGCTCTACCTGTTCTAAATGATGATAAATCTTTTTTAAAAGATTGGATGGTTTTCTCCATTTTAACTGAATAGTTTTTTTCGTCAAAATCTGAACTCATAACTTAAACCCCTTCACCAACTTTATATCTTATAAACTCAACTATTTTTATATCATTTTCTTTTAATATATCTGAAACTTTTTTTTTAGGATCCATTATCCACACTTGATTAACTAAAGTATTATCAGAAATAAACTTATTAATTTTTCCTTTTGCAATTTTTTCTATTATTTCTTCTTGTTTGCCGGAATTTAAAAGTTCAGCTTTTATAATTTCTATCTCTTTGCTAATAATTTCTTTTTTTAAATCTTTTTCTTCAAGAGCTATAGGGGATAACGCTGAGACATGCATTGCTATTTTTTTTCCTACCTCATTTTCTTTTGAGGTTTTAACAATTGATATTATTTTTCCAACTTTATCTTCTAAAGCACCATGGATATAAAAAGAGTTTTTTCCATTTGAATTGTCAAAAAAAATAGATCTTCTTATTGTTATTTTTTCTCCCATTTTTGCAATTAGGTCTATTAAATTTGTTTCTACTGTTAAATTATTTTTCATATTTGCTTTATTAACTTTTGACAAATCAGATTTTTTTTCAAAATTTATTATTGAAATTTCCTTACAAAAGGAAATAAAAACATCATTTTTTGCAACAAAGTCTGTCTCACTATTAATTTCTATTAGAGATACTTCGCCATTTTTTTCATGTAACAGACACAGACCTTCAGATGCAGTTCTGCTCATTTTATTTGAAGCTTTGGCAATTCCTTTTTTTCTTAAAAATTCAATAGATTTTTCTATATCACCACCGGTTTCATCGATTGCAAGTTTACAATCTTTAAAGCCAACACCTGTCATTTCTCTAAGTTTTTTTACACTTTCAAGTAGATCTTTACTGGACATAAAATTAAATTTTAATTAGATTTTTTTTCTTCAGTTTTAATTTCGACTGTTTTAGTTTCTAATTTTTTTGATTTTGCTTTTTCTTCATTCTCTTTGTCAGTAGATTTTATTTCAATAAACTTTGATGCATTAATAATAGTACTTTTAAATAAATCACAATATAAATTAATTGATCTTCTCGCGTCATCATTTCCTGGGATTGGGAACTCTACACCTGTAGGGTCTGAATTTGTGTCTAAAATAGCTACTATTGGTATATTTAGTTTTTTAGCTTCAGCTACAGCAAGTGACTCAATGTTTGTGTCAATAATAAAAATTAACTGAGGTAACTTCTTCATGTCAGCAATACCACCAAGTGACCTATTAAGTTTTTCTTTTTCTTTAGTTCTTTTTAAAATTTCTTTTTTTGTAAAACCGCTGTCTTCTTTCGCAAGAGTCTCTTCAAGCATTTTTAATCTTTTAATTGAATTTTGAATAGTGTTCCAATTAGTTAGCATTCCTCCAAGCCATCTATAATTTACAAAAAATTGATCTGTCTCTTTTGCTAAATTTGTAATCTGCTCAGATGCTTGTTTTTTGGTAGATACAATTAATATCTTTCCGCCACTTGAGATACATTTGTAAACTTCTACTAGCGCACTTTTGAAATAAACAACTGTTTGCGTAAGATCGATTATATGAATTGAATTTTTTTCTCCGAAAATGAATTTTTTCATTTTTGGATTCCATCTTAAAGTTTTGTGACCGAGATGAACTCCGGCTTCTAATAATTGTTTGATGCTAACTTCAGGTATATTCATAGTTTTTCCGGTTAATCCACCACAGCAAACCTCTTGCGAGACCGGTAGGATTTTACTCCTTTACGCTGTGTGCGAAATTACGCACTCATACATTCAAAAAAGTAACAAATCAAGCTTCTAAAAGCTTATTTTTTTAACGTATTCCTTGTTTTTTATTAAACTAAATAAACTAAAATCGAACTTTCTGCTTTTTTCAAGTTCAAAATAGTAATTTTTATTACTATCACTTAAAATAACATTAATTTTAGTATCGCCATTACTTTTTAATAACTCATTAAGCTCTTGTAATTTTTCTTTATTGTTTAATTCTATTGATACACTTTCATAGGGTTTATTGACTAGTACTGAAAGGTCTACTATTTTTCTAATATTGACCCTGTTTAAAGTGCTTGTATCGATACTTTTTTCTTTGTGTAAAGTCAAAATAAAGGAATTGGACTCTTTAAGCTTTTCTCTATTAGATGAAAAAAGATCTGAAAATAAAAATATTTCAAATTCACTTTTGTTGTCGCTAAACTTTACAATTGCATAAGAATTCCCTTTTGCGCTTTTTTTCTCTTGTATAGACATTATTGTCCCCGCTACAAGAGCATCTGACTTATTTCCATCTACAAAATCTTTATAAGATTCAATCTTAAGCTGAGTAAAAAATTCTTTGTATTCATTTAAAGGATGGTCTGAAATATAAAAACCTAATGAGGCAAATTCTTCACTTAATAATTCTTTTTTTGTCCATGGTTTAATTTCCTTAAATTCAAATGTTTCATTTTCTATAGTATTAGTATCATTAAATAAATTTGTTTGATTGCTTACTTTTTCATCGTATTTGCTTTTTATTGTTTGAATAATTTTTGGTATAGCCTCAAATAACTTTTTCCTATTAGGGTCAATTTCGTCAAATGCGCCCGCCTTAACAAGCCCCTCAAGTTGTAATTTATTTACATTTTGTGGGTTCATACGATTTATAAAATCCGTGAATGTTTTAAATTTTCCATTTTTCTCTCTTTCGTTTACAATATTTGAAATTGCATCAAAGCCAACGCTTTTAATAGCTCCTAGTCCATAAAATATTTTATTCATATCTGCCTTGAAATCTGCAAAACAATTATTTACTGAAGGTCTAATAACATCAACTTTTAATCTTTTAAGTTCTTCAACATATTCTCTGAGCTTGCTTGTATTGGTTAATGTCGTTGACATAGATGCAGCTATAAACTCTTCTTTATGATAGGTTTTTAAATAAGCAGTTTGAAATGCAATTAGAGCGTAAGCAACTGCGTGACTTTTATTGAAACCATAATCAGCAAAAGGTTCGATCTTAGTAAAAACATAATTAGCAACATCTTTTTTAATACCGTTTTTTAGAGCGCCTGAGATAAATTTTTCTTTTTGCTTTTCAAGTTCCGCTCTTTTTTTCTTACCCATTGCCCTTCTCAAGATGTCTGCCTCTCCAGCTGTAAAGCCAGCAAGTGTTTGGGCAATTTGCATCACTTGCTCTTGATAAATTATGATTCCATAAGTTGGTTTTAAAATTTTTTCTAAAGTTTCATGAATATAATCAGGTGTTCTTTGTCCGTTTTTACACTCATTATATGTAGGAATATTACTCATCGGGCCTGGTCTATAAAGAGCAACTAGTGCCACTATATCATTAAACTCTGTAGGTTTCATTTGACGTAAAGTAGTTCTTACGCCGGTGCTTTCTAACTGGAACAGTCCTGTGGTTTCTCCGGTAGATAATAATTTAAAAATATTCTGATCCTGCAAATCAATTTTACTGATATCTAATTTAATTTTTCTTAGGTTTAACATTTTAATAGTTTTACTAATCACCGTAAGAGCAGTGAGGCCAAGTATATCAAACTTTACTAAACCTGCGTTTTCTGAGGAGTGCATGTCGAACTGTGTAGACGGTAATATCAAATTAGCAGAATGATCTTTGTATAAAGGAACTTGTTCAGATAAATTTTCTCCCGCTATAACAACACCTGCAGCATGTGTTGCCATGTTTCTGTTTAATCCCTCGACCTTTAATGAGAGTTCAATCAATTTTTCAACTTTTTTATTATTTCTAATTTCTTCTTTAAATCTTGGTTCTCTATCTATTGATTCTTGCAAAGACAGTGGTCTTGACGGATCAAATGGAATCATCTTACTTATTTTATCTACGTGTCCATAGGGTAAACCTAGTACTCTGCCCATGTCTCTTATTGCCATTCTAGCTTTTAATTTTCCAAATGTAATAATGTGTGCGACACCATTTTTGTATTTAGATTTCAAATATTCAAAAACTAAATTCCTTTTTTCTTCACAAAAATCTATATCAAAATCTGGCATTGAAACTCTGTCTGGATTTAAAAATCGTTCAAATATTAAATCAAATTCAATTGGATCAACATCGGTTATGTCTAAACAATAGGCAACTAAAGATCCAGCTCCTGAACCTCTACCTGGACCAACCGGTATATTATTATTTTTTGACCAGCGAATGTAATCAGACACTATCAAAAAATAACCGGGGTAATTCATTGAATTTATAATATTTATTTCATGAATTAGTCTATCTTCATAAAGTTTAAATGTTTTTTCTTTGTTAAGTTTTGAGTTTCTCTTTAAAATATAGTTTTCTAGTCTATTCTTTAGACCAATTTGAGCTTGTGCTAATAACTCATCTTCAACAGTAATATTGCTTTTTGTTTTTATTGTTGGCAAAACTGGAGCAGATTTTTTTGGTTTAAAATTAAATCTATAAGGAAAATTATAGTTATTCTCTAAAGCTTCTGGAATATCCTTAAATAGAGCAATCATATCTTCGTTTTTTTGAACAAAATGTTGATCACTAAACTTTATTCGATTTGGGTCATCTACAAAATTTTTTTTTCCTATGCAAATCAAAGCGTCGTGGGCTTCATACATTTCTTTTTTTAGATAGAAAACTTCTTGGGTTGCTATTAAAGGTATTTGATTTGCTTCAGAAAGCTTAATTATAAAATTTTCATAATTTTCTTCACCAGGTTCGTTATGTCTTTGTATCTCTAAGTAAAAACGGTCTTTAAATATATTTTTTAATGATTTTACTGCTTCCTCCACCTGCTTTAATTTATTAAGTTTAAATAATTCACCAAATAGTCCGTGGTGATTGCCACTCAAAATTATTAATCCCTCATTAAGATTTATAAATTCACCAATTTTACAATGCGGGTCTGCTATTTCGTCAGAATCTAAATAGCTTTTCGATGATAATTTAATTAAATTTTTATATCCATGAGCTGAGACAGCGAACAGTGGCAGTTTGCCTATAGAATTTTCTATAGAAAAATTAATTTGTGTACCAATTATGGGTTGTGTGCCGGACTTACTTACTTTCTCTGCAAACTCTAACGCACCACAAAGATTTAAGCTATCGCATATACCTATATTGGATATTTTTTTTTCCTTACAATATTGTGCTAAATCATCAATCTTAATCGCACCTTCACAGATAGAGTATTGAGTATGAATTTTAAAGTTATTAAAAACTTTGACATTAGCCATTAACTCTTTTTATATTACCATTCAAAATACTCAACTTGTAATCTGCTTTATTGGCTAAATCTCTATTGTGAGTTGCAAAGATTATAGTTTTATTTAATTTTTTAAGTTTTAGAAAATATGAAAATATTTCTTGTGAAGTTTTATGATCTAAATTTCCAGTGGGTTCATCTGCTAAAATTAAATCTGTTTCAGAAATTAATACCCTTGCAATTGCAACTCTCTGTTGTTCTCCGCCGGACAGTTCATCTGGGTAGTGATTCTGTCTATTTTTTAAATTAAAATCAGATAAAATTTTTTCCGCTTTTTTTTGTGATGGTTTAATTTTTTCTTTTCTTATTATTAGTGGTAAAAATACATTTTCTAGAGCCGTAAAGTCAGTAAGAAGATTGTTGTCTTGGAAAATC
>Ga0307986_10001648_pt1 | contig 16184 bp, 14 predicted proteins | sample EllFjometageno82_FD_203170 | JGI IMG/M metagenome (GOLD analysis project Ga0307986, IMG submission 203170) | Marine microbial communities from Ellis Fjord, Antarctic Ocean - #82 | ecosystem: Environmental > Aquatic > Marine > Unclassified | place: Southern Ocean | collected 2014-10-09
TAAAGCTCTTTTGATTATATCTCCTTCTTCATAAATTAACGAAGGAGCGTTAGAATCTAATGCCTTATTTTTTATTTGTTCCCATGTTTTAAATGTATTTTGAAAATCTTTTTCAATTATGTTTTTAGTTTTATTTGCTCCAGCAGTACGGACTATAACACCCATAGTTTTAGGTATCTCTATTTCATTTAATATATTTCTTATTTTTGCTCTATCTAACGAACTAGAAACTTTTCTAGATATGCCACCACCTTTAGCAGTATTAGGCATTAGAACAATGTATTTACCAGCGAGAGAAATAAAAGTAGTTAACGCTGCACCTTTATTTCCTCTTTCTTCTTTAATCGCTTGTACTAAAACAATTTGACCAGGTTTTATTACTTCTTGTATTTTGTATCTTTTAACTCCATAAGAATTTTTTAGTTTTTCTCTGGTATTAATATTTTGATTTATTTTTTGAAGAGCATCACTATCTTCCTCTTGTTTTTGGCCATCATTTGTTAATAAATTTTGAGGATTAATATCATTATTAAGACTATCTAAATTCTCATTTTTTAAATCTTCTCTTATTTTTTCCTCTGCCTCTTGTAGCTTTTCCTTGTCATCAGTTGGAATTTGATAGTAGTCTGATTGCACATCGTTAAACGCAAGAAATCCATGTTTTATTCTACCAAAATTTATAAACGCAGCTTGCAAAGAAGGCTCCACTCTACTTACAGTTCCTAAATAAATATTATTTTTAAAATTTAATTTATTTTTATCTTCGTATTCGTATTCTTCAAGTCCATTACTTGATTTAAGTACAACTCTAGTTTCGTCTGGATGCGAGGCATCAATATACAAATTTTTTTCCATTTTGAGTGAATTCCTTTAGTGATTAAATTTACTGAATTTTGTTTAAAATTTTTCATAAGCTATTATACAAAATTTTTTGAACATTACCATCAACTAAGAGTCCATGAATGCGCCTTAAGATAGCCAAGATTTAAGCTTTAATTATTAAAAATTATGTTTAATCATTTTAATTTTTTAACCAAAATAGCTATTATTGTAATTTTATCAGTTTTTTTTGTGTCATTTTCAGCTTTATGGTATTTTTCATCAGGATTACCTGACTACAAAAAATTAGAAAGCTATGAACCGCCTGTTTCTAGTAGGGTATACGCAAAGGATGGAACGCTTATCGCTGAATATGCAATAGAAAAAAGATTTTTTATACCATTCGATTCAATTCCTGAAAAAGTGATAAATGCTTTCTTAGCAGCTGAAGATAAAAATTTTTTTGCTCATCCGGGTATTGATCCAAAGGGCATTATAAGAGCTGTTATAAATAATTTCAAAAACATAATAGATAATAAAAGATTAGAAGGGGCATCTACAATAACACAACAAGTAGCTAAAAATTTTCTATTAACAAATGAAATTTCAATCAAAAGAAAGGTAAAAGAAGCAATCTTAGCCTTTAGAATTGAAAAAGCTTATTCCAAAAAAAAAATTTTAGAACTTTATTTAAATCAAATTTATCTTGGCGAAGGCACCTATGGTATTGCAGCAGCAAGTCTTGAGTACTTTGATAAATCTGTAAAAGAATTAGAATATACGGAAGCAGCTTTATTAGCTGCACTCCCAAAAGCACCGAGCAAATATAATCCCTTTAGATTTTACGAAGAAGCGAAGTTGAGAAGAAATTTAGTTTTACAGAATCTACAAGAAAATAAATTTATAACCAATAATGAGTTTAAAAAATATAAATCTGAAGAAATTGTATTAAAAAAAAGAAAAATTAAACTTATAAAAGAGGCTAATTATTATACTGAAGAAGTCAGAAGAATAATTAAAGACAATTATGGTTTTGATAAACTGTACGCGGAAGGCTTACATATAAAATCTGCACTAGATGTGAAATATCAGCTTTACGCTTTAAGCGCTCTAAGATCCGGTATAGAATCATATGACAGAAGACATGGTTGGAGAGGGGCAATCTTAAATACAAAATCAGATCCTAATTGGAGAAAAAAATTAAAAGAAAAAAAAATAGATTCAAGTTTAAACTGGAGTTTTGCAGAAATAATAAATGTAAAAAAAGAAGAAATAGTTTTTAAAATTTTAAACAAAAAAGAACAAGGAGTTATTGATGCTAAAAAAATAAAATGGGCAATTAAAAAAAATATTTATAATTCATTTAAAACTAATGACGTTATTCTCGTACACAAGAATCTAAAAAGAGAATGGGAATTAAAACAATATCCAGAAGTCAATGGAGCTGTTGTTGTAATAGATCCATTTAATGGCAAGGTAAAAGCTTTAGTTGGTGGTTTTAGCTTTGAATCAAGTGAGTTTAATAGAGCCACACAAGCAAAAAGACAGCCCGGTTCTGCTTTTAAACCATTTGTTTATGCGGCCGCGCTAGAAAATAATTTTTCACCAAATACTATAGTTTTAGACGCACCCTTTACTGCTGAACAAGGCGTTGGCTTAAAAAATTGGAAACCAGAAAACTACGGTAAAGAATTTTATGGGCCTAGCACACTAAGAAAAGGAATTGAGTTTTCTAGGAACTTAATGACAGTTAGAATAGCTCAAAATTTAGGATTAAAAATAATACTTAAATTATCAAAAGACTTGAATATTTACAATGAAATACCAGAGCTTTTATCTGTTTCACTGGGATCTGCTGAAACGACCTTATTAAAGATAACAAATGCTTATTCGACTTTTATTAACGGAGGTCAAAAAATAAATCCTGTTATGATCGAAAGAATTCAAGATAGGAGAGGAAAGACCATTTATAATTCAGAAAATAGAGAATGCATTGGATGTGATAAATTTTCTGAGTCAGAAATTTCTATTCCATTTATTAGAAATAATTACGAACAAGTAATGAGCAAAGAAACGGCATATCAAATTTTATCTATGCTCGAAGGATCAATTAAAAGAGGCACAGGAAAAAGGCTTAAAGATTTAAACGTACCCTTGGCAGGAAAAACTGGCACAACAAATGATAATTATGATGCTTGGTTTATAGGTTTAACGTCTAATTTAGTTGTGGGTGTCTATGTTGGCTTTGATACTCCAAAAACACTTGGTAGATACGAAACTGGAGCTAAAGCTGCGTTACCTATTTTTAAGGATTTTGTCAAACAGGCATTATATAAAGATGATTTCAAATCTTTTACAGCACCAGAGGAAGTTTTTTTTGCTGCAATAGACTACAATACAGGAAAACAAGAAAATTTTAGCAACAAGGATTCAATAATTGAGGCATTTAAATTAAGTGACATAATTAAGATACAGAATAATAATCTTAATAAGAATACTAATTATGATAGTCTTATTCAGTTTAGGCAATTTTATTAATGGAAATATTAGATACTAAAATAAATACAGCTGAAAAAGCTCTTAAAAATATCAGGGGGTATCTTTGAAGCCAACAATATTAACTCTAAATTAAAAAACTTAAACACTATAATCGCCCAAGAAAATTTTTGGAAAGACAAAAATAAAGTAAAAAAAATTGTTAAAGAAAAAAAACATTTCGACTTAGTAGTAGAACTATTTAGAACGGCAAATAAAGATTTAGAAAATCTCAAAGATATTTATAGCTTAGCAAAAGAAGAACTTGATGAAGAAATTATTTTAGATTGTTTAAGTACAATTAAAGAAATAAATAAAAAAATAAAAAAAACTGAAATCAATTGCTTTCTGTCTGGAGAAAATGACTCTTTAGACATTTATCTAGAAATCCATGCTGGTGCTGGCGGTACTGAAAGCCAAGATTGGGCAGAAATGCTTAGAAAAATGTACTTAAAATGGTTTGATAAAAAATTATTTAGTTGTGAAATTATTAGCGAACACAAAGGTGACGAAGCAGGTATTAAATCTTCAACACTGAAAATAACTGGAGAGTATCTTTATGGTTTAATGAAAAATGAATCTGGCGTGCATAGGTTGGTTCGAATTTCTCCGTTCGATAGTGGAGCACGTAGACACACAAGTTTTGCTAGTGTTTGGGTCTATCCTGCAGTAGAAGAAGAAGTTGACATAAAAATAGATGAAAAGGATTTAAGAATAGATACTTTCAGGTCAAGTGGTGCAGGCGGTCAACATGTAAACGTTACAGATAGTGCGGTAAGAATTACTCACACACCAACCAAGATTGTTGTACAATGTCAGAATCAAAGATCACAACATAAAAATAAAGAGACATGTTTCAAAATGCTCAAAGCTAGATTGTACGAACACGAAATGCAAAAAAAAGAAATACAAGATCAAAAAAATCTTAGTTCAAAAACAGATATCGGGTGGGGCCATCAAATACGTTCATACGTTTTACAGCCATACCAACTCGTGAAAGATTTAAGGTCTAAAATTGAAAGTACTAATCCCGAGGATGTTTTAAATGGAAATTTAGATCAGTTTATTGAGGGAAACCTATTTAAAACGTAATGAAAATTTTTTTATATTCAGTTATTTTTTCAATAATATTCCTATTAAGTGGAGCTATAATTTATTTATCAACAATTGGGTTTGAGACATCAAAATTCAACAAAATAATTATTAAAGAAATTAAAGAAAAAGACTCTAAATTTGAGCTGAAATTCCAAAAAATTAAAGTTAAATTGGATTTAAAGAAAATTCAATTATTTTTACTAACAAAAAATCCAGACATTTCATATGAAGGTGTAAAAATCAATACAACAGAAATAAAAGTTTACACGAAAATAAAGAATTTTTTTATATCCGAAGTAGAAATAAACCAAGTATTATTTTCAGTTAAAGAAGTAAAAATTAAAGATATTCAAAAAATAGCAGCACGCATTAAGCCTTCAAATTTTAAAACCTATTTACTCAATAATTTAGAAGGGGGAGAAATAGAAAAAGCGTCATTTAATTTATATATAGGTGAAAATTTTAAAATTAATGAATATAAAGCTAATGGTACAATTAAAAAAATTAATCTAAGAATAAAAGATAACTTTATTGTTCAAAATATAGCTCTAAACTTCATTGCAGAAAATAACTTAACCTTAATAAATTCAATTCAAGCTAACTATGAGGGTATATCTGTAACCAATGGATCAATCAATCTAGATAAGGAAAAAGATATTCAAATTAAAGGAAAGTTTAACACCCAGTTTAATCTAGGAGAAATAAAATTAAATAGAATATTTAAAAAAATAAATTTTTTTGAACAGAATAAAGTTTCTATCCAAGGATCACTACTTCATGAATTTAATTTACAAATAAATAATAAATTTAAAATTGTTGATTATGAATACAAATCCAGTGGAAATATGTCACAATCGCAGATAATTTTAAAGAAAGAATTGAAAAATAATTTCACAAAAAAACCATTTAAAAAAATATTATTTAAAAAAAATAAAATAGAAATAAATTATAACAAAAAAAATAAAAATTCATTAATTTTGAATGGTCAATACAGCGTTGATGATAAAAATTATAAAAAATTTAAAATTTTAAATAATTTAAGAAAAAACAATCAAAATTATTCTATTGACTTAGATTTAAGTAAAAATATTTTTTTTGATATAATTAATTTTCAAACAAATATTGAAAAAATAAGTAATATAAAAACTGAATTTAATATTAAAAATAATAAGTTTTTTTTTAAATCATTAGATTTTACTGAAGGAAAAAATTATATTAGTATTAAGGGGCTTAAGCTAAATGGTAAGAATGAAGTCGAAAAAATTTCTAGCGTTGATGTATTAACATTTCACAATAAAAAAGAAAACAATAATTTTAAAGTAAATTTTGAAAAAAAAATATCTATTATAGGTGAGATATATGACTCTACAAATCTGTTAAAATTATTATCACTGAAAAGTAAATCAAATTTATTTAAAAATTTTAACAAAGAAATAGAGATAAAATTTAAAAACTTGATAACTAAATCTGGGAATCCATTAACTAATTTTAATTTAATAGGCTCTATCTCAAAAGGTAAATTCATTGAAGCCTCTGCCAAAAGTGATTTTTCTAAAGATAAATATTTAGATATATCTTTAAAGGAAGATCTAAATGGAAAAAAAATGCTTGAAGTTTATTCGGACTTACCGCAAGCCCTTCTTGCAGACTATAAATTTTTTGAAGGAGTTAAGGATGGCAAATTATTATATAATTCTATAGCCGATAAAACAGGTTCTGTTTCAAAAATTACAATTGAAAATTTTAAAGTCATAAAAGCTCCTGTATTTGCTAAATTGTTAACATTGGCAGATCTTAGTGGATTTGCAGATCTTCTATCGGGACAAGGAATGACTTTTGACATACTGGAAATCCAAATGCAAGATGATGATAGTGTGACCACAATTGAAGAAGTTTTGGCACTTGGGTCAAGTGTTTCCTTGCAGATGAATGGTTATGTTGAAAAGAAAACAGGTTTAGTAAGTTTGTCGGGAACATTAGTTCCAGCCAAGACTTTAAATTTATTAATTTCAAAAATTCCCATAGTAGGAAATATTTTAGTTGGCACTAAATCAGGGGAAGGTATCTTTGGAGTTAGTTTTAAAATAAAAGGTTTGCCTGGAAACATTAAAACAAGCATCAATCCAATAAAAACTTTAACACCTAGATTTATTACACGTGCAATAGAAACAAGAAAAAAAAATTAAATATTTTTTAACCTAATAATAAAATGTCTTTTTTTGCCATGTGATACTTTAATGCAATCATTTTCTTTAAAATCTTTAAGATCTATAATTTTTTTTTCATTCTCAACAAGCATGTCATTTATTCTAATACCCTTTTCATTAATTGCTCTTCTTATCTCACTCTTTGAGCTCATAATGTTACTTTCACTTAGTAACTCGATTATTTTTATTCCATTTTTTATCTGATCTTTTTCTATTAAAGTTTCTGGTAAATTTTGACCCATTCCATTTTCGTCAAATGTTTCTTTTGCTGTTTTTTGAGATTCAAGTGCTTTGTCCTTACCGTGCAAAATCTTAGTTGCTTCATTAGCTAATATAATCTTTAAGTTATTAATATTTTTTTCGTCGTTTATTATTTTTTTTAGATCATCAACACCAATCTCCGTGAAATATTTTAGAAAACTTTTTACATCTTCGTCATTAGTGTTTCTCCAGAATTGCCAATAATCGTATGGCGTTAATAGATTTTCGCTTAGCCAAATAGCACCACTTTCTGTCTTTCCCATTTTGGCACCAGACGCAACCGTTATCAAAGGAGTTGTTAAGCCAAAAGCTTCTTTCTGGCTAACTTTTCTAATTAACTCTACTCCATTTATAATGTTGCCCCATTGATCAGAACCACCTATTTGTAAATCACAATTATGCTCTTCATTCAATTTATAAAAATCGTAAGCTTGTAAAATCATATAATTAAATTCCATATAACTAAGAGACTGCTCTCTCTCTAAACGCAATTTAACACTATCAAAGCTTAGCATTTTATTGATCGTAAAATGTTTTCCAATATTCCTTAAAAACTCTAAATAATGTAATTTATTTAGCCACTCAGCATTGTTTACAAATATTGGCTTTATTTCTTCATTTGAAAAATCTAATAATTTTTCAAATATTTTTTTAATTTCTTGAATATTATGATCAATAGTTTTTTCATCTAGAATTTTTCTAGTCGAATCTTTTCCAGACGGATCTCCAATTAAAGTGGTACCGCCCCCAAGTAAAACTATTGGTTGATGGCCATATTTTTGAAGTAATCTCAAACACATAATTTGCAACAAACTTCCAACATGCAAGCTAGGTGCGGTACAATCGAAACCAATATAAGCTTTAATGGATTTTTTACTAATCAAACTTGTTAGCTTGTCTTTATCCGTACATTGATGAAAAAAACCTCTTTGAATGATTTCATTAATAAAGTTATTTTTCATAGATAATTTGATTTAAAATTACTTTTACACAATAATAGTTATAAATAAAATATTTATTAATGGAAAAAACAATCACAGCTATAGGATTGATGAGTGGTACTTCATCCGACGGTATAGATGCCTCGATTATTAAGTCTGATGGAGAAGATACTTTAGATTTAATAGGCAATTTATTTTTTCCATATGGGGAGAAAACTAGGATTGAGATCAGTAAATTAAAAGAGAAAATTAACAAAGTTTCCGATTTAGAAGCTAATAGTAAAGAAATAATTTATTTAGAAGAAAAAATCACTTTTCTTCATTCTCAAGCAGTAGACTTACTCATAAAAAAATTTAAGTTAAAAAAATCAGACATTAATTTAATTGGATTTCATGGTCATACAATTTTTCACAGTTTTTCTAATAAAATAACCAAACAAATGGGTGACGGAAAAACTCTTTCAGAATTAACAGGAATAAATGTAATTTATGATTTTAGAGCAAACGACCTAAGAAACGGAGGGCACGGAGCACCTTTAGTTCCTGTGTATCACAAATTATTGTATAAAAAATTACAATTAAAACTACCAACAGTTTTTGTGAATATTGGTGGTATAGCTAACATAACCTATCTAGATAGAAACAACAAAATGATAAGTTTTGACTCAGGTCCAGGAAATTTTTTAATAGACAAATTATTACAACTAAAATCTAACTACAAAATACAATTTGATAATAATGGTGAAATTGCTTTTAAGGGAAGGGTAGAAAAAAATATTTTAGTCAATTATTTAAATGATCCTTACTATAATTTTTTGCCACCAAAATCATTAGACGTAAATAATTTTAGCATTAGACCAGTAGGAGATCTAAAAGTAGAGAATTCAGTTGCAACACTTTCTGAGCTTACTTCTTTAACTATAGTAAATTCATTAAATTTTTTTCCACACAAAATAAAAGAAATCATCTTATGTGGTGGTGGAAGAAAAAATAGTTATATCCATGAAAGAATTAAGGAAAAAAGCAATATATCAACACTTAGTATAGATGAGTATAAAATTAATGGAGATTTTATCGAATCCCAAGCATTTGCTTATTTAGCTATCAGATCTTTTTTAAAGAAAAAAATTTCATTTCCTGAAACAACAGGAGTATCAACGCCTGTAACTGGTGGAAGACTAATTAAATTTAAATAAGAGCAGTTTTTTCTTTTATATATTTTTCTATTTCTTCGGTTAACTCAACTTCTTTATCTTTAAAGAAATGATTAGTATTTTGAATTTTATTAAAAATTACCTCAATACCTTTTTGATTTTTTATTCTTTTATCTAACTCATCTATACTTTCTTTTGTCACTAACTCGTCTCCGTCACTATAGATAACTTGACCCGAAGTGGGACACGGTGCTAAAAAAGAAAAATCATATACATTTGGTTGAGGAGATAGCGCGATAAAGTTATTTACCTCCGGTCTTCTCATAATTAGCTGCATGCAAATTAAAGCACCAAAGGAAAAGCCAGAAACCCAGCATTGACTATAGTCTAAATTCTCTCTTTCTATCCAATCTAAGGCTGCAGCTGCATCTGAAAGTTCACCTTGTCCGTTATCAAAAACTCCATCACTTTTTCCAACACCCCTAAAATTGATTCTAATAACTGAAAAACCATTCTCTAAAAAAATATTATAAGTTGTTTGAACGATCTTATTGTTCATTGATCCTCCGTACTGAGGATGGGGCTGAAGAACAATAGCTACAGGTGAGCCAAACTTTGAATTTTTATAATACTTTGCTTCAAGTCTTCCAGCGGGTCCAGGTATGAAAATTTCGGTGCTTTTAGGTTTCATGAGTTAATAATGATAATTGTTGTCAAAAAAAATGTTTTATATCACGTTTTACATGAGACAATTTATTTTTTTATATACTTGACTAAAATGGTAGGGATAAGTTATTTAACCCTATATAAAGGTAAAAACTATGAAATTAACCACTAAAGGTAGATATGCAGTCATGGCCATGGCTGATTTAGCTTCTAATCAAGACATAAAACCTGTGAGTTTAAATGAAATCGCAACAAGACAAAATATATCTATCTCATATCTAGAGCAACTATTTTTAAAATTAAGAAATAATCATTTGGTTAAAAGTGTAAGAGGTTCTCGAGGAGGGTACATGTTAGAGAAGAAAGCCAAGGACATAAAACTTTCTAGTATCATTTTCGCAGTTGATGAAGAGGTCAAAACACTTAATTGTAAAAAAGATTCCAAAAAAGGATGTAATGGAAGGTCGGTTAAATGTATAACGCACTATCTTTGGGATGATTTAGAAAAACATATTAATAGTTTTTTTGAAAATAAAAATCTTAAAGAACTAATTTCAAAACAAGAAAGTATTTTCTAATAGCAACACTAAAAAACAAAGGGTAATGAAAAATCAAGATTTTAATACAAACAAAGAATATAAGTATGGTTTTACTACTGACATTGAAAGTATTAGAGCTCCAAAAGGGCTTAACGTAAATACTATAAAGTTTATTTCTAACATTAAAAAAGAACCTAAATGGATGTTAGATTGGAGACTTAAAGCGTTTGATAGATTAAATAGCTTAAAAGAACCTAATTGGCAAAAACCTAAATATCCTAAAATAAATTATCAAGATTTATATTACTACTCTGCACCAAAAAGTTCTTCAGAAAAACCTAAGAGTTTAGATGAAATCGATCCAAAAATATTAGAAACATATAAAAAACTTGGAATACCATTGGTTGAACAACAAAGACTAAATGGAATAGCAGTTGATGCTGTGTTTGATTCAGTTTCTGTAGCCACAACATTCAAAGACGAATTAACAAAAAAAGGAATAATATTTTGTTCAATTTCTGAAGCTATTCAAGAGCATCCAGAATTAGTAAAAAAATATATAGGTTCGGTTATACCTTTAAGCGATCACTATTTTGCAACATTAAATTCTGCAGTTTTTACAGACGGATCTTTCGTGTATATTCCACCAAACACAAGATGCCCAATGGAGCTTTCTACTTATTTTAGAATTAACGCTTCAGAGACAGGACAGTTTGAGAGAACTTTAATTATTGCAGACAAAGGAAGTTACGTAAGTTATTTAGAGGGTTGTACTGCTCCTATGAGAGATGAGAATCAATTGCATGCAGCAAATGTTGAATTAATAGCTTTGGACGATGCAGAGATTAAGTATTCCACGGTTCAGAATTGGTATCCAGGTGACAAGAATGGTGTAGGAGGAATATATAATTTTGTAACTAAAAGAGGCGCATGTAGAGGAAAAAATTCCAAAATTTCTTGGACACAAGTTGAAACAGGTTCAGCAATAACTTGGAAATATCCGAGTTGTATTTTGCAAGGTGATAATTCAGTAGGTGAATTTTATTCCATAGCTATTACTAACAATCATCAAAAAGCAGACACAGGCACTAAAATGATCCACTTAGGGAAAAATACTAAAAGTAAAATAATCTCCAAGGGTATATCAGCTGGTTACGCAGATAACACATACAGAGGATTAGTAGATATCAATAAAAAAGCAACTAACTCAAGAAATTATACCCAATGTGACTCTTTATTAATGGGCAATAAATGTGGGGCACACACGGTACCATATATAAAAAACAAGAACTCAACATCAACTATAGAACATGAGGCAACTACTACTAAAATTAACGAAGAACAGCTTTATTATTGCAATCAGAGAGGTCTTGATCAAGAGGAAGCAGTTAGTTTGATTGTAAATGGATTTTGCAAAGAAGTATTACAGCAACTGCCAATGGAATTTGCTGTAGAAGCACAAAAATTAGTAGCTATCAGTTTAGAAGGGAGTGTTGGCTAATGTTAAAAATTAAAAATTTAAAAGCTGCTATTAACGAAAAGTTAATTCTAAAAGGCTTAGATTTAGACATTAAGCCTGGGGAGGTCCATGCAATTATGGGACCTAATGGTTCTGGAAAAAGCACACTAGCAAACGTACTATCAGGTAAAAATGGTTACGAGATTGAGGGTGAAATTAATTTTGATGGAATGAATTTAAACGATCTTAAAATAGAAGAAAGAGCCCAAAAAGGAATTTTTTTAGCATTCCAATACCCTTTAGAAATACCAGGTGTAAATACTAATATTTTTTTAAAAACATCTTTAAATTCAGTAAGAAAAGCAAGAGGTGAAAAAGAATTAGATACCTTAACTTTCTTAAAATTAATTAAAGAAAAAGCCAAAGAGCTGAATATTGATGAAAAATTTTTATCACGTCAATTAAATGTAGGATTCTCAGGTGGAGAAAAAAAAAAAAATGAAATTTTACAAATGAAATTATTAGAACCAAAATTATCAATCTTAGACGAAACAGATTCAGGTTTAGATATAGACGCACTAAGAATAGTTGCCGATGGTGTTAATTCCTATAAAAATAAAAAAAATGCTTTTTTAATTATTACTCATTATCAAAGATTACTTGACTACATTAAACCTGACTACATACATGTTTTATCTGCCGGCAAGATTGTTAAAACAGGTAATGCTGATTTAGGGGAACAATTAGAAAAAACAGGTTACGCAAATTTAAGATAGATGACGCAAAGTTACGATTTTAATATTGAAAAAATTAAAAATCTTTCTCCAGAAGAAAAGATCTCAAGACAAAAAACTCTTGATTTATTTTATAAATCTGGTTTTCCAACTAAACAACTTGAAGATTGGAAATTTACAGATTTAAATTTAATTTTAAATAAAAATTTTGACACCATTAGCAATGATATTAATTTTGAATCTAGTAATGAGTTAAAAACTATTAAAAATTTTGAACATAACTGCATTTTTTTAACTAATGGTAAAATAATTTCAACAAATTTTGATTGGGAAGAAAAAAATAAAATTTTAATTAAAGATTTCAATCAAAAAGAAACAACCAATCTTGATACAGGTAACACGCTAACATTGCTTAATAGTGCATTGTCATCAGGAGGATTTTCATTAGAAATTGCCAAAAATTACAAGCTAAAAAAACCTCTAGTTATATATAATTATTTTTCTAAAAATTTAAAAAACAAAATATTAAATAACAAAAACTCTATTAAATTAAATGAAGGTTCTGAACTAGTGTTAATTGATTATAGTGACGGTAACACAGGTGGGAATTTTATTAAAAATACAATAGAAGTAGTTTCTATAGACAAAAATGCTGTACTAAAAAATATTTTAATCCAAGACTCAAAAAGCAATGGCCATTTTTATAAATATATAAAAGTTTCTTTAGGAGATAGCTCTAATTATGAAAACTATATTTTAAGCTCTGGCTTAAAACTAAATAAAATTGAAATGGAAATAAACTTAAATAAAGACATTAGCAGCTGTAGCATTTATTCAGCCTTAAACTTAATGGAAGATCAACATCAAGAAATTAAAACACGCATAAATCATAACTCTCCAAACTGTAAAAGTTATCAAAAAATTAAAAATGTACTAAACGATAAAAGCAAAGGTGTGTACCAAGGAAAAATATTTGTTGAAAAAATAGCTCAAAAAACTAACGCATATCAACTAAGCAAAGCTTTAATTCTAGATGATGATGCTGAATTCGATGCAAAACCTGAGTTGGAAATATATGCAGATGACGTAAAATGTTCTCATGGTTCGACATCTGGAAGTATAGATTCTGACGCAGTTCATTATCTGATGACAAGAGGTATATCAAAAAAAGAGGCTATAAAGCTTTTAATAAATGGTTTTTTAAATGAAGTATTAGATAAAATTACTAACAATGAATTAAAAATATTTTTAGAAAAAATATTAGAAAAACAAATTAATGGACATTAAAAATCTTAAATCTGAATTCCCCATCTTTAAACAAAAAATTAATGGAAAACCCTTAGTTTATTTAGATAGCGCTAACTCATCTCAAAAACCTAAAGCAGTAATTGACAGACTATCTAATTTTTATGAAACAGAATTTTCTAACGTTGGAAGAAGCGTTCACACACTTGCGGTCAAGGCAACGAATAGATTTGAAGCCACAAGAGATATGGTTAAAAAATATGTTAACGCACAACATAGAGAAGAGATAATATTTACAAAAGGAGCCACAGAATCAATTAATTTAGTGGCATCTTCTTTTGGAGAAAAATATATTGAAGAAGGAGATGAGATATTAATTACCGAATTAGAACATCACTCTAATTATGTGCCGTGGCATTTTCTTAGAAAAAATAAAGGCGCAGTAATTAAATTTGCACCAATAAATAAAAATGGTGAAGTTGAAATTGATGAAATAAAAAAACTTATTTCAAATAAAACAAAAATTATTGCCATAACTCATATTTCAAATGTAACAGGTGCTGTAATGCCAATTAAAAAAATTGTTGATATAGCTAAAGAAAATAATATTCCAGTTTTAGTTGATGGAACACAAGGAGCTCCCCATATGCATATAGACATGCAGAATCTTGGTTGTGATTTTTATGTAATTTCATGTCACAAAATGTATGGTCCTAATGGTTTAGGAGTGTTATATGCAAAAAAAAAATGGCTAGATGACCTTCCTCCATACCAAGGTGGAGGTGGGATGATTGATGATGTTAAAAAAGATAGCATCACTTTTGCTGACGCTCCAACAAAATTTGAAGCTGGTACCATGCAAACAGCAGAAGTAGTTGCCTTTTCAGAAGCTATAAATTTTATTGAAAAATTAGGCATCAAAAATATTGCTGATCATGAAAATAAAATTTTAGAATATGCCTTTGAAAAATTAAAAAAAAATAATTCAATAAATATAATTGGAAGTCCAAAAAACAGAGGGTCTGTTTTATGTTTTACTATCAAAGGTATTCACCCACATGATATAGCAACAATTTTAGATGATGACGGTGTTGCTATAAGAGCAGGACATCACTGTTGTCAAATATTACATGATAAATTGGGAATTGCAGCCACAGCTAGAGCCTCTATCGGTGTTTACAACACCAAAGAAGATATAGATATTTTATGTAAAGCTATCGATAACTGCAAAAAAATATTTCAAATTTAAATGGAACTTAAAGAATTATACCAAGAAATCATTTTAGATCACGGTAAGAATCCGAGAAACAAAGGAAAATGTACTGGTTATAGTCATGATGCACAGGCTCACAATCCTTTGTGTGGAGACAAAGTGCACGTTTACCTAAAATTAGACAACGACAAAAAAGTAATGGACATGAGCTTTGAGGGAGAGGGATGTGCTATTTCACTTGCTTCAGCTTCCATACTCACAGAGACACTCAAAGGAAAAGATTTGTCTTTTACAAAAAAAGTTAGTGAAGATTTTTTAAATATGGTTAAAAATAAAACTAAAATTACCCTTAATAGCCTTACAGAAGATCAAATAACCACAATCACGTCGCTATCTGGAGTTCAAGAGTTTCCAATGAGAGTTAAATGTGCCACAATGGTTTGGCATACTTTTTTATCAGCATTAGATAAAAAAAACTAAATATTTAATTATGAGCGAACTAAAGGAAAAAATAATTTTAGAAATAAAAAAAATATACGATCCCGAAATACCAGTAAATATATATGAACTAGGACTAATATATAATATTGATATTGATGAAAAAAATAAAGTCAATATAGATATGACTCTTACAAGTCCCAATTGTCCAGTAGCAGAGAGTTTGCCAAATAGTGTTAAAGATAATGTGCTAAAAGTCGATGGTGTTTCTGATGTTGATCTAAAATTAGTCTGGGATCCACCTTGGGATAAGGATAAAATGTCAGAAGCTGCAAAACTAGAATTAAATTTATGACACAGGTAATTAAATTAAGTGATAATGCTGCTAATAGAATTAAAGAAATTATGTCGACTGCGGACAACTCTACTATTGGCGTGAGAGTGGGCGTAAAAACTGGTGGGTGTGCAGGCATGTCTTATATTATGGAGTATGCAAAAGAAGTTAGACCCAACGAAGAAGTGATTGAAGACAAAGGAGTTAAAGTTTTAATTGACCCAAATGCTGTTATGTATCTTTTGGGGACAGAAATGGATTATAAAAAAGAAAAATTTTCTTCTGAGTTCGTGTTTAAAAATCCCAATGAAACAGAGCGATGTGGTTGTGGAGAATCTTTTAAGGTATAATTTTTTAAGCCCATTTTTAAAAATGAGCTTAAATAATCTTTCTATTGGCTGTAGTACATTTCAAACTCAATAGGATGAGGAGTATGTTCAAATTTATAAATTTCTTGAAACTTTAACTCTATATAAGAATCAATCTGATCATCTGTAAAAACGCCACCCTGAGTTAAAAAAGCCCTGTCTCGATCTAGACTTTC